>Ga0307984_1001445_pt1 | contig 9962 bp, 22 predicted proteins | sample EllFjometageno78_FD_203169 | JGI IMG/M metagenome (GOLD analysis project Ga0307984, IMG submission 203169) | Marine microbial communities from Ellis Fjord, Antarctic Ocean - #78 | ecosystem: Environmental > Aquatic > Marine > Unclassified | place: Southern Ocean | collected 2014-10-09 | reverse complement strand
ACACCAGTACTAATTTAGGGAAGATTGGCAGAGCGGTCGAATGCAGCAGTCTTGAAAACTGCCGAACTGTTAAAGGTTCCGAAGGTTCGAATCCTTCATCTTCCGCCATTGATAACACAGGAGCTCAACGATGAGTGAAGTAGAGAAGTGGAATAGACGGTGGGTAGACTACACACTGTATCAGAACAAAGACAAGACGTTATCCCTCGACAGTGAGATAACGTTTGGAAGACTAGGATGGGGTGATTGGGTTGACTATTGCCGTGTCACCATGGTAGAGGGTCGGATGACCTTCACACCAGTACCCCAATTTCATAAGGAGATAGACTCAGCAGGCAACATTGTCGATAAGACAGTATAATGTCTAAATATATTTGTAACAAATAAGTGACAAGAGTAAGTAGTTAATGTGACAAACATTAACGAAGTCCTAAGATCGGAAAGTTACACAACCATAACAGGAGATAAAAATGCAATATTACGCATCATTGTCTGCCTCGTATCTTAGGACACAAGCAGACAAATTTCATCGTTTGATGAAGAGTGGGGAATTTAGCAGAGTTTGTAAAACTTTCCTATAAAACCACTAGTAGAATCCTATGTTTTCGTTTATAATGGATGCATAGGAAACTATAAATACAAGACACAATAACCCTTCATCATGAGAATTAATATATAATGGAAGATACCAAACATCACATCAACATCATCATGCCCAAATGGGGCGTAACCACATCCGAAGATGTCAACACTGCAGTCATCCGACTGAAGGCTAAACGACTTGCTATTGTTGGTGGTGATAGAACTAACATTACTTATATCTGTTACACTATGGACGGTGCAGGATTACTACCTGAAATCGAAGTTCTCGACCTTGTCCCTAGAGAAGAGATAGAACATGCTGAATGGTATAGACTCGATTTATTTAAAGACTTCAAAAGTATTAATGACGGTAAGAATATATTCTACCACCCAAATATAGTTCCCCTTGACCTATGTCAAACGGTCATGTTGTGTTCTATACCCCCCAAAGGAAACATTTCTGATATACCCAAGGCACTAGAAGGTCAGTTGGAGTTAGATGTTCAGGCACGAATTAAAGAAGAAGACCTCCCATGGATATCCATGCCGAATAAATGGTGGACGACTGAAGAGGATAATAATAATACCTACAACAATTGGTATTGTGAATGGAATTGGGGCGACCAATCCTATCTAAAGGATGCATTCGACTTAGACCCACAAGCGGTACAAGACATGTACGGAGACAATGTCCAAGGATTTATAGAAGACAACATCAAAGGAATCATCATTCCGACTGGTTGTGGACAATTCGGTAAGTATCATATCAACGATAGAGAGTCAAACGACCTATTAAATGCAGATTGGAAAGAGAATGTTGCTGCATACTTCCCAGCGGAATGGTCACCACCCAATGATGAAGACATGGACGCAGATTATCTATCCTATGGTCACGAGTACAGAACCGTATCCCCACAAGTCAGATTCCTCTACGCAGACACCAACAACGGAACTGAAATCCCCAAGACAGACTCATATTTTCGTACATGGTTCATAGGAAGTTAGATTCCTATGGCCATCATGCCAGTAGACCCACACCTACACGCACGACACTCAGTCTTCCTTACCGAGGACGAGTGTCAACATATTGCACACATACTCACGCGGGACGAGTCCAAGATACTCCAAATATCTAACCCCAATCAGACAGGGTACACAGGGTTAACAGCACAACACACCGTCTATAACCTACTCAGACACCCCGACATAAGACCCCTAAATATACCCCAAAGACTATTCAACCTACCTGAATTCAAAGACTACCATCACCTAGGTATACAAGCATGGGGAAACATACTACGACAAGGGGAAGACCTTCAAACCCACCATCACGGAACCCAAGATGAGATAGAACAAGAACAGAACTTCTATGCCTCAAACATCTTCCTACATGGACACACCCCAAGTTATACACACTACGAACGCGACAGACTTCCTAACATCGTAGGAGAGTTACACCTAGTAGGACACCAAGTCGAACACGGAGTCAAGAACAACATACACACCCAACCAAGAATCTCTATGGCAATGGACATCTACGTAGACGGAGACGCACACAAGGAAGAGATCAAGTACAACGGAGAGGTAGACTCCAACCGATTCATCTATTATACACGAGATACACTAGTATGACCAAGAAGAAACCAAAGATACCCCTCAAAGGGGGTGACGAGTACGATGCATTGACATCTGCAAGGAAGTATTATGTCTATCTATCTCGTTCAGGTGTAGTCAAGAAAATCAAACGAGCATACAATAAACGATTCAGACGAATCAAAATAGAGATAACATTTGACCCATGAGTGAAGTTAATATAGTAGCCGTCAGTAAACCCAATGTAGGAAACACTGGATGTTGGGATGCAAATGAATTGATTGCATATACAGCACGAGTCAGTAACCCCACCAATCAGAACAACCCCGATACTGCAACCAAGTTGTTGAAGTACCTTATCAAGCATGAACACTGGTCTCCTTTCGAGATGGTACACATGACACTTGAAATCAAAACCACCCGAGACATCAGCCGACAGATACTACGACACCGATCATTTTCATATCAGGAATTCAGTCAACGGTATGCAGTCAGTGAGAACCTCGATGAGGTACGAGAAGCACGAGTCCAAGACAAGACAAATAGACAGAACTCTATAGTCACGGAAGACGACCATATCAGAGACGAATGGTTCAGTTCCCAAGCACGAGTAAGAGACCTAGTCTCCAAAGAATATCACAATGCATTAGACATGGGTATCGCAAAGGAACAAGCACGAGCATTATTACCTGAAGGATTAACCGAGACCACCGTCTATATGGCAGGGTCACTACGATCATGGATACACTACTGTACACTTCGTATGGGGGTGGAGACACAGAAGGAACACCGAGTAGTCGCAGAACAATGTTGGGAACATGTTAAGTCACACTTCCCTGACATAGCAGAAGCAATCTACCCATCATCATAAGCACATAGGATACTACTATGGAAATCTACAACCTATTCTTCAACGCATTAAACAAGGGAAAGGAAAAGGAATCCACCCTCTATGAGTACAGGAACGAGGAAGGATTAGTCATATACGACTCTATGGAGAGAGCAGGTGGAATGTTCGTAGACAACTCGGACTACCAACTCACTGGTGTCATCATCAAAGAGACCACACGATAGAGCGGTTCTAGAATATACACAACAACGCGGGAGAGTTATACCTAATGAGTAACAAACTAAGATCACAAGAGAATACCTTACAGGATATCGAAGACAAGATCATGGATGCATGGCAAACGAGTAAGGACTTGAATGACATCACCCATGAAGTAGAAGAGATGACCAAAGATGAGGTTATCACAGCCCTGATGGGACTTAATAAGTTACATAACATACGAATGGGTAATCTCAATAGAGTATTGGATAATAACTTCACACGTATTCGTAGAGACAAGAGAGACTTCTTAGACCCTCCTCTATTGTAGACAGCAGTTTATTGTTTGCAGAAGATAGTCTGAGAAGCCCCTAGTATGACTGGGATAGAATATAATTGAACACTAAGTGTATGGGGTGTTGAATATAGAGTGTGGGAGAGTGGGGAGAAGTGTGTAGATTTAATCAGATTATCATGATATGGAGAGATGTGGAATAAAGTGGAGAAGTGTGGATGTTCTTGGAGACCCTAACACGAGTATTGGCTGAGAGTCAACTCAGAGGAAATTCGGAGGTATTAGACCGTTTTGATCTATGCATATGCCAAAATGTTTCTAAAAAACTCAGAGAAAGGCCAGATAAGCCTTTACACTACCCCCCATATCATGGTATAATACTACTGTATTCAACGATGAGAGATAAGACATGATTAAGAACTGGGATGAAATGAGTCGAGACGAGAGACAGGCTATGGTAGATGCATGCTGGGTAATGGAAGATACCCGAGTTCCTTTACCTGAGAACTATACCGACAAAGAATTCAATGAGGACGCAGTGTTCCTCACACAGGCTGAAAGGAGTGCAGTGTAATGTTTTTCTACTACCGTCTACTGTGTATCAAGACTGATCGTCCCTTGTGTGCAAAGGTCTTCTCTAGTGCGATGGCTGCTCATGAGTATGCCGAGAAGATTAACTTGCAAGTTCCCCTAAACCGTTCACGTATGTCTTCTGATGAAGCATATGTTGCACGTTTCTAACACTACCATGGAGAACAAATAATGTACATACTTAGAAATAACAAGACTAACAAGGTGTTCACAACACCAATCGTGGATTGTCACTTTGATACACATCAGGAAGCCCTCGATGCAAAACGAAAGTTTGCTATTGCTGCTACTCATACGATATGTTATGAGAGTCTGTTCGAGTATGACCCTGTCGCTGAGTTTGATAAGATTATGAAGAAGGTGTTCATATGATTACTAGTTGGGAAGCATTAACCCCTAAGATTCGTGCAGAGTTAACCGCCATCTTCGTTAAGAAGCGTGCAGCACAGAAGAACTACTATACAGAATGTGTGCATAAGAGTCAAGCCCCTCTCATGATGACACTAGCCACTACCCCTGTGGATAACTTATCCTCAGTGTAATACCAAATTAAACCTCCTGCAGTCTTTACCCTCTTCACTGAGGGTTTTTTTATGTGCAACTAAGTGTAACATGGTGACACTTTTATGTACGATAAAGTGTAGTCCTCTGAAACCCTTACTAGCACTGCATCTCAGAGGGGGTTGACAATGCCTTGCACTTTATGTTATACTGTAGTTACAATGGGGGAATCACATAAAATTTGATGAGGCTTCTCCGAGAGTTATACATTGTTTATACATGCCAGTAATGCCTTGACAGTGACCCTCATAAAATGTTATACTGTGTATATAATGAAGAAACAAATGATTAAACACGGACTGCTTGACAAGGACTTTATCCAAGGGATGGGTCTGATGATACTCGCAGGATTGGTATCACTAATATAGGAGAGACATGAAACAAGGATTGAAAGGAACGCACATAGCAACAGGTCAGTCAGTAGAGATAGAGCTGACAGACAAGGAGATGAAGTATGCAACGTGTAAGGACAGTTGCGTCAATGAGTGTTGGCAGCTCATGAACGACTTAGTCACTAAGAGAACAGGAGAGGTCATCATAGGCCAGGTAGAGATAGATGTCATTACCATAAACCACCTTGACAGACCGTTCCATTAGTGTTATACTAACTGTGTTAACAGGTTATAATAGAACTAAGATACACAAGGGTTAATCAGAGAGTTACCTTATAGTATGAACAACGTGAAGTCTCTGAGGGTGATGTCCGAACATCCATGTGGGGAGGAAGTAGACCCACCACTTAATACTAACAAGAGAAGGACAAGATGGACAGAGTAAACACTAAGGGTCAAGCCATGATGAAGATGAAGTGGCAGACAGTCGATGTATACAGTGTAGAGAAGAGAGACTATGATGAGGATGACAATGAGTCAGTCATGGTGAAGCGCACCGAGACACCTGTGAGTTTATCTGAGGGCCTAGCAGTATGCACAGATTGGGAAACCAAAGGACATGTGGTAGAACTACGGAGAGTCTCTTAGAGGGACTCTGAGGTGATAGTGGTGTGTTGGTATAGGTAAAGGCATTTAAACAGTGTACAGGGACTCCTAGACACTTTGAGAATCACCCTAAACCACAGCCCTATTGTTCTCCGAGTGGTATTCGAAAGGTAAAGCAATTTAATAGTAGTACCCCATGAATTTTTTTTCTTGGGTAATTTAGAAGAGTAATAGTAAATGAGTAAGAGATCAAGACAGATACACCGAGAGACAGCCATGACAGTAGGAACAGGTTTAATAATAAATTATCCCTTGAATCTATTCTGTCTATTCATATGTCTCTCCGTATTACAATGGACAGACCCCCTAGTGATAGGAACCAGTATCACAGCATTCATGACAGTCGTAGCATACTGCAGAGTGTATGTGATAAGACGATACTTCACCATTAAGACGGAAGAGTCTAAGATAGTCAGTAAGGTAGTCAACACATGAGTATTAGAGTTAAAGAACGATTGAGTATGGGTGATGAGATAGAGAACATGTATGATGATAATGGTATGGAGAATGCTCAACGAGAGTCTCTAGGATATCATGAGTTGGAACCTGTTGATGAACTACAAGGGGAATTCACAATCACTGATGGAACCTCTACATTACCTAAAGGTGGGTTAGGGGAAACTCTACCTCCCAAGTACACCCCCGAAGAACTTGAGAACTCCACTCGTATATTTAAGAGTGCGACTCCGAAGTATACTTTAGATTGGTATATCAAATGGGTTGCATCCGCGTTAGTGTTGTGTGCCATGTCCATTCGTGGTATGGAAGGTTTACAGATGTATGACCTCGGCCTTAGCGTGGTGGGTATATCTCTGTGGTTGGTTGTGAGTATATTATGGAATGATCGTGCATTAATAGTTTTGAATAGTGTTGGGTTGTTGTTTCTACTTCGGAATTTCATCTCTATGGTGGTGGGTGTATGAAAAGTGTTTCTTATAATATACAATGTGCAGTTAATGAAACACTTTACACTAAGAGTAATATAACATGAGTACAGATATCAATGATCCTTTTGTCCCTTCTAAGATTTCTACGATGGCTAAGGAACTTAGACTAGAGAAGAAGAGACTGCAAGAAGACCTTGAATCTCTTCAGCACGATTACGATGAAGTTAAACCCACCACCCCCACTGGTACACCCGATTGGTATGTCAAGTGGATTAGTATGTTGCTCGCAGTCGGTGGTGTGTTTCTAATGAGTGCAAACATTACCTTCTACGGACAGATAGCATATGTGCTGTCGTCTTGTGGGTGGGTCTATGTTGGTATGCAATGGAGTGACAGAGCAATCATGATTGGGAGTGCCATTAGTGGGACTGCAGTCTTAATGAACATGGTACAGGCGGCAACAGCAGTATGAATGGATTTAGAAAGTTACAAGAGAGACTAACCGAAGAAGGTTGGTATGTGGGATGGGCAGAACTGTGTTGTCAGAGTTGTGCATGGGGTACGTTACCCATGGAACATGAGACAGGGCCCTTTACAGGACAGGACATAGACTTCTCTAAGGTGTTGTTCAATCACGAACAGGATTGTGAAGACGAACAGTTTGCACCCGAGGGACTCTCAGAGGATGAAGAGGACGAGTACTGGGATGAATACATCTATGAAGGGGAAGGTACGATGGCAACCCTGACTCCCGAGATACAGGACTCCAGTACTTTCTGCTTTGATGGGACGAAGGAAGGGGTCAAGAATTTAAAAGCAATCATACCTATTATAGAGGAATGTGGTTGTAGTATTAATTGGAATGGTACAGAAGGTTCACGCCCTGACATTTCTTGGAATTTAGAGGAGTAAGTGTAAGATGAACGAAACAATAGGTCTAGTGATAACAGCAAGTGTAGTGTTCTGTGTAATAGTAGTGTTAGGGTATGGTTCATACCTAACCGTGAGAGATGCAGAGATACGATTCCAAGAACGGAAGAAGAAACGACTTATGGATAAAATGGTGGAGGAAGAAAGACGTAAGTCCAAGAAACTCCGTGATGTCCGATAAGTGTTTATGTTAGGGTATAGTATAGGATGGTGTATATGGATATAGAGGCTGGTGGTAATTGCACACTAGGTCGTGGTGGTGTGTATATGTACGAGGGTATCGGTTACCGATTTAAATTAACAGCAGAGGTGAACCCCACTCATACATCACATATAATGAAACCCTCTCATATTAAAATACTAAATAACAGTACGAGTCTAACTCCTGCGTTACTCCGACAACAGATTGTATCCTTGTGGTTCTCTGATGAGAATGACGATGTTCGATTACATAGGAACGAAGTAGCAAGAGTCAGACGTGCTAAGATAAGTGCAAAATTAAAAAGTAAGAACAAGAGAAAAAAGAAAACATGATTGACCTACTAATATTTATTACCACCCTACCCTTTACTATAGGAATGTTTGTATTAAAGTACGGGCTGTCATTTGTGTTTTGGTATATTCTTGGGTCGTACCTTTGGAGTGTTATTTCAGAGTTCGACTTCACGAAATTACTCCCTAAAAAGAAAACTAAATTTGAACAAGAGAAACCCGAGGATTATATTCTATGACAGGTACTTTAATTTTAATACATGTTGGATTTATTTCAGCACTAGTTTATTTTGTATGGTGGCAGGGACACAAGCAAGGCCGTAAAGATATGGTCGAACAATTCATGAATGATGAACTCGTCTCACCCCCACAATTAATCGCATACTACGAAAAGAAGAATGCAGAAAAAGAACAAGACGATATTTTATAGGATATAATATTATTATGAGAATACTTGGAGTGAATATATCACATGACGCATCCGTCTGTGAATTGGAAGATGGTAGGGTTTTAAATCTATATGAAGAGGAACGGTGTAACCGAGTGAAATATTATTCACCCGAACCTCACCACCCTTGGATGCAGACCATTGAACAGTACCCCGAACTTAAAGATGTAGACCATGTAGTGTTTGCATCCTTTGATAGACGCAATACAACATTGACCGTTGACAGCAACAAAGGGTTTGATAAGTTATGGACTCGTGAGTTCTTAACAGATGTCAGAGCAAAACAATTATCCAAAGAACGCCTAGATGAATTGTCCGACAAGTATCCCGAGTTCAGTTGGAAGGATAACTACGATGATGCAGATGAATCTATTGTTAAAGGTATTATGAATGAACAGTTCGAAGGAGATGTAACATCTCATTATAGAATTGACCATCATCTATATCATGCATGGTCAGCCACATACTTCAGTCCTTACGAGAGTGCCATAATTATCACATGGGATGGTGGTGGTTGCAAACGATTCTTTGATACACATCCTACTCACCAAGAGATAGAGTCTATCTATAAATTAGAAGACAAAGAAGTTACACTCCAATATCAGAAGTTATCAAACGCACGAGAAGTGGATGATCTATCTAGTAAGTTTTTTCCCAACGAGTTATGGGAATCTTGCACTTGTCTAGAGAGTGAGTTCATGACCGATGAGGATGGTGCTGAGATCGAGTTTACCTCGTTCCCATCTAGTGGTATGAACTTCAGTAACATGTCTCAGGCGTTAGGTACGGACAAGCTAGGACGTGCTGCAGGGAAGGTCATGGGAATGGCATCCTACGGTAATCCTATGGAGAATGTCCACACGCGATACACCACTGCACAACAAGTAGAACTCGATTCATTCACTGCATCCTGTAAGACCATTCAGAAAGCATTGGACATGAACCCCGAGTGTAAGAATATTATATTGAGTGGTGGGTATAGTCTTAACTGTACGAACAACTACAAGTACCTTTCTGCATTCCCTGATTGTCATTTCTTTATTGACCCAGTCCCCCATGATGGTGGTACTGCACTAGGAGCTGCAGTTCAGTTTTGGGAGAACCTTCCTAAATCTGATAAACCCTATATTAAAAAATCTGTTTGGGTTAATAATGATAAGGAGACTGTATAATGCAACTAACAACTATTGTGAGATCGGAAGAAGAGATCGTTGATTTAATAATTGACAAAAAACAAATCGTTGGAATGTTCCAAGGTAAAGGAGAGTGGGGCCCAAGAGCATTAGGGAACCGAAGTATATTATTCGACCCAACCAACCCCGAAGCAAAACAGATTGTCAACGAGATTAAAAAGAGGGAACCTTACAGACCCTTCGCAGGTAGTGTCATGTGTGAACATGCAAATGAATATTTTGACATGAAACAATTAACCGAGTCACCGTGGATGTCGTTTGCTATTCAAGCACGAGAGATTGCCTACGAGAAGATTCCCAGTATCGTTCATGCAGATGGAACCTGTCGCATCCAAACCGTCACA
>Ga0307984_1001441_pt1 | contig 9971 bp, 4 predicted proteins | sample EllFjometageno78_FD_203169 | JGI IMG/M metagenome (GOLD analysis project Ga0307984, IMG submission 203169) | Marine microbial communities from Ellis Fjord, Antarctic Ocean - #78 | ecosystem: Environmental > Aquatic > Marine > Unclassified | place: Southern Ocean | collected 2014-10-09 | reverse complement strand
CCTTGTGCGTTCATTAACCCGAGCGAAGTTCGAACAACTTTGTGACGAGTTAATCAAGCGTTCTATCAAGCCATGTAAATCTGCACTTAAAGCAGCTGGACTTAACAAAGGAGATATCGACGAAGTGATTCTCGTAGGAGGATCTACGCGTATCCCTGCTGTACAAGATGCTGTAAAGGCATTCTTCGAAAAAGAGCCATCTAAGGGCGTTAATCCTGACGAAGTGGTCGCTATCGGAGCTGCTATTCAAGGTGGTGTTTTATCAGGAGACGTGACAGACGTTCTCCTTCTAGACGTCACTCCTCTATCTTTGGGCATCGAGACAATGGGTGGTGTTTTCACTAAGCTGATCGAAGCAAACACAACGATTCCTACAAAGAAATCTGAATCATTCTCTACTGCAGCGGACAACCAGCCAAGTGTTGACATCCATGTTTTCCAGGGAGAAAGAGCAATGGCAAAGGACAACCACCCCATCGGTCAGTTTCAACTGTCTGACATCCCTCCTGCTCCACGTGGAGTTCCACAAATCGAGGTCACTTTCGACATCGACGCAAATGGAATCATCAACGTAAGCGCGAAGGATAAGGCCACTGGCAAAGAGAACAAAGTGCGCATCGAAGCTTCTTCAGGTCTTTCTGAAGCAGACATTGAGCGCATGAAGGCTGAGGCAGAAGCGAACGCTGACGCTGACAAAGAGACAAAGGACAAGGTTGAGACAATCAATCAGGCTGACTCTCTTATCTTCCAAACTGAGAAGCAACTCAAAGAGTTCGGAGACAAAATACCTGCTGAAAAGCTCACTCCGATCAACGAAGCACTCACAGAACTCAAAACGGCTCATGAGCTAGGCGATGTCGATGCTTGCAAAGAGCGCATTGAGAAACTCAACACTGCGTTCCAAGCTGCAAGCGAAGAAATGTATGCCGACAAGGGTGCGGGAGCTGATGCAGGAGCTCCAGGTGCGGATGCTTCTGGTTCTAGCGAAGGCGAGCAAGAAGTGACCGACGTCGATTTCGAAGAAGTTACTGACGAAGAGCCTAAGTAATCTCCTCGAAACCCGAGATCTACGTCGAATTCGATTCCCAGAATCATCTTCGACTTAACTACAAAAAAAAGACCCCTCTCACGAGGGGTTTTTTTTTTGCTTGACAGCAATCCGAATTCGCCACCAAAGCATCGTACGGCGCGACTCCGTCGCTATCATTTAAAATTTTTAATCCCGGACGCAACGAGCAGAAAAGCTTAAGTTCCTATTGCTGTTGTCTCGGTAGACATCGTCGCTGTTGTTGTACAGTTTACGCCTCCATGAGTTGGAACCGGACTCTGAAGCAGACCACCAGTAGCCGACGCTAACATTGAAGTAGAAACCACCGGAGTAACGGTAGCCGCCAGGCAAGCCAGTGAAACCGCTTGAATTAGAGCCGTCTCCTTCGTTATCCCATCCTGACGTAGATTTCATCTGATCACCTTCATCTGAACCTCTAGAGCCGATACCAGAGGCCTCTGAAGCGGACATTCCAAGAGCCATTTCCATAGTTCCCCATTCAAAGTCGGTAGGAATATGCCATCCGCTTGGACAAATACCTTCTGTCATCACTGCAGGCCAATTGTAAAGAACACCATACAACGCGTAATTCTCTGTTGACTTAGCAGCTGCTAAATCTGTGCCTTCATAACCATAGACGTAGTAGTAAGGGTCTGTCTCGCTTCCTTCACTTGGAGGCGACACCTCAGGGAGGTATCGGCAGTTCTCACTGAACCAACACTGGTCACCGATTCGAACTGTTGGATATGAATTCCCTTCGTGTTCTACAGGGTCTCCACACGCAGTAGACTCCACATGAGACACAGGTATCCAGGCAGTGCCGTCCCATCTTAATTTATCTCCAATTAGTGTGCCATCGGGCAAAGAATTATTGTTAATTTGATTTTGTAAATCTTGAATGACATGTATGAGTCCAACCCCATCAATTTGAATCTCAGTTGGCGTAAAAGCATTGCCATACACCCCTAACATAGCCAAGAGGTCTGGGGCAGTAATAGATCCATCAACGTCTCCGTCTGGGTTATACGGGTAAGTAAGCGTCTCTTGTGCAGAGAACGAAGTAAATAGGCCTATGAAGACAATAGAAAGAAACGTTCGCATAATTCTTTGATTTAAGACTTTAAAGATACAATAATTATTTTATGTGCAGCTAAGTGGATCCCTGAATACGAGTTCTTTCAGTGGAAATTGAAATTTAAACGAAGTCAACTAAATATAACAAATCTTATTTAATTCTTATAGTATCTTGGAGGCATGGGACAAACAAATAAATCTAACCGAAGAGAGTTTTTAGGAAGGTTGGCTAAAATTGGTGGGGTTTTAGGCCTTTCGCCCTTTGCCATTCAAAGGATGATAGGAAGTGAGAGTGCAATACGTGAGCTGAATGATGTGTTTCAGGTGGCAAAAGGCCAAGCAACCATGGTAAGCACCTGGAATCACGGCCTGATCGCAAATAAAGTCGGATTTGAAGCACTCGCAAAAGGAGGTTCAGCGCTAGATATGATAGAAGCAGCAGCGAGAATTGTAGAGGAAGACGCAGAAGGTCTGAGCGTTGGGTTAGGTGGATTGCCCGACCGAGACGGAATCGTTACGTTAGATGCGTGTTGCATGGACCATTTGGGGCGTGCGGGATCGGTAGCCGCACTTCAGGACATCATGCACCCGCTTTCAGTCGCACGTAAAGTGATGGAAGAAACTCCGCACGTCATGCTCGTAGGAGAAGGCGCGAAAATGTTCGCACTCGAACAAGGGTTTGAGAGCGTCAATCTTCTCACAGAGAAAGCGTACGAAGCTTGGCAGAAATGGAAAGAGAAAAACGAATACAAGCCCGTGATCAATATCGAAAATCACGATACGATAGGGATTCTCGCTTTAGATCACGAAGGGCGACTATCTGGAGGATGTACGACATCTGGCGTATCGTTTAAGATGCACGGACGCGTAGGCGATAGCCCGATCATCGGAGCCGGGCTTTTCGTAGATGGAAATGTGGGGGCAGCAACCGCTACTGGGCTTGGAGAAGCCGTCATGAGAACGGTAGGCTCGTTCCTGGTGGTGGAATTAATGAGGGGAGGCATGAGTCCACAAGACGCATGTGAAACCGCTGTGAAACGCATCATTGACAGCATGGACGTGACGAACTTACAAGTGGGGTATTTGGCCTTAGATAAAAACGGAAACCATGGAGCCCACGCTATACACGGAGGGTTTAATTACGCGCTTACGACAGAAAAGTCCAGTGAGCTGATCAATGCGAGCAATGGTTAAAGATCCAGTAACAACATCCCCGTTTTCGGCTTGGATACGCGTCTTAAGGCCAGGGAATTTGATGATTATTGCGGCTTCGATCTCAGTTCTTAGGTGGAGCGATTCAAATCACATCCCTGAAAGCGGAGAATACTTTTTAGAGATGTTGTTTATTCTACCGTTGGTTCTTTTGGCTGCAGGAGGGAATATCATCAATGACTATTTCGACATAAAAGAAGACAGGGTGAACAAACCAGAACGCGCTCTGGTAGGGCGTGTCTTAAAACGAAGAATTGCGCTTGTAAGTCATTGGGGACTGAGTGCTGCAGGACTGCTCATTTCGGGGATTCTCTCTGTGAAAATACACACGTCGATTCCCTTTGTAATCGCCCTGATTATCGCGATTGTTCTCTTTCTATATTCCACGAAATTCAAGGGGAGTGTCCTTGTCGGAAATGTGGTCGTCGCATGCGCCATCGCTTCTGTTGTGCCATTTGCATATGCCGATTCTATTGACACCTCTCCCCCACTATTTCAAGCCCTCACCCTTTTCATCTGGAAATTTGGAAGTCTCACGGGGGTGATCTTTTTAATTGTTTTTATAAGAGAACTCGTGAAGGACATCGAGGATCTCGACGGAGACCGAAAAGCCGGACATTTAACGCTCCCCATCACTTACAGCCCTCAAACTAGCTGGAGACTCATCAACACACTCTTACTTGTGCTCACACTCATTGTATTCTATAAGCAATATGAAGTTGGAATTGGAACCACACAAGGTGTCTTCCTGGGGATATACCTCAACATCCTTCGTTTGGCATGGAAGAAAAAAGTCACCCAACTTTCTGCTTGGCTTAAACTTCTCCTTGCAGCAGGTTTGGCGTGGTTGGTTGTGTTGGGCAGCTAATCAGTTAGAACGATCGTTTTCACCGTTTTCCCATTCGAATACTGTTCAAGCTTCAGGCCCCTCTCCCCTGTAGACCAAACCCGGCCTCTCACATCGAATTCCCCTAAAACATGTCCTGGATTCACAAGCTCGTCACACTCAAATCCGTTGACACTCCTCACATCGAAGGCAATGCCGCCTGGGACAGTTCCCGCATCAAAGGAAGATACATACTCACCTGAGGCGCTGATGATTTGAACTTCAGAAGCGTCAAAGAAATTCGTTACCGTAGCATAAACATCACCGTTGACTGGATTTAAAGCCATGCGGTAGAATGAATCCGTAGCAGGGCCCCAAGTCACCGTGGAAGGCGCTAAAGTCGATACAGAAGCCTTGCGCATGCCCAGCTCATTCGTGATTTGGAATACAAGTTCATCGCCTAAAACTGCCGCCGCATTGCAACCCGCTGAAACACCTCCTACGACAACCGTATTTACTGAAGCCGATACTGCTCCGAGTGAGGGAAGCTCGACGCGAGATAAGCTGGTCGACGAAAAATCCATGTTGTTGACGAGCAGAACCTCTTGATCGGTGACTTTAATGTGCGATGGATTCTTTCCATCTTCGCCTAAATCATGCTCAGAATAATCTCCTGTTGTGAGGTCGTAAACACCCATAACACCCACTTCTTGTCCAAACTCAAATCCATTGTTAATCGCGATATACGCCATGCCATCTTTGATCGAAATCCCTTCTGACGCATAGCCTACTCCTATTTCGGACGGCAATTCACCTGCCCATGCCAAAGTCTCTGCATCGAACCACACCAAATACGAATCGAATGCGATTGAACCAAATGTCACAGGATCATAATCACCTCTCGTCACATAGATCATTCCATCAAAATATGCCAGCTGCCTCACGCCTTGCAGCAACACATCAGCTTCAATTTCGAACGTATTTAAGTTCATCTTCACGATTCTGTTGTCGGCGCCAATAAATGCCGACCCCTCCGCAACAACGATGTCAGTCGTAAATCTCGACCCTTCGAATTCCATCACCTCTGTCAACATCTGCGACACCGGGTCATACACTCCGACAGAAGCTAACTCCAACATCTCCCCAGTATTCCAATCCTGCACCCCTTCATTCAATACCCAAACAGAATTTACGTAATCGCCCTGCGCGTTCATTGTAAATGAAAAACCAAACGTAGCGATGGCTACAATTAGACAAGAAAAAATACGATTCATGGTGATCTGCTTTTTGAGATAGCAAAATAACGAAACTTACCTTCTATCTCAACGCACTATTAATAAAAAGCAAGCATTAAAATAAAAAGGGCCGACCTTGTATGGTCAGCCCTTTTGTTTAGAAATGTTCTGTGATCAGTCGTCTTTCACCTTTCTCATAGTAGAATGTCCTGATTCATTATTCATAGACTGTCCCCCAAGCAATGAGGAAGTCTAACAAGTCTTGAGCTTGAATAGTACCGTCTCCATTGAAGTCTGGACATACTTGGTACGTACAGCTAGAGTCTTCTAGGTTTGCAAGTGGATTGAAGTTCAAAGCTTCAGAATCAGTACATCCAGTGAACACACAGTTGCCACTGTCCTCCGTTGCCGATGAATCGTAGTTCGAAGCAGTCGGGTATGTACATCCACTCACTGAGACGTCAATAAGCTGTATCAACGGCACTGCAGTTGTACCACATGCTTCGCTAACCCACTCGACAGACCAGTCTGGACCAGAAAGTCCATACGACATTAAGAACTCGAGCAGATCTTCTAGCTGAACCACTCCGTCGCCATTGAAGTCGGCACTCATAGGAGTGTTCGAACAGTTGTCGTTGTCATTGTTTGCATAAGCGTTGTAGTTACTGAATTCTGAGCTCATACATCCAAAGAACGTACACGAACCGTTGTCATGAGTCGCAGCAGCATCGTAGTTCGTAGCTGTTGAATAGACACATCCTTCAACGACCTCACCACAGTTTCCGTCAGCATCTGGGAACTCACAAGCACCATCACTGAGTGTCGCATTTGGATCGTAGTTACAAGCTGAAGAAGCGAGACATCCAGAACAGCTCGTGAACTCACATGAACCGTCATCTGATTGAGCCATGAAATTGAAATTACACGCCGTTTGGTCTGTACATCCAGTAGATGGGAATTGGCAAGAGCCAGAATCTTCCGTCGCAGATGGATTGTAGTTAAGTGCTGTTGAATCAGTACATCCAAGTACTTCGTCCCCATCACAGACGCCATCTTCATCAGAGTCCACCAAACAGTTGCCAGCACAATCGTACCCAGCATCCGCAAATAAACATGAACCATTCGGATAAATCACACCTGCATCATAGTTACAAGCTGAAGGAGTTGCACAACCGAAGCATGAAGCAAAGTCACAAGAATCATCCGAAATATTTGCGTCAGGACTGTAGTTACAAGCTGTGAGAATTAAACATCCGTATACGTCATATGTACAAGAGTTGTCATCAAGTGTCGCAGACGGGTCGAAGTTGTTTGCCGTATCGTCTATACAACCTAGGCAACTTGCATACTCACAAGTGCCATCATTCACATCCGCTGTGTCGTCGTAATTACACGCATTTGAATTTGTACAACCTGAGACCAAACAAGAAGTGTAGTCACAAGAACCCGATGCCTGCGCAGTTGGATCGTAGTTACAAGCTCCTTCATCCATACAGCCAATGATTGCACATAAATCACCGTTTGCATCGAAGTATTCACAAAGCCCCTCTTCACCGTAGTTACAAGCTAGAGGACTTTCGCAAATGGCTCCAGGCATAGGCATTCCATACAGACAAGAGAAGTCACATGAACCAGGCAGATAGAAATCTGCAGTCGGATCATAGTTACAAGCAAATGGCAAAGTACATCCGCCTGTTAGGTTAATACAAGACCCATCATCGTCAGTCGCATTCGGATTGAAGTTATTTGCTGACGAATCAGTACATCCCGCAATCTCTAACTCATCACAAACTCCATCAGAATCAGCATCATTGATACAGTCTCCATTACAGTCAACAAACTGATTAACAGGGTATGAACATGAACTTGGTGAATTAATAGTTGCAGTCGGATCAAAGTTACAAGCCGTGACATCCATACATCCCACACATGATGAGAAGTCACAATCCGTGACGACCAAGTAATCAGCAGAAGCATCATAGTTACACGCAAAAGGAAGAATACAGCCTCCTACCAAACAAGACCCATCGTCATCAGTCGCAATTGGGTTGAATCCAGGATTCGTTGGATCAGTACAACCTAAGATCTCAAACTCATCACATATTCCATCAGAATCTGTATCATTGACACAAACACCTGCACAATCATACCCATAATCTGGGTAAATACAGCTTCCATTGTTTAATGTTGCTGTAGCATCGTAGTTACAAGCTGCAGAGTCTGTACAACCTGCACAAGATGTAAATTCACAAGAACCAGGTAGCTGATAGTCAGCAGTCATGGAATAGTTACACGCAAATGGTATAATACAGCCTCCTACGAGACAAGACCCATCGTCTACGTTAGCAGCAGGGTTGTATCCCGGATTCGTGGCATCTGTACAACCTAGAATTTCAAGCTCATCACAAATGCCATTCTCGTTCACATCATTCACACAATTACCATCACAATCATAAGCGAATTGAGGGTATGAACATGTTCCATCATCTTGGTTCGCATCCTCATCATAGTTACATGCTTCAGCATCGATACATCCAAGTATCACAGAAGTAAATACGATGGTCTGTACGAACGTTGCTGAGTTTTCACAATCATCAACAACTGTATACGTTCTTTCCGTTGTCGTTATTGCTCCTGTAACATCTAATACGACGTCTGCGTAGCTCCATATAGGGGCTAAGTCACATGCATCCCAAACAAGAACGAACGGTGTCGGCATCACATCTCCAATTGCCTCGTCAAGGTTAACAAGAGCATCTGGAGTCAATGTAAATATTGGTGCCGTAGTATCAACAACACTTATTATTTGAGTAAGTGCCGATGCGTTTCCTGCATCGTCAGTTGCGGTGAAGGTTCTATGAAAAGCATAATTGCCTGCACAAGTCCCCGCGATCGTTGAAGTTGTTACAATGACACTCACATCACCACAGTTATCTATCGCAGAAGCGTCAGCTAACACCATTGTCAGTCCACACTCCATACTGTAATCGGCTGGAATAGTGAGGACAGGAGCTGTCGTATCTACAATCGTAATCGTTTGAGTACCTGTTGTGAAATTACCACAATCGTCAGTCGCTGTAAACGCACGTGTAATAACATAGTTCCCAATAGCATTTCCCGGAGTTGTCCACTCTGCCACACTAACAGTAGCATTTCCACAAGCATCAGTGGCAAACGCTAGATCCATAGGGTGTTCTTCTGAACACTCTGCAGTATAGTTCGCAGGAACAGTTAATTCTGGAGAAATCGTATCAATAAAGTTGAAGATTTGTGTCGCTTCTGCAACGTTGCCACAATCATCAGTCGCTGTAAACACACGTGTAACAATGGATTCACCTAAACAATCTCCAGGTGTAGTCGTATCTACAACATCTATCGTTACCTCTCCACAGTTGTCAGTCGCAGTAGCAGCTTCAGAAGACGGTGTCTCTGTACACTCCGCAACCACATCAGCAGGTACATAAGTGAATACAGGCGCAGTTGTATCTATAATCGTAATCGTCTGCATTGCTGATGTAGCGTTACCACAATCATCTGTCGCAGTGAACGCGCGGGTGATACTGTAATCACCAGCACAAGCGCCAGCGATCGTCGTCTCAACAACATCTATCGTTACCTCTCCACAGTTGTCAGTCGCAGTAGCAGCATCCATCGGATGCGCATCTGAACACTCAGCTGTGTAATCAGCTGGAACGCTTATAAACACAGGAGAAGTCGTATCTATTATCGTGATCGTCTGTGTTGCTGAAGTCGCGTTTCCGCAATCATCAGTCGCAGTAAACTCACGAGTGATACTGTAATCACCAGCACAAGCACCAGCTATAGTAGTCTCTACTACATCTATCGTTACATCTCCACAGTTATCGGTCGCAGAAGCAGCATCCATAGGATGAGTGTCTGAACACTCAGCTGTGTAATCAGCTGGGATCGAAATAACTGGTGAAGTTGTGTCAATAATCGTAATTGTTTGAGTCGCGCTAGAAGCGTTGCCACAATCATCAGTCGCTGTAAATGCACGGATGATACTGTAATCACCAGCACAAGCGCCAGCAATCGTCGTCTCAACAACATCTATCGTTACCTCTCCACAGTTATCGGTCGCAGAAGCGTCGTCCATAGGATGCGCGTCTGAACACTCAGCTGTGTAATCAGCTGGGATGCTCAGTACTGGAGCAGTCGTATCTATAATCGTAATCGTCTGCGTTGCTGAAGTAGCATTGCCACAATCATCAGTCGCTGTAAATGCACGAGTGATACTGTAATCACCAGCACACGCGCCAGCAATCGTCGTCTCAACAACATCTATCGTTACCTCTCCACAGTTGTCAGTCGCAGTAGCAGCATCCATCGGATGCGCATCTGAACACTCAGCTGTGTAATCAGCTGGGATTGTAAGAACTGGTGAAGTTGTATCTATAATCGTAATCGTCTGCGTTGCTGAAGTTGCGTTGCCACAATCATCAGTCGCAGTAAACGCGCGGGTGATACTGTAATCACCAGCACAAGCGCCAGCAATTGTAGTCTCAACAACATCTATCGTTACCGCTCCACAGTTATCTATCGCAGAAGCAGCATC
>Ga0307984_1001440_pt1 | contig 9972 bp, 5 predicted proteins | sample EllFjometageno78_FD_203169 | JGI IMG/M metagenome (GOLD analysis project Ga0307984, IMG submission 203169) | Marine microbial communities from Ellis Fjord, Antarctic Ocean - #78 | ecosystem: Environmental > Aquatic > Marine > Unclassified | place: Southern Ocean | collected 2014-10-09 | reverse complement strand
AATGTGCAAGGGCTACGAGCTCGGCTACAAAATCATCAACACTTACTTTCACAACGTGAATGAAATTTGGGGATCAGAGGTATCGTTGTATTACCCGGAGAAGTACGCCGGCACGACTGACCTTGTCGGAGTTTACCGGGACAAGCCTGCGATCATAGATTTCAAGCAGAGTAACAAGCCGAAACGTAGAGAGTGGATCGAGGATTATTTCTGTCAGTTGGCCGCCTATGCCATGGCGCATGACATCATTCACGGCACTAACATAGACAATGCCGTGATCTTAATGGCCGTCAGGTCAGACGGATCGACTGTTGAGTTCTCTACCGCGGGCAGGGAGTTCCAGGGCTACAAAGATATGTGGATGAGACGCGTTGACGACTTCCATCAGGCAATATCAAATGGCGAGGTGAAGAGCTGATCCATCATGGCCCGGCTTTGTGTCGGGTCTGCACTTGGCCCTGGTCCTTGGCCCTCGGCAGGTTTGCCACCGCTTCCAGGCATGCCTCTAGCCTGGACCGCAACGGGCGCTATCCTGCGGAGCATTTGACGCGATACCGAGGCTTGGGGATTAGTAAAAGGCTCCGCTATTACCGGGCCTAAGACAGGAACCTCTTCGAGGACCTCCCCTATCACCTCACGATTTTCAGGGTCAAGAGCCGCGCTGCTTGATCCACCGATAATAATAGGATTTGGCGACGCATTTAAGTTTCCTGCTGACGGTCTTGCAGGCACTGCAAACGTGCGCCTTCCGCTCTCTGTCCCACTGCTTACCATAGCTGCCGCTTGGCCTGCAATGGTTCTAGCGGTAACCGATCCATTAAGACTCCCATACAGTCGGCCTAACATTTGCCCAAGCATAGCGCCTGAATTAGATTTGTTCTGAGTCCTGTTAGCGATACGCCCGGTTAAGTTAGCCAGGGAGCTTATCAGTCCTTGTTCTTTCCTATCAAAAAGAAGGTCAACTAAGGGCTTATTAGTGTTGCGAAGACTTGCCCAAGAGGTACTAAGTCTAGTACTTGCCTTATTGGCCGATTGCTCTGCCGTGATGGTCAACGAGCCATCTAATAAATTATTTAACGCTTCTGTACGCACTAAGTCCCACTGCTCTGGAGGCAGTTCTTGCTTCATGACTCTCAAGTCACGCACGATGTTTTTCTTGTTTACCAGGCCAGTGGCATTGGAGTTAAAGATGAAATTTACAGCATCTTCCGGCGCAACTTTTAACTGCAGTGATCCGTCTCGGATCTCCTTAGCCGTTAGGCTATTCAGAATACCTTTGGTTTCCCAGCGTTGTTTAAAGCCTTTCCACGTATTAATCGCGTCTTTCCAAGCCCTTATAGATTGCGTGGTGGTCTGGTCCTCGGCAAACTGATCCATTCGTTGGGATAAATTAGCCTCTACAACATTGTCCAAATAATTATCAAGTTGGTCTACCGCTTCTCTGGCCGCTGCCGCCTCAACACCTTCGCCGGATTTAGTCAGAGCAGTAAGGGCCGCTCTGTCATTAAATATTTGCTTAACAGTCATCCCTTCAGGCGATGCAATTTTAAGTTTTAGGTCTTCGGTCAGTTTAACAACTTTAGGAGCAGTTCCTTCGACGAAGCCTTTTATCTCGAAAGCTAAAGTAAGCTCATCGGCAAAAGTCCCTGCGGAATCGGGTTCTAGGTAAAGGTCGCGTTCGTTTCTTGCAGTTATGTATTTTTCATTAGCCGCTAGTCGAGCATTTTCCTTGTTTCGAGATAAAAGCTCTTGAGCCTCTGCTGCGCCTTCGCCTCTTTGTGTCCTAGTGGCAGAGGTCCCTGAGACTCTTTCCGCTATGATATCTACATTTTGTCTTATAGCTGCAATCTGAGCATCCATAAATACGGAGTACGCAAGTGCGTCGTCGGCTGTGCTCGTGCCTTTTAACAGCCCTTCTTCTCTGAGCATTTGATTAATGTCATTTCGCAACTGGCCCGTGGTCAATTCTATTTTGACAGGCAACCCTTGCGATTGCGCCATGACTAAAGCTTCTTGAGGAATGTATCCCGATTCGGATAAGTTTTTAAATGCTACAAAAAGCTCTGCTTGGACTTCATCGGGCTCTAGACCTTTACTTTTAAGGTAGGACACCGTGTCAGCCGTAAATGTTCCATCTGGGTTTAAGACCGAAGTAGGGTCCTTCTTAAAACGAGCCATAATTCGACTAGAAGCCCCACCAAATAACTTGCCTAGACCTAGAAAAGTAGGACCGAAAACAGCACCTGCCGCAGGCGCCGTCCAGTCATAAGGAAGGCCGGTAATCTGAGAGGAAACGCCCTCCATTATAGCTGCTTCAGTTCCAGCAATGGCCGCAGTGCCTTTGTATCCGCGCATCGCCTGCTGTCCAACAAGTCTAGCACCTGCCGCCTCTAGACCCATAGCAAGGGCTGTTGCGCCTCCTAATTGTGCTGTAGTAGGCGCGTCTAAACCGCGTGGATTAGGGTAAAACCGTGTTCCGTTAACCTCGGCTAACAGATTACCGAAGTCATCGTAAGATGTTTCAGCTTCAGGGAATATCTTCTTGATGCCCTCTTCCATTTTGTAGTCATCAAGAGTACTTAACGTAAGAAGTTGGTATTCTGCAGCCTGTGCAGGACTTGCTCCCGTCTCAGTTATAAAACCTACGGGTGTTTGACTTTTAGGATCGTCTATCCAATAGCCACGCTGAAGTTCAGGGAACTGGACGTTTTCACCTGTGACCCAATCCGCAATATTGCCCGGAGCATCCGCAATATAACTGCCCGCCTTGCTTGCTAAATCCGCAGTTGTTGTCCCAAAGTCAGAAACAGCTCCAGCTATACGCTCAACGAATAACGGTTCTGGCTCAATAGGGTAATCCGCAGCAGTAACGGTTTTTGCACTGTGGAACGCCCTTACGGCTGTTATGCCTTCTGCGGATAACGCACTTAGGTCGGACATGGTAGAGCCAGGAGCCTGGTAAGCATCGTAAAGAGCCTGGTCTTCAGGTGTAAGGATTAATTCTTCCATTACTCTTCCGCCGGTAAAGCCGCAAGTATTTCGGCATCTGTGCGTGTCGTAAGGTCTGGAATAATAAGGCCAGAAGTATCAGCAATACCGAGAATACCAAACAGTAAGCTTTCAAGCTCCGGGGAAAACACTGTTTGAGAGGCGAGGTCATTTACTCTGCTGTTGGCCTCCATAATAGTTATCTGTCCTGGTCCGTTGCCTATTAGATTTATCACATCTAATCTCTTCTGATCTAGCGCCGCTTTTGCTAAGAGCGTCTCAAGAGTCAATCGCCGTACTTCATCGCTTTGGCGCATGTCGCCAAAGCCTAAACGCAGCACTTCAATATCTTTATCTGATTGAGCACCACTTCCCGGCGCTCTCATCTGAGGGAGAACTTGAGACACAATGTTCTCAAAAGCAAGCTCTGGAGCATTACCTTTTTGACCTGGAAACGCCCTGACCAGAAACTCGTTGGCCCTACCTGTTCCCATTACTTTCGACAATTCTATCAAAGAATTTATTCTAGGAACTAGGCCCGTGCCTTTTCTAGACTCATCTTGAACCGTACTGAGAGTCTGGACTATTTTGTCGCCCCATTTCCCTAAGAGTGCATCGTCTTGTGCTGGCATCTCTGGTATCCCAGAAGGCAAATACGGTGCGCCATTTTTTATCATCCAAGGCATGTCGCCAGTCGGTGTCCCTGTTGGGAGATCGAATTTTACTCTTTCCGCGTCTGTGATCGGCGTTATGCGGTCCCTAAGAGCCGCGGCCTCAAGAGCCCGCCTGTCTACTTCAGCTTCTTGGGCCGCGGTTCTTTCTGTCTGCGCCGTTTGCAGAGCTAACATTTTAATCGCTTGACCTTCTTTATCCGTAGCTGCAGACCTAGCACTGAATTTACCCGCCAAAGGCGCTAGTGATTGACTTAACCTGGCCGCACCAGATCCCTGCATAGGTCGCCCATCGGGCCCCACGTTAGAGCCGTACTGAAACGCTGCTTGGCCGATGTCCAGGAGCATTTGATTTCTAGAAGCGTCACTGGTTTTACCAGACCCCAAAAGCGTTTCGTATAAAGGATTATATTTTTCAATGCCTTCTTCAAGTGTCGGGACCTGTGACGCAGGCACTGCTTCCGGTGAGCTTTGTGCATACGCGGCAAGAATAGCCTCTATGTCTATAGGAGGAGCAGCTGGCGAAACCGCCTCTGGTGTAGAGCCCTCTTGGAAATGCTGTACCGCGCCGCCTCGATTGTAATTCTGCACCATACCGCCATCTACCATGTGGCGAACTCTTCTTTGTGCTTCTTGGACAACGTCAGACGGGTACGCTGAAAAAGCGTCATTTGAAGGAGTCACGCCCATCGCGCCGGACCCTTGGTTAAAATTTTGGACTGGCCCGCCTCGATACATACCAGGCATAGGCGGCATTACTGCCTCAATACCCATTCCTTGAGGTGGCATTCCTTGAGGTGGCCCGCCTTGCGGAGGCATAGGTGGCATGCCCTGCGGAGGCATTCCCATCATCTCTGGAGGCATTCCTTGGGGCGGCATAGGAGGCGCCATCGGCATAGGCGGGGCAGCTTGTTGCTGCGCCAACACCGGCTGAAGCAGCGCTAAAACGCCTTCGGGCGTCTCCTCGGCTTCACGAGCACCTACTAGGTCCGCTAATTCTTCTCGCCTGGCGTCAATAGAACGCATATCACCGCGCAGATTATTCATCAGGATCTCAGGTGAATCCGGCGTGCGACCCATCATCGCTGCCATGTCGGCATCTTCGCCCTCCATCTCCTCGGCGTCGATTTCGCTCATTAGCTCTTCGAGATCGTCCATGAAACCACTCATGATGCCGACATTCTCGATCTCATCATCGTCAACCATTTGAATATTTTCTTGCATTTTTATCCCTAAGTCCTAATAAGTTACGGAAATAAGCCTTTGACAGCTGCACCTGTGGTTAAGGCTCCAACACCCAGTCCTACTGCTGATTGCATCGGACTGGCGCTCGGTGCAGATTGCGCGGTTAATGCCATCTGTGTAGAGGGCGCGCCCTTAAAGATATCTGATAAAAAGCCGAGCTGTTGGTAAGGCGCCATGGCCTTTTGCGTCTCATTGCTACGGATAGCGTCGATCTGGCTCTGCTCTACTCCTCTCTCAAGACCGCCAAGGCCCATAGCAAGGGCAGTATCAGCTGCGCCGAGCTGCTGTGTAGCTTGGCCCAAGGCTCCGTATTGCTGACCAAGTTGGCCCATTTGACCGCCCAGCTGACCAAGTGCCTGTGCTTTGCTGAGATCCACGCCCGCCTGTTGCGCGGTTAGACCGCCGATCCCCTCTCCAAGACTGCCGAACTGCATACCCGCTTGGCCTAGAGCCTGGCCGCCGGCCAGTTGTCGGCCCTGCTGTTGCTCGAAGCCGGTCATCGCGGCGCTTTGCGCCTGCTGATAGTTATTAGCGTAGTCCTGCATGATTTTCTGCTGCATTAAATCCTGCACGCCGCGGTCAAACTCGGCACGCTGAACACCTTCTCTTGTGCCGCCGAAAGCGCCTGCACTTACTGCTTGGGCTGCGTTGCTTTGGCGTTGAATATCCGCCTGACGCTGCATCTCACCCAGACCAGTTTGTGTTACGTTTTCCTGGTAAGGGTTCATGTAAGCGCTTGCAGGACTGGTATATAGCGACTGCTCTTCCTGCGTGAATTGATTACGGAGAGCCTGTGCTTCTTGGGAATAGGGGTCACCCGTGGCTTCTATTTGTTGGGTAAGGCTATTTAATCGCTGGACCGTAGGATCAGCCTGCTGTTCTTCTAAACTCCCAAATTGCTTTCTTTGGCCTCTCGGATCGTAAGCCTGCGCCGAACCTAGAATCCCTCCGATGCCTTGTCCTATGACAGGAGCAGCTCGGCCCAGCATGTTTTGGGCAGACTGATACTGGTTTGTCGTGTCAACAGCACCTGCTGACAAAGCGCCGCGCTGCGTAAGATCCATGCCCTGGCTAACGCCTTGAGAGGCAGCCTGTATGTAGGGCTCAAACGAGCCTAAGCCTTGCTTGGCAAAGTCTATTGCTTGAGTCTCAGTGCCTGACAGTCCCGCCGCTTCTGCAAGAGGAAGGTCCATCGGCTCGTTATAGAGGCGATAGCTTTCCTTTAGAATCTGCTTTTTCCGTGCCTCAATCTCAGGGGCCTCACGGATATACTGGGTTTGGTACGTCATGTCCACCATGGTTATCTTGCCTCCAGTTTCTTCATAAGGGCGTACATTTTCTTCGCCCCTTTGCGCCGTGATCCGTCGCCCATGTTCCTAACAGCCTTGGCCGTGAAGACAAACTCACCATCACTGAGCATTGCCGGCACGTCATCGCTTGTGCCAGTGCCTGGTCCGTTAATAGGCCCATCCATTTCAGGGAAGTGCTGACTCGCCACGCCTCGTGAGTCACTGCCCTGTGCTGCTGCGTAAACCGGAGGAGGAGCGTAGGTCTGATAAGTAGTGCCACTTATGGGCCTGACGCCGCCAAACCGCAAGCGGTAAAGCTCTGGGTTCGCATCAATAAGCGCTTGAGCAGGGTCATCCATCATTCCGCCATAGCCCTCTGGGATACCAGGGGACTCTGAGTCAAATCCTCCGGCAAGACCCATAACACCAAAACCTGCGGCTGCGAGCGGTCCATACTTAGAGACTATATTGTCTGCGCCAGCGGCTTCTCTTGCGGAAGGAGAGATGAAATCATAGGCCTGTCTACCGGCGCCTTTAAGTCCCTCAACAAAACCTATTCCGTCCTGTTTGCCAGGGGTTAAAGCGCCTTTTATATTCTGTGCGAAAGTAGTAGGTACTGTGCTCGCGGAGCCAGTGAGGCCTGCGATACCTTGGGGTGAGCCAGGGGGGATAGGTGTCCCTGTTGAGAGACTAAACCCTGGGCCGGCATTTAAAGCCGCCTGATTGACAGTGCCTGGCACGGTTGCAACAGGACGAGGAACAAAAGTAGTAGAGCTCGGCCCCGCTGCCGTGATAGGTCCTGGCGCCGCAAACCCTTGGTTAGCCGGGATACTTTGCGGCGTTCTCAAAAGAGCATTAGGGTCGGTCACAGGAAGAGAAGCTGTAGTCGCAGTGCTAGGCCCAGGAAGTCCGGTGACCGGATTTGTCGTCGTGCCAGAGCCTAATTTAAACCCTTCCTGTGCTATGGAAGAGGCGTCAGGAACTAAAGAAGAGGCCTCAGTCACTAAAGAAGAGGCCGCTTGTTTAGAAGCCTCTTCAGCCGCGGTCTTTGCTGCACGTTGTGTAGCTCCCGTAAGATCAGCTCCTGATCCAAAAGTATTAGACACGCCCTGGGAAGCACCTGCTATGATTCCGCCAATAGCACCCGCTTTGAGTGAGTCTTTAAGGCTTTCTCCTGCAGCCAGAGAACTCCCTGTTCCGGCAACAAAACCAGATACGGCTGTTGCAGCCATTCCACCTGCCTGTAGGCCCATAAACTGAGCGGCCATAGGGCCGGCGAACATAAACAAGGCCGTGCCGATAATAATCTTACCGATCGTAGATCGTGCAAATTTCTTGACTGCTCGGCCTATTTTACTAAATATTTTCTTTAATGAAAAAAACTCAGGAAGCCCTGTTCGGGGGTTAATCGTGCCGGCGCCGCCCCTATCTTTGAGCATTCTCATCTCTTCAGGCGTGACGTGAGCAAGCATCGTGTCGCCGTTCCGACCAAGGCTCGCTATACCGCCGTGGGCAAAGCCCTGTGGTGCTCTTGCCGGTTCACCGCTAGTGGCTCGGATTTCATCCAATGCAATACTTAGAGCGCCAAAGAACTCTGGGTCAAAGACCTCTGGTAGGAGCTCTTCAGACATGTCTTGTGTGAGGTAATGTGAGCGGATCTCCGCGTATCGGTCAGGAGAGGCCAGGATTTCATCTACCATTCCATCCAGGGCATCGAGTACTTCGGGCGGTAGATCCAGGTCGCGCAGCTCTGATTTAAACTCGGCCACGGCCATCGGATCAGCTTCAGCTGCCGCAGATAGTAGGGTTTCGTTAATTTCAGACGGAGAGACTTCTTGTCGTATCTGCTCGAAAGCAGCAAAGTCTTCCATTGTAGGGGCAGGCATATCGCCCGGCATCGCTTCGGCCATGATTTACGTCCTTTATTTGATGGGACCACACAGGGTCGCGCGCCAGGAGACGCGGAATAGCGTCAATTATGGCGATTTAATTAGTTTCTATCAACCTCTAAATATGAAAGGTAAAACGTGACATTTGCTTGTGTTGACGTAACTTTTAACACGTTGGCCTCTTCTAAAATACACGGTATGCCGTTGAACACATCGACTGTCGCATCTGCTGCCAAAGCCTGTGCTTTGTATAAATAGTGGGCAACTGCGCTTCCCGAATCATTCTGGACAACCGTTATGTCAGCCGAAGAAGCATTGGCATTAGTCACGCGAAGCGAACGCATCATCGCGGAATTAGCTGCAGGGACGGTGTATATGACCGTCTCCGTCGAAGCGTTTGGAACAATAGTTTTTCTGAGATACTTGTCTGCCATTACCTACCCCTCGTACCATATTCTTTTATTGGCGTTCTGCTGCGTAACAATCGGCGTGTAAGAGGCATTTAATTGCAGCACAATTTGCTCCAAAGAGCGCACAAGCTGATCGAATTGCTGCGGAGAATACTCACCAGCAGCGGCATTAGGTAAACGCACATTGGTGATCTTGCTCATCTTAATCCATCCGGTTGTATGTCTACTCGCAGTGTGCCATATCTCCACCAAGCGCCTACGTCCGTGCTTGTGATCTTGATAGCAATCTGCCTACCGCGGGCACGAGTATCCACTTTCTCTGTAGTCGGTGTGATGACGTAAGGGTCCAAAGAACTTGGATTAGCCGTCGCTTGCGGGTATGGCCGCAGCAAAAGATTGACCGTCAAATTCTCACGTTGGTCTTTGAAATCGGGTATGAAACGCTTCATGTAGAGCATGTCATCGCCGTCGCCGATATCGAAATAGCCCGACTCGATGACCGCTGCCACAGCCGTGCCGTCAGCCTGGTTGTACCCGTCTTCTTGGCGATAGACCAAGCTTCTTCCGGCTGTCAGGCCGTATATAGTGGTCAGAGTGGCCGCTGTGCTGTCTTTCAAATACTCGGTGGCCGTAGGCTTCTCGAAGGTGTCCACGTCTTGCCATGACGTTCTTGCCAGCGAGCCTACTGACCAGACGCTTTCCAAGTAGTTGTAGGTCACATTGCGGTCAACAAAGTCAGAGCCAGCGCTGCAATAGAACCAAGTTATCTCGTTGTAATCGGTATTAAGAGCTGCATAGACCTTATCTTCTTGGACCAGATTGATGTCGCCGAAGACATAGTCCTGCACCGTGCATTGTATTTTCTTGACCGTACCGTCGAAAGCATAGAAAGCCTCCGGTCCCATCCAAAGCGCCAGGCCGTTCACATCCACGGCTGCATGCGGACCTAGAGCTCCGCAGTTACTACCTAATTGGCTAAAACCAAAGGTATAAGGAGGTCCGATATACTGCATGCCATGCAGCGACGTGTCAGTGAAAATAAGTATCTGACCGCGAGAGCGGACCGCTGTCATGATCCGGTTGCCATCAGAGAGCTTCTGTCCGCCTGCCGTGTTGATAGCGGTTTCCACGAAATCGTTGACGTTCTCTTGGTCTGAGAACCGGACAAAAAGAGGGTCTTGTGTACTGTCATCACCGACGGTTGTTTCCGTACCGAAACAAACTAGATGCCTGTCGGGCGAGGATATTAGCGCAAAGGTGCTCTTGGTCGGCGCTCCTGAGACCACTGTCGCTCTTTGGTCTGTGCCACTATCAGGGTTCCAGTTATAAATTGCACCATTGACAGCTTGCATGATAAGCACTTGACCGAACTGATCAAACTTCCATATCCTCGCGAAGATGGTCGGTTGCGTTACCACTGTTCGGGCAGTTCCCCACGTACCTGCGCCCCAAGTTCCAGTTCCCCAGCCGAAGTCAAAAA
>Ga0307984_1001437_pt1 | contig 9992 bp, 10 predicted proteins | sample EllFjometageno78_FD_203169 | JGI IMG/M metagenome (GOLD analysis project Ga0307984, IMG submission 203169) | Marine microbial communities from Ellis Fjord, Antarctic Ocean - #78 | ecosystem: Environmental > Aquatic > Marine > Unclassified | place: Southern Ocean | collected 2014-10-09 | reverse complement strand
CAAAATTATGTCCCCAACTCATTAAAATTGAAAAAACAGTGGTAGCAACCAACCATTTTTTTACTTTCGTGTCTACGATAAAAATCCCTAGAATAAATAAGAAAATAAATATGGCTCCTATATATGCGGGTGCAGCAACTATAGGCTGACTTCCCCAATACGTAGGCACGCTTTCAGAAAAACCCTTTGCTTGTGCTCTGTCTATTTTAGAACTTAAAAATTTATACGTTTCAGAATCAGTTCCTAAATTTTCGCTATTTGCCCCTCCTGTAAAACGCGGTATAAATAAATTAAAGGTTTCTAATTTTCCATAACTATATTCTGTGATATAACTTTTTGACAAACCAGATGTAATCTCTTTTGATTTCCCATCGGGAGTAATAGTCAATTCACTTTTTCCTCGTGTACTATGGTCTGCATATTCTTTGGTTGCCAACAAACTTGAAGCATTCATTCCTAAAGCGAAAAGCATCGCAATAAAAATAACGCCCACTTGAGAAGCAAACGGTTTTATATGTTCCTTGTTTTTTAAAATTTCCATTAGAAAAACAATTCCTAGGATCAACAAGGCAAACAATAAATAATAAGTCATTTGTGGATGACTTGTATTAATTTCCAAAGCCATTGCAAGAGTTGTCAACAAAAAACCTTTAAAAACTTTATTCTGAAAAACTAATAAAACTCCTGCAATCACCATGGGTATATAACCAATTGCGTGTGCTTTTGCGTTATGTCCAACTCCTATTATAATTATAAAATAGGTTGAAAAACCGAAAGCCAAAGAACCAATAATTGCCAATTTCCAATCAAATTTCAAAACCAATAATAACACAAAAAAACCTAAAAAGTATAAGAATAAATAATCCGCAGGTCTGGGTAAAAAACGAATTACACTATCAATTTTCTTAACATAATCATTCGGATAATAAGTGCTGAGTTGATAGGAAGGCATCCCTCCAAACGCAGCATCAGTCCAATAAGGTTCTTCTCCATGCGCTACTCTAAAGTCTTTGATCTCTTTAGACATTCCTCTAAATTGCTGGATATCACTTTGAAATAATTTCTGTCCTTTTAGAATAGGAGAAAAATAGGCTACAGAAACACCTATAAAAACTATAATAGCTATTAAATAAGGTGTTGTTTTCTTAAAATTCATATATAAATATAATATTGTTCTCTATTTCTAATCCTTTCTGACTGTACTCTTTAAACTTTTAAAAGTTCTTTTGCATGTTCCATAGCAGAGTCACTAATTATTTTTCCTCCTAATATTTCCGCCACTTCTACAATACGTTCTTCAGGGCTTAAAGGTTTTAAGAAAGTTGTGGTTACCCCAGCAATATCTTCTTTATATACTTTGAAATGACTTTCTCCTTTGGCCGCTATTTGAGGCAAGTGTGTTATTGTAATTACTTGCATATAATTCCCCATTTCATGCATTACATCTGCAATTTTATTTGAAACTTCACCTGAAACCCCTGTGTCAATTTCATCAAAAATAATAGTTGGTAATTTCGTGTATTTTGATAAAATTAATTTTACACCCAACATAATTCTAGACAATTCTCCACCAGATGCTACTTTTTTCAATTCACCATACTGAGTTCCTTTGTTCGCAGAAAACAAGAAACTTAGTTCGTCTTTTCCATTTGTAAAAAAAGTATCCGATACTATGGTTTCGATTTTAAAAGTTGCATTTTCCATTCCAAGACTAGACAACACTTCTTCTAATTGTTTTGTTAATTTTGGTATGGCTATCTTTCTGTTTTTATGAATTTTTTGACAAGAATGATTCAATTTTTCTTCAATCTTAGAAATAGCCAATTGCTTTTCTTCTAAAATTTCTGAAGCATTTTCAACTTGACTAACTTTTAGTTCTAACTTATTTCTTACCGTTAATAATTCTGATACAGAAGCAACCATATGTTTTTTCTGAAGCGTATACATCAACTGCAATCGATCATTTAAAACCTCGATTTCCTCTGGATTTGCATCTACATTTTCAATGGCTTTTTCTAATTCAAAAACAACATCGTCCAATTCTATTTTTAAACTCTCTACTCGGTTAGAAAAAGCATCATAATCTACTGAGAAGCTTGCTATTCTATCCAAAGCAGTTTTCATCTGGTACAATCCTGATTGCAACCCTACGTGTTCGTCAGAGGCTATGTTTACACTTTCAGCCAAAGAAGTACTAATAACTTCGCTATTGTTTAGCATTTCTAAAGTTTCCTCTAATTCTGCTTGTTCTCCTTCTTTTAATTTTGCTTGAACCAACTCTTCATACAAATGGGAATTGTATGCATATTCTTGTTTTGCGGCATCTTGACTTTGCAATAAAATATTCAACTCTTTTTGAAGTTTTCTATACGACTTCAATTCTATTTGATACGACTCAAGAAACTTTTCATTTCCTGCCAATGCATCTAAAATCTGAAACTGATAATAACTTTCAGATAATTGAGCAGTTTTATGCTGAGAATGCACATCAATCAATTTTTCTTTTAGTGCATTTAAAACAGACAAAGTAACGGGAGTGTCATTTACAAAAGCACGAGATTTACCACTAGGAAGTATTTCTCTTCGGATAATCGTCTGAGCTTCATAATCTAAGTCTTCTCTTTCAAAAAAAGATTGTAAAACATACGCTTCTATAGAAAAGGTAGCTTCAATAATACATTTTTTATCATCCTCTTTCAAACTATTCAAATCGGCACGGTTTCCCATCACCAATCCTAAAGCTCCTAGAACAATAGATTTACCGGCACCTGTTTCTCCTGTAATTATTGAAAGTCCTTTTGTGAAATCGGTTTGAAGCTCTTTAATCAGAGCGTAATTAGATATAGATAGTGTCGTTAACAATTCGTTATGTTTTTAAAATGTGCTGGATTATGAATCGTAAATTTAACGATTCTTTTTGTGAAAATTCTACTAAAAAGTAGGCAAAAAAAAAGCCCTCAGAAAGGATCGTTAATAAGATAAAGCCAAAACTATTTGATGCTTTTCCATTTAGAGCCGTTAGTTGCAGAAATACGACCTAGTAAACGCTTTAAATCTCGCACCTCAACAGACGGTCCAGATTTAAAAACTTCAACAACCTCATCGGATTTGGCATCAAAGAAAATACGAAACAAGAAAGAATTTTGACTTCTCGTATTCAAATCCTGAAAAGACATTAATTGATTCAATACTTCATCCTTAGCTTTCTTTTTATCTTTTGCAAACACGTCCATCCCATTTCGGTGATAGCCATACATGATTTCTCTATATTCCTTATGAGCCGGAGATAATATTAAATCTACTAAAGAATATCTATTCAGTGAATTTCTTTTCGCTTCCCATCCCGAAGAGCTTCCCTGCTGAGCAAGATTTGCAATATCTAATGCTTGATTATAAAAAGTCTCTCCACCTTTCAGTTGAAAAGTATCTGCATCAATCGCTATAATCATATAAACATAATATGAAATTAAAGAAATTAAATTCGATTCATAGGTTGCAGGATTGTATAGTAAAGGCTCAAACTCTATATAATCAAATGAAATAACGTCATCTTTATAATTAAAAATAGGTGTTTTATAACTACTTCCAAAAACCGGACGCACCGCATTGACTTGTAATGTTCCTGAAAAAGAAGTATTGTTTTGAGAATTGACAATCAACGTCATACCACAATCAATACGCTCACTTTGCTTATAGACTTTATTAGTCCATTGTTGGTTGTTTACAAATTCTTGTAATGCTCTTTCAAGGGTTACATATACCTGTTTATTAGAAGCTGCTACCTGATCTGAATTGATTGTAATTGAACAATTCAATTCTTGTGCAACTACCGAAGTAAAAGACAAAAAAACAAAAAATAGAATTGCATAGCGTTTACACATCAGCTCTTTTTATAATTTCAGAAAAAATATCAGAAGCAACTGCTTCCTTTGACTTTAACGTAAATTCGACAACTTTATTTGAAGCATCAATTACGCTTATCTTATTTGTATCCCCACCAAAAGCAGCACCTTTATCACGAAGAGAATTCAATACGATCATATCTAAATTCTTACGCACTAATTTTCCCTTTGCATTTTCCAATTCATTATTTGTTTCCAAAGCAAAACCAACTAAGAATTGATTCTTCTTAGAAGTTCCCATAGTAGCCAAAATATCTTTTGTTGGCTTTAATTCAATAGGAAGATTTCCATCCGTTTTCTTTATCTTCTGAGTTGCTGCAGTAACAGGAGTATAATCTGCCACAGCGGCAGCTGCAATGGCAATATCTACCTTCGAATAATATTCAAAAACAGCATTGTACATTTCTGCTGCACTAACAACATCAATCCTTTTTACAGAAGAATGAGAAATTGCTTGTGAACTAGGTCCAGAAATCAAAACAACCTCTGCTCCTAAATTTGCTGCACTCAAAGCCAACTGAAAACCCATTTTTCCAGAAGAGTGGTTTCCTATAAACCTTACAGGATCAATTGCTTCATATGTTGGACCAGCAGTAATCAATACTTTCTTTCCCTTAAGAGGCAACTTACTTAATACATCAGCCTCTATAAAGCTTAGAATATCTTTGGGCTCAGCCATGCGACCTTCTCCTACCAGTCCACTTGCTAACTCTCCGCTTGTCGCAGGAATCAATATATTTCCGAATTCTTGTAGTTTAGAAAAGTTCTCTGTAGTAGAATTGTGTTTGAACATATCCAAATCCATTGCCGGGGCAAAATAAACAGGACATTTTGCTGATAAATACACCGCTAATAATAAATTATCAACAGTACCATGTGCCATTTTAGACAAGCTGTTTGCTGTAGCAGGTGCTATCAACATTATATCTGCCCAAAGGCCTAAATCTACATGATTATTCCACAATTCATTTTCATCACTTTTTTCATAAAAAGTAGAATGAACAGGGTTTTTAGAAAGTGTGGAAAGTGTTAATGGAGTTATAAAATCCTTAGAAGCAGGAGTCATGATCACTTGGACCTCGGCTCCTGCTTTTATAAACAATCTTACTAAATGAGCTGTTTTATAGGCTGCAATTCCTGCGGTAATACCTAAAAGAATTTTTTTACCTTTTAAAACACTCATGTCAACTAGTCTTTTTTCTCTGAATTTCTGAAATAAACTTTATCGTTTAACCATTCTTCAACAGCCAAAGCGTGTCCTTTAGGTAATTTTTCGTAAAATTTAGAAACCTCGATTTGCTCTTTATTTTCAAAAACCTCATCTAAACTATCGCTATACGTAGCAAACTCCTCTAACTTCTCAACCAATTCTTTCTTCAAATCACCGTTGATTTGATCTGCTCTTTTAGCAATAATCGAAATTGCTTCATAGATGTTTCCAGTAGCTGCTTCTACTTTTGATTTATCATATGTTACAGTTGTGTCCGGTGCATTTGTGTTTTTGTGATCCATCTTGACTATGTATTAACTTATTAATATTGCTTTTTCTTCTTTGATACGCTTTATCAAAACTTCTGATTCTTTCAGATATTTTGAATCTGGGTAATTTCTTTTTAATTTGTCATATGCTTTTTGTGCAGCATCTAAACGATTCATTTTTTTCTTATACGTACTTCTAACGCCTAGTTCATAAGAAGCTTTAAATTTATAGAAAAAAGCATCTTCTCTATAAACAGTTCCAAAGTATTCAGATGTCATATTATCAAAAGCTGTAATTGCAGATGAAAAATAACCTATATCATAATATTGTTTTGCTATTTTAAAAGCCTTTGTTTCTAATTTGTGCTGTAATTCGCGTACCATCTCATTTGCTACTGGAAGACGCTCAGAATCAGGATATGCATTGATGTATTTTTGAAAAGCAACTAAGGCTTCTTTCGTCACTCCTTGATCAACACTATATTTAGGGGAGGCCAAGTAAAGACATTTCGCACCATTAAACACAGATTCTTCTTTTTTAGAACTTTTAGGATAGTTAGAAACAAAACGATCAAAATAATAAGCAGCATTTTCATAATCCTTTGTATTCAAATAAGATTGAGCCACCATAAATTGAATTCGCTCCATTTGAGGCTTTCCTTTATAAGAAGGTGTGATCATCTCAAAAAGACGTAATGCTTTACTGAATTTTTTTGCCTCGTATAAGTCTGAAGCCATTTTATACTTTTCAGACACACTTCCTTTATTCAGAACTCTATTGTACTGACTACAAGAAACGAATGCAATTACAGAAAATAATACTAAAAGATTTTTCAATTTAAGCATTTTGCAAAATTAGACATTATTTGTGAATTAATAAAGTGATTTTTGAATGAAAAACCTAAACCAAAAATAAGTCCTAAAAAAGAATACGACCTTTTATTATCTCCTAAAAATTTGTTAATTCATTATTCACAAAAAGCATGTGTAAATTTTTGTAATTTTTGCAAGAGTGAATTTGAAGCTGAGACAAGTGGTAGACGGACTTGAATAGTTATTTTCACATCTTCTAACAATAGCAACAACGCTTTAATTCCTACAGGATTGCCTTCTTCAAAAATCAAATCGATCACTTGCATCAATTGATAATGAATTTGAAATGCATATTCCGCATTTTTTTGCAAACCTAAACGAATCATTTCCGAAAATTCTTTAGGATACGCTTGACCTAATACTGAAATTACACCTGAGCCACCGGCCAGCGTCATTGGAAGAGCAATCATATCATCTCCTGAAATAACTAAAAACCCGTTTGGAACACTATTGATAAGCTTCATTGCTTGAACAAGATCTCCAGCAGCTTCCTTTACACCTATAATATTCTCACAAGAAGTAGCCAATCTCACCACCGTTTCCGGAGTAATATTAGAGCTTGTTCTTCCTGGAACATTATAAATAATAAGAGGTCTTGGACTAGCATTCGACAAAGCAACATAGTGCTGATAAATTCCTTCTTGAGAAGGTTTATTATAATATGGCGAAACAGAAAGCACTGCGTCAAAATCAGACAAATCTAATGTTTGTAAATCTTCTACTACAGATGCTGTATTATTACCTCCTAAACCTAAAACCAAAGGAACACGTCTGTTGTTTGTAGCTATGATTGTTTCTTTTACAAGCTCTTTTTCTTGAGATGTTAGCGTAACAGTCTCAGCTGTTGTTCCTAAAATAACAAGATACTCTACTCCATTTTCTATTTGAAAATTAACCAATTGCTCCAAGGCAGCAACATCAATAGTTTTATCTTCCTTAAAAGGAGTAATTAAAGCTGTACCTGTTCCAAAAAATGCTTGCATTATAATTTCTTTAATATCCTTAAATACTTCACCATCTCAGATGTCAATACATCTAAATTCCTTTCTCTATCCGAGATTGATAAATCATACAGCCCATCTTTTATTGAAGCAAAACCTACTTTAAAATTAGATTGGGACTGCAAAGTTATCACATTCCAATATAAATTTTCTTCAAATCCATAGTTTATCAACAAATCGTATTCATTTTTAACAAATTCCTGTAGCTTGTTTAATTTTAAACTTCCATACCATCCAAAATCTTTTTCGGTACATTCAAAATCGGTATACACTTGTTTTTTATCAAACTTTTTAAAGACCAAAAGATCGATGTTTTCTAAAGGGATTTCGAAGTTTTCCTGAAGTGAACTTAGCGTATTATTACTTTTTAACAATTGAGACTCTTCCATCAAAACACCTATTGTTCTAATACGTTTTGTATTTAGATTTCTAGAATCCAAAGAAGCCTTAGAAGCTTCTTTAGTGAAATATTTCTGAATACTTTTTTTCTTTAAATTAGATAGCATTGTAATGGGGAATATATCAACAAAGCTACTTATTTTATTTCAGCTGTGTCTCTTATTTTAACAGAATGTAATTTTTGTTTTCAAATAGCGACTACCCTATCAAAATATTTTAACATGAAAAAATACAGTTATATTTTTCTTCGCTTGCTAATTGCAGCTATACTCATTCAAACATTACGATTTAAATTTACAGCACACCCTGACAGTGTTTATATATTTACAGAAGTTGGTTTAGAACCTTATGGTAGAATTGGAATTGGTATCGCAGAGCTATTTGCTGCAATCTTGATTTTATTCCAAAAAACAATTTGGCTTGGAGCCGCTAGCACACTTGGAATCATAAGCGGAGCTATTCTTATGCACTTGACTCAATTAGGAATTGAAATCAATAATGATGGAGGGGTTTTATTTTATACTGCTGTATTCTTATGTATTCTTTCATCAATTACTCTTTGGATTGAAAGAAAAAACATCCCCTTTATACGTAGCTTATTTTAACAAAAAAAACCAGAGCTCATAATAAATAAACTGTGGTTTTTATAATTTGTACTTTGTAAAATGCTAGACCAATTCAGCTGAAAGTCCTAATTGTTGTAATTTTGAACATTGTGATTTCAACTCATCATACTCCCCTGTTTTCACTGCACATTTTCCTTTATAATGCACCAAAACAGCACATTGCTCAGCTTGTTCTAAAGTATGTTCACATATATCAACTAAAGCATCTATTACATGATCAAATGTATTTACATCATCATTATGTAATATAATTTCATGCTTTGGGGTCAACATCTCTAGGATGTCTAAATCTTCTTGAATTTTTTCTTTTACGCTCATCATACATCTTCTTAACTGACCTTTAGCAAAAAAAAAGTCATAATTTTTATTCAAGTTACAAAGTTAAGAAATTTTAGAGTAGCGCAACGACACCCATTTATTTCGTTCCAATGTTTTTTGTAAAGTCATTCCCAAAGCAGTTGCTTTCTCATCTAACAACAGAATGTCTTCTGCGTAGAAACCACTTAGCAACAAAGTACCACCTGCATTTAAACAAGCTCCGTAAACACCTATATCAGCTAAAAGGATATTTCTATTGATGTTTGCTATAATAACATCATACTTTTTTCCCTCCAATAAAGTTGCCACACCTTCATAAGAAGTTATGTGTTTGCAATTATTTCGTTCTACATTTTCAACCGTATTTAAATAACACCAATTGTCAATATCAATCGCATCAATAGGTTGTGCTCCTTTCATCTCAGCAAATATTGCCAAGATTCCAGTTCCACATCCCATATCTAATGTTTTTTTATTTTTTACATCTAAGTCCAACAAATGCTGCACCATCATATGTGTTGTTTCATGGTGACCCGTTCCAAAACTCATTTTTGGCTCAATTACGATATCGTATTCTAAATTTGGATTTTCATGAAATGGTGCTCGTATAGACACTTTATCATCCACCTGAATTTGATTAAAATTCTTTTCCCACTCACTATTCCAATTTACTTGCTCTATTTCTTCTTTGGTGTATTTGATATGAAACTCTCCAGAATTTAAAACGAAAATATTCTCTAAAATAGCATCGTTATATTCGTCTTTTTGGATGTATGCAATGACACCTTCTTCATTTTCTACAAAACTCTCAAAACCGGCAACTCCTAATTCTGCGATTAACATTTCCGTTGCTGGATCTCTTGGAGTTACTGTAAAAGTAAAACCTATATATACTGCATTCATAATCTTCTTGTTTTTAGAGCTGCAAAGATAACACTTCCGTTTAATTGTGTAACTGTTGAATCGTGTAATTGTTTAATTGGTTATTGGTTGTTGGGAAATAAATTTCTCAACTTTCCATTCAAACTAAAACTAAAAAAATATTCACATTTTTATATCTGTAAAATATCAACTAAAAAATCTTTTAGGCATCGCTCCGCAAAGTCTCCTGACTATGAGGCTCTTTTAATTCCTATATAGTACAGTTCATCCAAAAACACATTTTCAATATTGGTTATATTTTGTGATTGATGACCTCTTTAAAACATCTATTCCTGAACTCTCCACTATTTCAACTTCAATGACCCCTTCATTATTCACATAATTACTCGCACTAGAATAGCTGTAATGAGATGCTTTTTCTACAATTCCAGCACGCACAGGATTTAAATGAATATAATCCAACTTAGACCACATAAATTTGTGTGAATATATTTCGACTGCATGATTTCCAT
>Ga0307984_1001436_pt1 | contig 9993 bp, 11 predicted proteins | sample EllFjometageno78_FD_203169 | JGI IMG/M metagenome (GOLD analysis project Ga0307984, IMG submission 203169) | Marine microbial communities from Ellis Fjord, Antarctic Ocean - #78 | ecosystem: Environmental > Aquatic > Marine > Unclassified | place: Southern Ocean | collected 2014-10-09 | reverse complement strand
CACCAGCAGTAGTCCAGACTGGTAAATATTTAGGAGCAGCAGCGGGAGCATAAGGAGCAGTCAAAGTAATTCTTGTATGAGGAGAAGCATAAGGTAATACAGAAGGTCTAATTTCAAAAGAAGCAACTGTCCCTAAAAGGGTAACAAGACCGTCCGCAGTAATACCAGAAACAGTATCACCGATTTTAATGTTAGACATATTTGTAGTTGATGAACTTTCTGTTACAGTTTCGTCATTTTCAACAGAAGTTCCCCAACATTCAAGATTAGCAGAAGGAGCGGCGGTCGTAATAGCAATAGAATTCGCCCAAGGCAAACCTCCAACATCAGTTGCTAAACCCATAGGTGAAAAGTTTTTAAGGAATTTACCTGCTTTATTTAAATCTATCTCCATACGAAGACCATCAAAAAGTTCAACTGGGAAAAGTTTCTTATTACTTGGACCCAAAATCCCAGAGTGTAACGGTAAGCAAATTTCTAACGAATTAGGGTTTTGGTTGATTACGGTATTTACTGGGGTCAAGTCGGGTGCGTATGCGTTAAAGAATTGACCGTTTGCGAAGTTCGTTGTTGTTTCTACTCCTTCCGTTAATTCTCTTTTTGCTAAAATACTTTGGTTTTCACTATAATGATTTGTAAGTGCGACCCTCTCAGCATAATTTTCTAAGTTTTCTAACTGGATTGTGTTATTTCCGTCATAGATACGAATTCTATCAATAACACCTTGTGCTCCTACCTTAGGGTCAAGTTTTAATCTTATATGATTAGTTAAATCATTATCTTGTATATTAATTCTAAATTTAAGATATGTTTGCCGAGCATCTACATAACTCATAAAAGAAGGGATTTCAAATCTCATAGTATCTCCATCTCTATATAGTTGTTGATGGTCGCTTGGAACAATAGTTGATTTACTAAGAACGGCGGTTTCGTAAGGTGATGCGTTAAACATAGATTTACTCATTTATATAATATCTAAACATATTATTTTTGGATTAAGTTAAAATTTAACAAAAATATTAACTTAATATATATGGGGAATTCTATCACTAAATACTTTTACGATATTGAAAAAGTTTCTTTAACTCCTAACTCTATGGCTATACTTCCTAAATATACTTATAAAAATTATGCCTGTATGTTAATGCCGAATGATGATAGTGAAACAATTCAAAGGAAAATTATGTATAGTGATAGTGAAGAAAATTATTATGATTATTATAACCATTAATTATTTTTTACCTTTTTTCTTTTTCATCTTACGCCTATACATTTCTAAACCTGCTAATGTTGAAGCAGAAAGACCACTTGATTTTTTAGTGACTTTCTTTTTACCCATCATAGGATTTGCGGTATAAGAAATATTACCCCTTTGACTTGCGACTGATTTAGCAACTCTACCAGCAGTTTTTGCTTTGGCTTCTTTTGCGATTGTTTTCTTATTTTTACCTCTTTTCTTTCTAACTTTTGGTGGCTTTTCGCCTAATGAAATAGCGTAATTTTTAAGAGCCTTTTTAATCTGTGCTTCACAATCTTTTGTTTTTGTTACTTTTCTTTTTGTTTTCTTTTTAATAGTCATCTTAATATTTGATTTACCAATAAAAGGTTTAATGGAAGGTGCTACATAAGAAGAAGGTGGTGGTGGGTTAGAATTAGCCATAACTGCTTTCAAGGGGACAACAGATTTTGGTTGTCGCATCTTTCTACCACTTGCTTTTTTAACAACTTTCTTTTTTCTTTTGACTTTTGTTTCAGGACAATCACATTTTGGTTTAGTTTTTCTTTTAACTTTTGCTTTTGCTTTTGCTTTTGGTGGTTGTTTTACTTTTGCCTTAGTCGTTGTCTTTGGACCTTTCTTCTTTCCACCAACTTTATTTTTACTTCCTGCTTTGGGACCAGGTTTTTTCTTCGCTTTTACGGCAGTCGTAGATTTTTTCACTTTGGCTTTTACTTTGGATTTCGCTTTCGCTTTGGTTTTTTTAGCAGGTTTTTCACCTAACGCAATTCCGTAATTCTCTAAGGCTCGTTTGATTTGTTTTTCGCAATCTTTAACTTTTTTAGGCATCTCTATATATTAATTAAATATTTTAATTTTTAATTAATTAATTTTTAGGTTTTTTACTTTTAAGATATTTTGCTTTCTTTTTTGCTAAAATCTTTACTTTATGTTTGAGATAATATCTATTAGCACTTTCTTTCAAAGACTTTTTACCCGCATCAGTTTTATGATATTTAGCAGTATTGCGTTTCCTATCTGATAATATCTTTTCATATTTTTGTAGAACTGTTAAAGGTTCTTTTACATCTTGAACTATTTGTTCGGTATTGAAATTTTCATCTTCTTCGTAATTGTTTGAACTCATCTTATTATATTATATAACAACATATTCTTTAAATAGATTTTTAAACTATATAATATAATACTATCAATTTTTATATTTCTGCCTTCGCTTTGCTAAACGCTTGGACTTTCTTTTTGCCTTTACTTTAACTTTCGCAAAACATTCATTATTAGCGGGTGGTTTTTTAACTGGGAACTTAACATCAATATTATCATACATCATCTTACCAGGAGTAATAGCACAATCATCAACTCCAATATGTGTAGTAGCCGACTTCTTATTTTCGTCAATTTTAACACTCATATATTATAAAAATATATATTAATATTATATAATGAGTTTAATCACCTTGAAGAACGATAATCGTCAAAAGCCTTGGAATTTTAGAAATCATTTTAAAAGCCCATTAGAATTACCACCAAATAGTTCAGTAAGTTTAGTAAGTGCTGTTGTCTATAAAGGGGAAGAGTTAAATATAGAAGATGATAATAACTGGTATGGTTGTATTGGGAATACTGCTTGTGAATTAAATCCTGTTTATAAATATAGAATTCCGCCAACCCAAGATACTTTTTCACCCTTAGAAATAATGGACGAGATGGACGATGAATTTAATACAACATCAGGACAACCTGCCTTTTCGCGTATAGGAAATCTTTTAACAACAAGTGCTTGGAAATCAACTTGGGATACGACAACCTCAAAAGTTACAGTTTCATTAACACAAAATCCAAGTTTAGTTGAAAGTGGTGAAGACCCCGCAATATTTCCTTGGTCGGCAAATGGAACTCTTTATAATTTAGCATTAGATGCTACTACTTTATGGACGGAAATAGAAAGAACGGCAACCGTTGGAAGCACACAAGATGAAGCGATGGGAAGAATATTCGGTTTAACTAATGATAGTCATCAAGGTTGTATCGCTCGTAATGGAGGACATATTCTTTTTCAACCACAGTTAAATCCTGCTACAAATCAATATGACCCAAATGTGTTTTTCGGTTTAGGAGAAACACATACTACTGGTTCAGCATTAGCATTTTTTCAGGCTAATGCGAATGCTTGTTTTGGTTCATTTTATATAGAACAATATGGTCCAGGAGGAGCAACTCCATCAAGAGCAAGGATTATGTTAAATGACGACCACCCACATCAATTACCAGCAACTCCCACACAATTAGGAACTCTAATCACATTAGACCCAGCAAATACATATACTTATTCTATTGAATGGAATGGTCCATATACGATAAAAATAAAATACTCTACAAATTACAATCCAGCAGTTCCCGCTACGGATTGGCTAAGTGCTACTTGGACTACTTGGTATGATTTTGCTTTACCCGCAAATGATTTGGCTATTCCAACATATTTAGATAATATGTCCCCTATTGTTCGTATGGATAGAAGAGGAAAAGTTTTATGTAGAGCCACTTGGTCGCGTTTTTCTGGTGGTTGGGATTGGGAACAAGAAGGTCTTCAAAATTCAGGATATTTTTCTATTGAAGCAACACCAGTATCAGGTATAGGTAGTGATGAGTTAGTTGGAACATATCCAAATCAACAACTAAAAAAAGAAGTAAAATTATTAACAGTAACAACTCCGCCTTTTGATGAAGAAGATGAATGGGATAGAGATGGTGGAATATTAATTAATAGTGAATTTGGAAAAATTTTAGGTTTCGCAGGGGCAACCCAACTATTAGCACCAGACGCTAATAATACAGTATATACTTATGAAGGAGGTGCTCCAACTGATAATTCATACCTACTTCCAACCTTACATATTCAATTAACAAATTTTGGTATAAATTCTAAGAATGGTATTGTAGCAAATAATGTTAAAGATATCGCTGTAATCCCACAATTTAATGATACAGAGAAACAAGCAATAAATACTCATTTATATTTCGCACATAGTTATGAAAATAAAATAGCATTAAATAATTTACAAACGATAAATATTAATCAAATAGATTGTCTAATAACATACGATAATAATACACAAGCGGAAGTATTAAAAGATTATACCACCTTAGTAATAAAATTTCATAAACCAAATGAATAAGAAAAGAAATCCTAATTGTCTTTAAGTATAGTTTATATAAAAACAATTAAACAAATTTTGACTTAAACATTTAAATATATAGTATAGTATAACAAGATGGAAAACGCAAATAAATACCCCAACAAAAAAGCCTACTTCGCAGATGTTAATTTTGGTATTAAAAGTGAAGGTAAATCACTCTTAAAGATACAGAAACTTTTAGGAAAAAATATCCGTAAGTCCAGTAACAATTACGCTATTTTAGATTTCTATTCAAAGGAATGGAAAGTAAAAGCAGAAGTCAAAGGCAGAAGAAACACCAAGTTCGCATTTGATACAACTATGATTGGTGAAAATAAAATTAAAGAAGCACAACGACTTCATAAAAAAGGATATGAGGTTTTCTTCTTTTTTGATTATACTGATAAATTATCTTATTTTAAAATAAGCGACCTTAATAAAATACGAAGTCATTTAAAATATGGTGGAACTACAAGAAGAGGAATTAGAGAAAGAAAAATGTATCGTTGGGTTGATGTAAGAGATTTAACAGATATTGATAATTATGAACCTATACAGTATAACAAAACAAAACTTCGCGTTGTTAAGAGAAAGAAGGAAGAACAAAAAGAACAAAAAGAACAAAAAGATGTTTAGGTTTTTTACACTTTTTCTATATTATTATGTATTCTTTATATATAATAATATGAGTAATTTCTTAGACTTAATGCCTACGATAAATCCCAACCTTGAAGAAATTGTTGTTGATGGGGAAAATGTTCCCTTGACCGATGAAAAAGGAAAGCCAAAATCAAAAACTAATCAAAAAGAAATATTTGCGAGTGGGGGAAGAAAAATCAAACTCACAGGACATACGAAGGAAATGAATAAGAGGAAAAACTCCGCCAAGCGTAAGAAGGAAAAAGCAGAACTACACTTAAAAAAAGATAATTTACGCCTGGCGGTAATTGAGGAAAATGAGAAAGTGATTACACCTCCTATTTCCCCTACACAGAATGAAAAAATCACAAAGCCTAAGAAAACATACCCCCATCTTGTAAAGGCGAGAGCAAAAGCCAAACTTAATAGAGAGGCAAAGAAAAAGATAAAAGATGAACTTCGTAAGGGGGAAAAAGAAGCCAAGGCACAGGCATCAGCCGAAAAGAAGAAAGTTCGCGAGGCGAAAAATAGACAACGCAATAAGGAAAACTACCATAAGAAAAAAGACTTAAAGGGGAAACAAAAAGATGAAAAAACGAGTGTAATAGTTGATGAAAAGATTATTGAAAAAATCGCAAAAGTTTCTGTTGTTAATGGTGAATTTAACTATGAAAAGTTCGCCAAATTTATGTTCCAATATGAAACAGATAAAGAAAGATATAAAAACGAAACTAAGAAAAAGGTGGAAAAAAAAGTTGTGAAAAAAGTTAAAAATAATTATAATACTTATCAAGCCCGTAATGTTCCAAATGTTGTTTATCCCGAACATTACATCAACTTTCATAAAAATAAACGGAATGTTAATGATATTTTTAATTTATAAATCTATTGTATATATATATGACTGAATACGAAAGTAGTGATTTAGAAGTTTTACCTATTACTCCACTTAAACAAAATGAGAAACTAAATTATCACCCTAATTTACCGAGTGTCGCAAAGAATAGAGGATTTATTTTAACCCTTATAGGCTCAACACAATCTGGGAAGACAACTTTGATTAACAACCTTCTTTTAAATAAAAATTTTTGGGGTGGGAAGAAAAATGCTTTTGATGCTGTCTATATATTTAGCCCTTCTATTTATATGGACGATAGTTGCCGTTTCTTAAAAGAACATTTTACCTGTTATACGAAATATACAGATGAAGATTTAAAAGGTATTTTAGACGAACAAGAAACATTCGCAGTTAAAGAAATGCCGAAAATCTGTATTGTTATAGATGATAGTGTTGGAATGATTGGTCGTAACGCTCAACTTAATCATTTCCTTTCAAGATATCGTCATTGGAATTGTAATGTTATTATATCAGTCCAATCGTTTAAAGCAATTTCACCAATAGGAAGAGCAAACGCAACTGATATTTGTTTAATGAATGGTATAACTAATTCTAAGGAATGGGAAAAGATTAGTGATGAGTATGATAGTTTATATAAGGGTAATCTAAAAAAGTTATATGAGGACGCAACTGAGAAACCTTATAATTTTTTATATCTAAAAATGAGAAAAACACCACCAGAAGCATTTCATAACTTTCAAAAGAAAATCTATCCAACAAATACAAAGTTAGAAAAATAATATGTTTTAGTATTATATGAATGATACGACCGTTAATCCTAACTGCGACATACCTAATTTACGGAATGAATATATCGCTATTGCTCTTGGTGCTCTCTTACTTATAAGCGAAGTAATGCCTATGTTAAAAAAGTATAAATCAAATGGTTTAGTCCATTCTATTATATGCCTATTAAAAGGTTCTTCTTGTGTTGCTGAAAAGTTAGTTGAAATAATTAATATAGATGATGAGGAAACAAAACTTCCAGATGTTTAACTTAAATTTATTATATGTATTTATTATATATAATGAGTTCCTATTCAAATAAAATGAACGCGTTTGCTGGGTCAATAGCCGAAAATCAAGGTAGAGTAAATAATTATTTAGCAGAAAAGAAAGGTGTTGCTGTGGATAATCAACAAGGTTACGCAGGAGCAAGAGCAGAAGCAATCGCTCATACAACAGGAGAGTTTATTAAAGGGGCTGGATTTGAAGGTGCTATACGAGCAGGAAAACCAGTATTAGGAAAAGCACTTAAATGGTTAGATACTAAAACTGGATTTTCAAGAAAGGTTGATGACCTTGCGGGGGTAGGAAAAAAAGCAGTAACAAAAGCAGTAGAAAATAAACTTGGTGGTGTCCTTGGAAATGCTTCTAAGGCAACACAAAACATAGACCTCCCAGATGTTGTTAATACTGCTTCAAGAGGAGCAGTTGTTCGTCCTCCAAATGCTTCAACAAGAATGGGGAATTTTAAAATGACTGGTGGTAAAAATCAAGGTCAAGACTATACAGATGATAATGTTGGTGAAAGTAAATCATCTTCTATATTTAAAGATGGCGGAGATGGTTTCAAATCAAATGTAAGCACAAGAGGTTCTCTTAATATTGGTGATGAAGAAGATGCTTTGAAACAGGGGGCAAGTGATTTAAAAAGTGGTCTTGGAGATAGTATCTCTGGGTTAAAAAATTCGGCTTCCTCTTTATTAGAAGATGGGAGTGAAGACTTATTACAAAGTGGTGGGAAAAGTCTATTAGCATCCGCGGCAGAAACTGCTGGTTCTTTCCTTGATGTTACAGGAGTTGGTGCTATTGTTGGTGTCCCATTACAAATTGCTGGTTTAGCGTTAGAAGGTGCTGGTATTGTTGAAGCAGGAAAAACTGTTGTTGATTGGTTTAAACAAGATGTCCTTGGAGATAAACCAAAAGTTCAATATACTGCTATTCCACAACCTAAACAAGTCGCAACATTAGCAGGAATAGGAGCACAAGCAACTCCTACATTTAGCACAACTATGGATGTTCCAGGTGGGTCAGGTTCTTGGTAAGATAAGAAATCCTATTTATTTTGTTATTTTATATATATAATAACAAAATTGACTTAAACATATTAGTATTATATATATATAAAATGAATAAACTACATAACCAGCAATTAGCAAGAGAAATCAACTACAAACTTAGACAACAGAAATTCAAAGAAAATTTTCCAAACAAATACAAACTAAACCAAGAAAGATTAAAGAAAGCAACAGCAAAAAGGAAAGCGGAAAAACTATTACCGAAATATGAAACTCCAAAACTTTGTATCAAATGTGGTTCATCTAATAAACATAAAGATTATCCTATGTGTTATTATTGCTTTACGAAATGGGATAAAGATAATAATTATTTAAGAGAACATATTCCATTAACTGGTGAGTGTATGCTTCTTAGTGATAGTGATGATGAATAAGATAAGAAATCCTTATAAACCTTTAAATCAAAATTAAGTATATATAATAACACTTAATTTTGACTTAAACATATAAATATATAGTATATTATAACAATAAAAAATGCTACAAAACGCAAATACAACGAATTCTCAAAATTTAAATTCTCAGGTTATATTAATGAATAGTGGAAACCTTTTTAAAACGAACCAGAAAAAGAAATTTAGTAAATTAGGATTAAAATATTATAAAAAGAATTTCCTTACTGTTTCCAAGAGGGTAAGCAAACTAATGTTGAAAAGTAATTTCGTTTTCAACCCTTATACAAAAAGAACAATATCTAAGGCATCTTATAATAAAAAATCTACAAGAAAAAGATTAAGTAATAAATATTTTGATGGTGATGAAACATATATTTATTCAGGAGTTATAACTTCCAAAGGTGTAACGAAATATAAAGAAGTCAAACCAATTAATACTTTGGGATATATGATATATTCAATAAAATTCTCTAATGCTATTGATGATATAACAAAATTAGAAGATACATTATTTCATATTATACAAAAGAAAGTTGATATTAAACAAGCATACAGAATTTCCATAAAAATAAAAGGGGCTGGTTCTTTGGGATATTCTAATTTAAATGCTAAAAATAATTTCATCTGGCGTAAATATCAACAACAAGAACGATTTATTAAATTCGTTGGTAAAGGGATTTTAAGATTAGATAATACAATATTTAAAACTACTCCTGATGCTGGTGATGAGGCAGAAGAACCTGAGGCTAATACTTGGTTAGAAACTTTTCCAGTTAAAAGCGTAAAAATCGCAATTTTACCAGAAGCCTTTTTAGGCGTTATTGGAGGTTGTTATAAAGATGGTTCTTACCGTAAATCAATTATAAATAATTGTCTTGTTAATGATTATAAATCTACTGGGAACAATTGTTTATTTGTTGTCGTAAGAAAATTCTTACATAATAAATTAGCAAAATCTAATGAGATAAGGCAACTTTTAGGTCTTACAAAAAGTTCATTAGTTCATAGTTCTGTTATTCATAATCTTGCTCCAATAGCGAAATGTAATATAAAAATTTATCGTTTTAATTTACAAAAAGAATTAGAGGTAGTTGATGAAACAGTTGAAAATCCTGATTGGAAAACTTGTTGGGTTTTACATAGTGATAATCATTATTCTCATATTATTAATCAAGATTATAAAGGAAGAAAAATTAGGTGTAAAACTTGTAATAGAAAAATCATAGAAAGTAATATGGGAAAACATATTTGTAACGCTGGGAATATCACTTATGTTAATAGATATTTAATGAAAGATAGAATGGGAAAATCTCAAATGAGGGCTTATCAAGATGTATATGATACTAATAAATTTAAAAAGAAAAATAAAGTTAAAGAAGGGGAAGAGTTAAAATATCCAATACATAATTTAGTTTATGATTTTGAAACTTTCGCATTAGAGGCTAATGGTGATGAGATTGTTTATGCTGTTGGAATGTATTATGTTGAGGGTGATGAATATATGGAATTCTATGGTGAAAATGCTCTTAAAGATTTTATGGAATTTATAAAGTTTATGAATGAAAAGAAT
>Ga0307984_1001432_pt1 | contig 10005 bp, 9 predicted proteins | sample EllFjometageno78_FD_203169 | JGI IMG/M metagenome (GOLD analysis project Ga0307984, IMG submission 203169) | Marine microbial communities from Ellis Fjord, Antarctic Ocean - #78 | ecosystem: Environmental > Aquatic > Marine > Unclassified | place: Southern Ocean | collected 2014-10-09 | reverse complement strand
TTCTCGCCCTTGTAATCGCTACATTAAGGCGTCTTTTATCACTTAAAAATCCTATTTCACCGGCTGCATTAGCACGAACTGCACTGAATATGATAATCTCTTTTTCACGGCCTTGATAGCCATCTACACTTTTAATTTCAAGTCCATTATATGGCTCACCATCTTCGAATCCACCAGCCTGATAGAACAAGTCCGTAAGAAGTCTAACTTGACCATTATATGGTGAAATTACGCCGATATCTTGCGTGGTAATGTCTCCTGCAGCCAAGAGGTCATTAACGATTGATACGACCTTGGCAGCCTCATCAATATTTGATTTGCTCTTTCCTTCCTCATCTTCCACTTCAAACCCTTCAATTGGAACAAAGGCAACGGGTTTGTCCCAATCAGGCCACAAGAATCCTGCTGCCGGTGGCCTTTCTGCAGGCGTGCAACCATCTTCCAATTTATTGTCATAAAACCTAGCACTTGGAAATTCTCGAATAGTAGGATGCATCCTGTATTGTGTAGTCAGCATGTGGGTCGGCATTCCACATTTGATCAACCTGTCAAATAGCGACCTGCCCAAACCTCCTCTCTCCGCCTCTCTACTGATTACTGTCGGAGGTAATTGCTTATGGTCGCCGACCAAAATGAGTTGCCTACAACCCCTGGTGATAGGAACTAGAGCGCTGGGTTCACTGGCTTGAGTCGCTTCGTCCATCAAAATAACTGGGAATCTCCTATTGCCTAATAATTTATGACCTGAGCCAATTGTTGTTGTACAAATTACTTCTGCTCCATCCAATACTCCATCTATCATAGTTCTTTCAAGACGGCGTATTTCTTTGTAATTATTATTGACTTCTTTATGCGCTAAACCCTTATCTTTGCCTCTTAAACCACTTAGACTACGCTTGACGGATTCATTTTCTTTGCGAATAAATTCAATTTCTTCTTGAGCCGGATGATTTTTCAAAATGGCATCGAGTGTTGCTTCCCTCAAACCCTCTCTTACTTTCACTGGTCGGCCAATACGAATCGCATTGACGCCATTATCAAGTAATCCTTCAAGTAAATTATCTACTGCAACATTGGATTCTGCGGTTGCTAAAATAGGACCTCGCCCCATCTTTACAAGAGTGCGTAATAGTTGCACTGCTGTATGGGTTTTGCCAGTTCCTGGTGGACCTTGAATCAGAGTCAATCTTTTGCCTATTGCTGACTCAACTGCATTTCTTTGAGAGTCATTTAGTGGTAGTTGCGATATTCCGAGAGGGCCGTATTGTTTCTGTCCGTGAATTTCAGGAGGACTTTGCGATGAGGTTGCTATATCATGTACTGAGCCGAGTAATAAATCTCGCAAAGGCGTCCCAGTGCTATCTTCAGTTGAATGAAATGACATCAATCCCTCAAGCATTCTATCGTGTGCAACGCGATTGGCTCCTCTATCCAATCGCCAATTTCCTTTACGTAAGTCACTAGGCCTTTCTGCAACAACGACTCTAATCCGAGTAGGACCTCTGTCCAATACAACTCCTTCGAGGATTTTTTCGCCCCATGGCCTAGTTCGGCTGATTAGGACAATGTCGCCATTACCAAATCGATGCTGCGGCATCCTCCCACCGGTTCTGGATTCAAACGTAATGATATATTCTCCAAAAAAGCGTCCTTGTGGTCTTCCTGTTAAGTCGAATAAAGTTAATCCAGCAGCCACTAATCGCTGCTTTGTCCATTTCTTCCAGCGCTCTTCTACCATTGCAGTTTCATCATCTAGTTCTTGTTTTATCAATTTACTAAATAATGAGAAATGGTCCTGACCCCTTTGCCAAATCAATGGAACTTCAGAATCTGCCCTTGATGCGCCGCTCGAAGAGGGTGTAGAACTGTTCATCCGCCGCACCCGCCCCCGTTCCGCCATAATTACTGCGGCGCATTATACCTCATCATAATATGCCTCTTTTTTGATGTTTTTCAAAATCATCACACCCTATGTCTTAAACGGGAACTGAGAAGCCGAAGATTGGGGAGTAGTATGTTCGGGAGGCGCAACAAGTCTGGCAAAGATGCCGATAATGCTTGCACATACTGCGAATTCGTCAATCTAGAGAATGCTGAATCGTGTTCTCAATGCTACTATGTTTTTGCTGCGAGTGCAAGAGACCAGCCAACAGCTGCACCTTCAACCAGTGGCAACGAATTGATGTCTCTATTACTTTCAGATGATTTGGAAGTTCCCGATGAAGATGAATATGTGGTTGAAGCGGTATTGACACTTGAAGATGAAGAAGTGGAAATCAGTCAATATGAAACCACTAATGAAGAAAACTCGTTTGAATTTATTGCCGCTGAGGGTGCAGGTCCAACACTTGCTCAAACTGTTGATTATGTCAAACCAGAAGAGGTCGAATTGCAGGTTAGCGATGCTCCAGCAACACCATCTAATTTTGAACTGGATGAATATGACCCGCTACAAGATGTTGCTGAACCGGTTCATTCCGGATTGGGCAATCTATACTCTCCGATGGTAAAGACAGAAACTGATGATGATCTATTGGGTTCTGTTGGCCCTAAATCATCTGTCGCAATGACGCCTGATATTCCAGATATTCCAAATGTATTGCCAACTAAAGGCGGGCTTGCTTCGGCCATGCACCCGTCTCAACCTCTACCTATTGGCAAACCAATCCCAAGTCCAACTCCAACTCCAACTCCAACTCCAACTCCAACTCCAACTCCAACTCCAACTCCAACTCCAAAAGCAGTACCTACTCCGAGCCTACCATTTGCAGTCGGCGCACCAACACCAACTCCAACTCCAATTACAGCACCAGCTTCAATTCCAACCCCAACACCAACTCCAACTCCAACACCAACTGTTCAAGCGGCAACTCCTGAACTACCAGTTGCAGAAGAAAAGCCACAACAAGTTGTTGAACAGGTTACTGAAAAACCAGCACCTACTCCTCAAACAGATGGAAGAATTTGGCCATGGCCTGCTAAGGATGCGTGGAATGCATCGCAAGTGTACAAGGAAGTTGTTTCCGCTCTTGAGCAAGTCAAATCTGGAAATCTCAAAGATGCAGCCGAGACTCTTGATAAATTAGGTCCTCATCTTTCTGAAAATCTTGACATGCTACTGCATATTGGCATAATTATGACTTATTTAGGGCGCACAGAGCACCTACAATGGACACTTGCAATGGCGCAAAGAATCTATCCAGGCAATGAGCATGTTTCATCAGCCCTATCCCGCCTGTGAAGTTGAGGGAGAGGTATGACGACGACACCACAACTGTCAATCGCGGACCAATATAGTCTGCGCCCAGCCAATAAAGCCATCCTTTCAAGCGTGATTGAAGCGTTTAACGAAGACCCTGATTCCGCATTGGCGGCCTTGCCTTGGATAGACATGAGCAAGGATATCAATCACCAATTATCAGACATGCTTTTTGATATTGAAACTGCCTCGGATGCAGACCGACTCCATTTTTGGTCTATTCACGATAGTAGCGGAACTTTTGCTGGTATGGTCGGAGTAGGTGATGAATTACAATTCGCCAACTCTCACTATAATTTGGGATACTGGGTAAAACCTTCTTTCCGAAATAAAGGGATTGCAATACGAAGCGTAGATTCGATTTTATCCTGGTTAGAAAGCCGAGGGAGTAACTTTCGAATTGAAGTTGCAGTTCACCCACACAATGAGGCGGGGCTAGCAACCGCCGAGAAAATTTGTTCAACTTGGAAAGGTGAAACCCTTGAAGAATTTGTTGGAGTTGAACTATTTGGACGTACCATTCCTCACAAAGTGTATTTGATTGATTTGCCTCGAAATGGGTGAATTAGTAATGTCCGGCTCCACTTGGATCAGTATTGATTTTGATGACCTTAGGCATCTGCCAAAGCATTCAGGTCACCCTACGCGTTCCAAAAAACCCCATCAAACCTCAGCCAATAAAGAGTTATCCAGCGACTTTCAAAGAGGCATGGTCGGTCTTGAGAAGTGGCTAAACTCAAATGACTATCCAGTGACTTTTTTTATCATATCTGATCTATTTGAAAGTCCTACTTTCACAACTTGGTTACAAGCGATTATCTCACAGTTTTCCCAAAGAATAACAATTGGTAATCATGGTTTAAGCCATCGTAGTTGGTCTGCTTGGCCTGAAGATGTTGCAGGATTTGAACAAGCATTAATAGAATCAAATAAAATCTTACAGCAATACTGTGGGGCAAATCTACGCCCATGGTTTCGCGCTCCTGCCGGATATATTGCGCCTTGGATGTCACCGATATTAGCAAAAAATGGATTTGAAGTGGATTCGTCGGTCAATCCGAGTTGGTTGCTAAAAAGAAAGACTGGTAAAGATAAATCATGGTCAAAAGTTATTGGCTCTATGAAGCAAAATGGAATCCGAGAAATTGCTTGGAAAACAAAATGGTCGTTGCCAATAAATGGACCTGCTCTGCACATTCCAATCTTGAAAATCATTGCTAAGCGAGAATGGAGAAATTCTCCAGTTGTAGATAGTTTAGATAATTGTTTGAAATCTGATAAACAGATAACTGCACTGTATTGGCATCTACTAGACCATTCAAGAAATGAAGCAACTTGGTCTCCGCCTTTGCAATGATTATAGCAGTTATCAGCGATCTCGCATCATCATTGTTACCGATTTACTTTGCTGATTAAGAACTCCTATTTCTATAAAATTAAATCGCTGATGAAATCTCATCGAACCTGGGTTTGGCGGAATTAGACTGACTTCTGCTGCTATTGGGTAATTGTATTGTTTAGCATAGGAGATTACTTGTTGATAAAGAAGTGAACCGATTGTTTGGTTTCTATGATTCTCTGAGACTGCAATTCTATCTACATAGAGAAAGTCTTGGTATCGTTGATTGAACCAAGCATAATTGAGACTTGCGTAATCAGTTCGCGGTAGAAAGCATAACACAAACCCAACCAATTGTTCACCGTCAAAAGCACCAATAGTTAATTCAGCAATACGCAGTAGTTCGACTATTTCTTGCTGCGAAACTTTACCAGTTCCTGGCAAGCCTTGTTCATTGATCTTCCAAACCAAAGGAATATCTTTACTGCGAAGTTCACGCAATTGCATGATTACTGCTCAAAGACTTCGGTTGATAAGTTTATTTTCAACCGAACAGTTGTTAGAAGTAAGCTTAGGCTTTGTTTTCAATCCATTCTTCAATTTCTTTGGTTGCTAGAATTAGTGTTGGGGCCCAAAGACCCACAAATATTCCCAACATTTCATCACTACCGATGAAGTACAGATACAGAGATCCTACTACCGATAACATACTCGCTATTAATCCAAATTTTGCTAATTGTCCACTCATATTTTTTTCACCTTACCCCAATGAAATATAATTTCACAGTTAAACTACTGTTTATTCCAATAGATTGTTTTATCGCTAATTAAGTGGATTAATTTGCAGTTTAGATGGTACAGTGAACCATATCAGTTACGAAGATTGGACATTCCTCCATCCAAATTCAGTACCTGTCCAGTAATATTATCCGGCGCATCACACAATAACCATTCAACAGTTGACGCTATTTCATCCGGTTGATTTATTCTTTTTAATGGAATCATGCCAACTGCCGCTTCCCTGATTACATCGGATTTGAGGATGTTTTCAGCCAATCGAGTTTCGGTCAAACCTGGTGCTACAGCGTTAACGCGTATGTTGCGTTGACTGTATGTTGCTGCTGCGGAACGAACCATTGATTCAATTCCACCTTTTGCAGCAGCGATCGCTTCATGATTGACAAGACCGAGACTTGCTGCAACGCTGGAGATGAACACTAAACGCCCTCCTCCTGAACGAAGCATCGCCTTACAAGCAGTTGAAAGTGTTAAGAAAGCAGTTGAAAGATTTGTGTGAATTACTTCGTTAAAAGCATCAATTTTGACTGCGTGAGGAGGACGGATTAGCAATGAACCAACCAAATGTGCGACTCCTGCGATAGATCCATTTCCACGCGCTTGTGTAGCATCTACTGCCGCAGACACTGCCGAGGGATCCAAAGCATCGCCTTGAATAATTTCTGCCCCCAGTGCTTGGATTTCGGAACATCTAGCAACATCTCTAGCCAGAACTGTGACGTTATGTTGTGCTTTTAGCAGTCGCTTGGCAAGAATAATGGCAATATCGCTACTTCCACCGACGATGAGATATGAGGCTGGCATGAAGAGCAAATCATTGCTTTACCATTTATACCTCTGTTTACAGATGCAGCATTGTTATTTTAGTTGTTAACAAAGACTCTCAAAATGCGTTGAAAGAAACAGATGTTCAAAAGCAGACCCACAATTTTAGGAGTATGAAGTACTCCCTATCCGCGGCAACTATTGTCTTCCTTTTGGTACTCAGTGCAGCAACTGGGGCCGTACTAATGTCTTTCAATCCATTAGGTTCATCTTCTGCTGAACTCTTTTCTATTGAAGCCCCTGTTGTTTACGGAATCAACGATTATACTCTCGTTGAAATTGATGAAGGTGATAACGATGAAGAAGATTCCATTACCGAACGTCTCTACGAATTCTTGTTCGAATCCAACTACGCAGGAGATGTTGTGACATGGGATTTCGGCGATGGAACTTCAGGAACTGGAATTACTACCTCACATTCTTTTGCACAACCTGGCTATTATACGGTAACTGCAACATCAACTTCGGTTGATTCAATTGAAGTTGCTACCATCGAAATTACAGTGGAAAGAAAAGCTACAGTGGAGTCAGATAATATGGAGTGTACCTGCGCACCTACTGCAAAATCCACTATTATTGACCTCATTCCTTTAGAGGGAACAATTTCCTACGAAGGCGTGGTGACTGTAGAGCATGATGGAAGCAGTGAGTCATGCACTCTGCGTAATCCGTTGCAAGAATGTCATGTTCGTATTATTCTCGAACGTACCGTCGATGGTTCAGTTATTGGGCAAGAGGTACTTTACGACGATACTTTTCGAATGAATGAACTCAACGTGCCTTTCGAGTTGTTGAGTATTGATGTTGAAATTGGTGAAGGTCTACAATTACGCCTTGAGACCGATCAATTGCGAGATTGGCATAAACCAACCACAATGTGGAGTATGACTGCTCCACTTTGAGGAATTACCTTCACGCAGTGTCTCGATTAGATCATAATAAAATATACCGCGTAACTACTTTGAAAGTATCTTTTTTGATACTACATTCTTCATAGGATGACGATGAGGAGTAAGGGTATGAAGCAGATTGATGAGCAAGCAGGGGCATGGACGAAAGCCTTTGAATCTGGAAAATTCGTCCGCAAATCAAGTGAATTCCGTGACAGTATTGAAGTTGATGGAACTTTTGATGTTGAAAGTGATCGCTATCATCTCTACATCTCTCATGCATGCCCTTGGGCGCACAGAACTCTCATCACAAGAGCCATACTTGGACTTGAAAAGCACATTACTGTCGATGTGGTTGACTGGCGTATGAATCCGAATGGTTCCTGGTCATTCAATCCCGATGAGGAGGGTGCGACCGCTGATACCATCAATGGTGAAGATAGTCTTGAAGGCATCTACAACCGAGCCTTTGATGGTTGGAGTGCTAGTGGTAGTATCGGAACTGTTCCTGTCTTGTGGGATAAGAAACACGAGACCATTGTCAACAACGAAAGTAGTGAAATAATTAGAATGCTAGACACACTGGCTCAGTCAGGTTTAGGCAATGGTGCAACATTATGCCCGTCACAACTAAAACAGGATATTGAAGCCATGATAGATGCAAACTATGAAGCTGTTAACAACGGTGTATACAAGTCTGGTTTCGCTCGAACTCAATCTGCATATGATGAAGCAGTCACCGCCTTATTCACCCGACTTGATGAGTTAGAGACGCATCTAGAAGGTCGTGAATGGCTAGTAGGCGCCGGCAAGGGACAACTTACAGAAGCGGATATTTGCCTCTTCCCAACCTTAGTTCGCTTTGATTTGGTTTACGTAGTTCACTTCAAGTGCAATCTTAGACGAATTATTGATTATCCTAATTTACAAGCATTTGTTGAACGAATGCTCAACCAACCTGGTGTCCGTGAAACCTGTCATTGGCATCACATGAAGGCGCATTATTTCTGGTCTCATCAAAGCATCAATACCTTCAGAATCATTCCACTCGGACCTCTTGAAGGTGCGCATACAAAGTAATAATTAGTGAAAATAATTTGCAAATAGGAGGAGAGGTGGTGAGACTAAGACACATCGACCGGATTCGTGCTATTGCAATACTCTGCATGGTCCAAGTGCATACTGCTGCAATTATACCTCCCGCTGGAATTTCCATTAATCATCCACTGGCATTTGTCTCGGCAGCAATTGGAGGAATGGCTGCCCCACTGTTTGTAACAATCTCTGGATGGGCAATGTATACAAGTGCAAAGAGGAGGAATGAATCTGAAAATAATGATTTCCCATCATGGATGCGTTGGGTTTTTCCTCGATTCACAATTCTAATGCTATGTCAATTATTTGTTAACTCTGCACTCTTGCTGGAGAGAGGGGGGCGCTTCGAATGGATGACTCCAGGAGTGCTAACATTGCTAGCACTGGCAACTCTTTTAGGACCAGCTTTAATCTTCCTAAACAAGGGGCAGAGAGCCCTTCTACTACTATTGTTGATAATTTCACCGCTAATAATTGGAGATTTAAGTGGTTTAGGATTTAGTTGGATCGAAAGGGTTTCTTCTCAAGGATTTGGCCAATGGATTGAGCGCCTTTTACTAAACGGAACTTATCCTGCATTACCTTGGTTAGCATTCATAGTACTCGGAAGTCTAATTGAAGATTATAGAGATGATTCATCAACTCCAAAAATAGTCAAATTTGGTTTAGTGCTGATTGGGATGAGCATGGCGTTTTCATTTTACAAGAAAATACCTTGGGCATTGACAACGGGTGATGCAGTTCTAACATTTTTCCCCGCTAATAGCCCATTCATATTTACTTCAGTTATTCTTGTAATGATTTTATTCAAACTATTACAAGGAAATGAGATGTCTGGTGGAGAGCCGTTGGGTGGAACAAGATTATCATGGTTGGAGCCTGCTGGAAGATTGTCATTAACGATATACGTCATGCACTTTGTAGTACTGGGAATTATAGCATTTGAAATGCAATATCAACCGCGCTCTGGAATCTATCTTACCTTTTTATTTACTATTGTTCACACTTCTATTTGGATTCCTTTGGCAATTTTACATGAGAAATATATTCCCGAAATCTCCTTTGAGGGTTTGTTGAGAAAGTTCAATTGATTTATAGTTCATTGATCGCTTTAGCCGCTGCTACAACATCACCATCTTCCCACCAGTCAACCGCGATAAATGTTGGTCGTTTGCCATGTTGTTGCCAACACTCATTTGCTCGTTCAATAAGGAAATCAACATCGTTTGCTTCATCTCCACGCGAAGGGTCAGATAATCCTGCAGGCCCCCTCAACCAGTTATTCATGTGGTAAACTTCTTGTTCAATATCGCCGCGTAAGATATCGCAATTCATATCCTCTGTATTTTGTTCAGCGTAATTGGTAGTCCAACTATGTGTTAGGAAATCATGAATCCAAGGATGTGAATCATCTCCGCCTTGCTCCCAAAAGAGAACCAAAGTAGTGTTTGCCTCGATCAATTGCTGCAATGTTGGCCAAGGGCTATTCGCTTCGTGAATGAAAGCTTTCTCGTATAATTGTGAAAGTTCAAACACCGCTTTAAGATGTTCAGCTTGAACATAATTTTCAACCAAAAGAGTGACGACATCGCGCGGATTCTGCTCCATTTTATCACGTAAGTTGGTTAGCCAATTGACCGAATCTACATTCCCATAAGTGCAAGGGCTGAATCCTCTGTCATCGTCTCCATGACATAATCGAACTGTTTCAACGCGTTCATCGCCGAGGTTCTCGTAATGTGTGTCTATCATGAAAGCCCTCATTCCAGCATTCCATTGCGCATCAAGTCCGGTTTGAT
>Ga0307984_1001428_pt1 | contig 10022 bp, 9 predicted proteins | sample EllFjometageno78_FD_203169 | JGI IMG/M metagenome (GOLD analysis project Ga0307984, IMG submission 203169) | Marine microbial communities from Ellis Fjord, Antarctic Ocean - #78 | ecosystem: Environmental > Aquatic > Marine > Unclassified | place: Southern Ocean | collected 2014-10-09 | reverse complement strand
TGTAGTAGTAATCTTTGCCATCTGACATGACAATTTTTGGACCCCAATCCGATGTTACATTCTTCCACGTCACTTTTTTGATCGTGAATGATTCCTCTTCCCTTTGTTTGAGTAACGCGTAAAACAATTGTCGTTTTTGGATGCTTTCCCAATGGGTGGTGGAATCCATCTCATCGAGTAATTCCAACAATTTGGAATGAACTCCATCTCTCGACCGTATTTGACTAAATTTGTCATGGCCATCTATCGTCTCGTCATTTACCAACAAGAACGTTGAGCAGATGATGATTTTCGCACTTTGCTCAGCATCAACATCGTGTGACTTTTGTTTCAGCAACTTTGCAAAAGACGCTCGTCGTTCGTCAAATGATTCGGGTGGTAACTTGGGGTCAATCTCAGATTTACCTGATTTTTCGAATGGGATCGTTTTCCTCTGTGTCCATTCTCGGTGATACAATATGCTCTGAATCTCCTCAACCGTCCAGCCTTTGATGGTCTCAAAGATTTCGTTGAGTTTATCTGTCATTGAATCGTCCTCTTCGTTGTGAGTGTTTTTGATGAAAGGACCTGATAATCACTTCTTTTTGGTTCTGTTGAACGGTTTTGTTCACATTGTCGTTTGTTTCACGATCTCATCAAGGAGAAGCACGCCAAAGATTCGTCGTTCATGCTTCACCTGGTCCACCTCGATGTTGAGTTGCTTGTTCGTGTTCAGCGCCCCGAGGAACGAACCATAGGTGCGGTATGCGGGGGGCTCGTTTTCCCCAAAGAGGTCACCATTGATGTACCAATCGGTATCGGCAGTTCCGAACATCTCGTCGGTTTCTGATAGTCCGTTAGCCGACCATGCGTCGATGGCCACGGCCACACCAATGCCGTTCATGGCGGCGATGTCCAACAGTTCGCCCATGGAGATATCGGGAGAAACTATCGGAAGCAAACCCTCCAGTGGCCGGTCGGTGGCCTCTCGCGTCCAAAGCCAGTGTTCGGATTGAGGTGCAAGGCGATGGCCTGGTCGCGTGGCCGATTGCTTTTCGTCTCGGTTGAATCGATTTGCTGGGTCTGCATCGTAGGCTGCCGTCTCAAAATGGAGGAGAGGCAATTGACGCTCGTCGGTTGGCCAGGCATCAAGAGGTGCGTCCAAAGGCAACGTGGTGATCGACCCGTTGGGAGCTGGCGTGATGTATTCCCACAGGAGCTGTTCATTCCAACGGGGCCGGCCGTCTGGAAGAGAAAGTCGCTTATAGCGCAAAGAACGCATCAAAGCGTATTCTCGCTTGATGACATCGGCAACCAAATTTTGCATCAGGAACGGTGGTTCGGTTTGCTTGCCACTAAGGTACAAACGCACCTCGCCGCCCTTGCTTTTTTTCCCGGTTTTCGCAACCCGCTCCAATGGATTAAGGTGTCCTTGAATCATCTCCGCCCAACCTACGCTTGGTTGGCAGGCTTTCTCAAAACGATGTTGGCACGAAAACGGGAGGACGGGCTTGGCTTCACGGCCTGTTTTGGACTTAAAATCGCTAGACAGGTTCTTGATGTCAAAAGCCTCGATGCCGCCTGAAAGAATGCCGAGGGTAGCCGCTTTCTTCCAAATGTCACGCTGAGGAAGCGCATATTGGTCGCCCATGAGATCTACAAAGTCGCGAAGCAGGTGGTCAGCCAACGCAAGTGTAGTGTGTTCCTTGCTTGGTTGATACCTCGGCAAATCTGTATCCCAAAATGTTCGCTTTTCAACGATTAGTGGGCCCATGTTTGAGGGGTGGCAAGGTTCGCCAGCCTCGACGTTGCAGTGGGTGCAGGGTGATTGGTTCATGATTTCCCACGAAGCATCAGTTCGCATCATCAAGTTCTGCCAACTCATGTTCCCGCTTTTTGAACGAGCAAAGGTCACAATCTCTGGATCAACGCTTTCTCCCGCTGTTGTTTGCAAGGAACCCCAAGAATCAATGTACTGATTTAGCACATTAAGGGTGATGTCGGAAAAACGACGAACTGGGATGTTCACCACTTTCCCCGACTTGAGGGTAGGGAGTGCAAACAACGCTGCAGTTTCTGCCTTGGTTTCATCGACCGGGGGTTGGGTCGACAATCGTTGGGCGAGTTCTTCAGTACCTTTTTTATCCGTGTCTCCGAGGAGTTGAAATCCATCCTCAAGATCTTTATTGCGCGCTGATGTATAGAGGGCTTGGTACTCGTGAAGAAGAGTTGAACGCTTTGTACGCTTTTCTTGTTGGTACCGTGTATTGTGGGGAAGCATGCCGTTTTTCCACCATTTGCCCGCCGTTCGAGAGAGCAAGAGTTGATCTGCTCGCATGTGCACGGCATGAATGGTTTCGGGATCTGCGGCAGAGCGAAGTTTGGATTTATGCACTACGGCAAAGCCGTTCGTGGGGCTGTCAAGGAGCCGGTAGTCTTGGGCTAGGTTCAAAGGACCAAGTTTATTCTTCGCAGAACGGTGCTCACTTCCAACAGACCCGAATGATTTCTTTCCTGTTCCTTTGGCCAAATCTTCGCGGTCAGAGTACGGGAGTTGCTGAATCTTCTTTTCCAAGATCTTGTCAAGGCTGACCCATGTTGCACCGTCTTCGGAGGGGACAAGATATGATTCGATGAGGGAATTCACGTGATACGCATGGAGGTTTGCAATGGGTCCCGACGGAATGCTAAGTGCACGTGAGAGAAGGTCTTCAGGGAGGATATGGAGTGGCGCTTTAGCGAGCCAATGAAGCACGCTTGGCGTGAGAGGAAGCCAGCGACAGGCTCCTGAGTCGTCGTTGAGTTCAATCGGCTCTCCAACGGGGGTTGAACCGTAGAGGTCAACCAACTCGCCGTGCGTGAACATCAAGGTGGAATCGCGAACGATGCCGGGATATCGTTCCTTTCCTTCCTTTTCCGGGTTTCGGTTTTGGTGCAATTCGCTGTCTTGAGGACTGATTCGCACAAACCGATGTTCCTTGGGCAACTGTTCGATGGAAACGAGTTTCGCCTCCTCATCAATATAGGCTACAACCTTGCCCGAACTGAGGTGGATGTGGGCGGGAAATGGGAGTTCCTCGTTCAATTCGCGCAGCGTTGTCAGGAGCAGAGAGACAATCACATCCACTTGCGATGCATTGTCCTCACTGACTTCACGCGCCAAGGCCGTGTACACGCCCGATGAATGAGAAAGTCGATCTTCTGAGGATTGCTTTCCGCCGACCAACTTCCAGTTTCGCAAATGTGTTGCACTCGGAGGGCGAACGAGAACAAAGGGTCGTCCTTTGTTGTTCATTGTGATGCAAGCTTTGGCGACGGCACCGGTACGAACGAGGCCCTTTCCCTCTAGTTTAGTCAAGTATTCACCTTGTTGTTCCTTCTCGACGTACTTCTGGACCAATAGGTCACGTTGTCCGGGTGTGATGGGTTTGCCCTTCGACGTGGTCCACCTCTGTGTTGCGAGGTTGAAGGCAGCTGCAATTTCCGGTGTTTGGAAGGTCGTGTCGTGTTCTTGAGGTCGGTTCTTCATGCATCATCACTCCTGGTGGTTGTAGCCCATTGTTGGACGTGTTCAAGGGCCTGTGAACAAGCCAAGTATGTTGAGACAAAGGGAAGGTGCTCCTGCACGCGTGTGATGTTTTTGCGGTTGTTATCGACCAGGAGAACGTCTTCCGTTTCGTCGCCCTCCGAGAGCATAGCGATCATCTGTTGCTTGAATTCTGCTTTATCGACAAGTTCACGATGAGGCTTGCAGATCAATCGCATACCGTCTCTCCAAAGCCCACGCTGTTTGAGGTCGTTTTCCGTTCCACAATGATGCACCGCATCTCTGGCCGTCAGGAACATCACGGTTGCACCCGCTTGAACAGCCGTCTCAATCAGCACTTCGGCTTCAGGCATGTTGGTATCAAGATGGAATAATGCAGGGTTGTTGAAGGCGTTGATGAAGGCTTTATACCCTCTCGGATACATGCGATGAGCGTCGCCGTACCTCCCGATGACGAGGCCCTGCTCCTCCATTCGCTGTTCTCTGAGGGTCCCGTCAACCACGGTTCCATCGATGTCAAGGAACAGCAGGTTTCGGTGGTTTTGCTTCATCACGCTGGAGGTTGCTGGCGAACACCATATATGAACAAAGCGCATATGCGTTCCACTTTATGAGGTAGAATCAAAACGCTTTCCTCGTTATGAAGATTGAAGCATCCGTTGACTTTGCTCAACAACGAAGAAATTGGGCGTACCGCATTGATTCGGCCATGCCTCGATGGGCCGCCTGGCTGGAGCATCTGTCGAACTCACTTAACGGATTTGACCAGTGGCGGCCGACCGTACCCGACTATCTCCTGCGCGCCTCGGCTAGCCTTGAGGTAGAGATGGAACGTTACCTCGAAATGGCCATGAATCACCTTCATGATTTGTGGTGCATTCAGGCGTGGCTAAATTTTCCAGAACAGGATTTCAATGACCATGAACCTCTTTTGATGAACCTTTTGACGGATGCCATGGCGCGTTGTGGGCGTATCTTGAGCCCAGAAAACATCAATTTTCTTCCCCGTTCCACCGAGGTGGTTCCAGCCCAAGATTGGTTGAACTACCTTGCAGCGTCGGAATTTGGACGGGAACTTCTGCAATCGGTTGAAAATGAGGATGAACTCCAGGAAGTTGTATCTGAATCGGCTCAACTTCCTCCACTCCCTCGTGAGACGGTGTTCAGTTCCTCGGTGCGTTCTCTAGAAGCCGCCCAATCTACCTATCAACACCACCTTAGACAAAAACAACTGATCACTCGGTTGAGGGGGGTCCTGAAGAGAAGCCCGTTCAGAGGCATGACCCTTGCACACAGCCAGGTGGCGACATCCCTCAACGAAAGTGAAACTGCACATGTCGTCCTGGGTTAGGTCATCGTTAAGAAAATCATACGAAGGAGGAATGGGATTGAATGATATTGAACTCTACATGTCCATTCAGTTGGCGACGGCGTTGCTCGCCATTTTTGCGGGGCTTGTTCCCCACGTTGGGTGGGCGATTCGAAAGTTAATTCCAACCTTTGTTGCACTTAAGGCAACCAGTGACAATACATTTCTTCGTACCCAAGCTCTTGACGCACTTTCTTTTGGAATCGCTCAGAAGGAAGCCTTGGCCTGTTTGTACTTAATCGAGGAAGGTCCTCAAGAGGCCTATTACACTTCGATGGGTGAACTCGCCAACGCTGCGCTGATTCGATTTATCGCCTCCTTCTTGGTGGCCAAGGGTCTGTTGGTGCCGGCCTTGACAACATTGTTGCTTTGATGTGGAAAAACGAGGTTCGAGAGAAGTCTAGAAAGTTGTTGATTTTTCAAGTCGAGGCTCTATAGTGGAATCGTCTTCCCAAGTACTATATGCAAACGAAGTTCAAAGAAGTTACATGAATCGATGCTCTGAATGTAATGCGATGTTTGTACCCGAAAATGAAGTGAACGCATATAGCTTTCAAAACGGGCCAGAGGCAGCATACCATTGGGCTGTTGGCGCTCATACAAAACTCAACGATGGTAAGCAACCCTGCAAACACTGTGGCGGGATTTATTCAGTGAGACGTCGCAGTTGAAGTTCATCTTCTCCTGTTTCTTGGTCCACCGAACAAGTTCTTGAAACGAGGTCGTCAACAAATGATACTCCTTGACGCCAAGCATCAACTCCAGCACTGCGTGCACAACACCTTCTGAATTGGTGGTCACTCCCTGTGATGGTGAATGATCAGAAGTATCTGAAAAACCAAATGTGGCATTTCGTCATCGGGTCCAAGGCTACCATTGAGATGAGCCCAGAGTCTGCAGACAACATCTCAAACATTTCCTCGGTGGTGGAGGCGGTATGTGTCAGCTTGACATTGATGTGCCCTTTCTCAAAGAGTTCCTTCAGGTTGAGACGAGGAACGTAACTACTCTTTGCGTTTTTTTGTGACATTAATGACATTATCAGCACGACTTTCGCGGTCTTGACTCGCTTTCTGCGCTTCTTTAATTATGTCTGCATGTTCTGCTATTTCGGAGCGCTTGCTTGGTTTCTTCTTCTCTTTGGCCATGGTGATGGCAGCCCTTTGAGACAAAAGAGGTTTTTGGTACGTCCTGGAAGACACCTGTGCGGTTCACAAATGATGTCGCGTCCGCCGATGGCACTCGGTTGTAAACCCCGGCCTCGTCCTCAAACAGGTTGCGCTGATGTGGCCCAATCTCGAAGTCTGATATGAGGAGAAGCTTCACTTCTTTGACGAGCGGCCCTTACCGAGGGCATTGTTCCACTTTTCAGGGTTCTTTCGCGCCCAATCACCGTAAATCTCAGTCATGAACCGGTCAAGGCCGTCAGCCCACTTTGAGAGGACGGGGACCTCTCGGTTGGCCTCAGAACGAAGGGCCTTGATCTCGTGGCGGAACTTGTGGTTTTCTTGGACCACTGTTCGACCCATGCGGTTTTCGTTCATTTCTTCAATGCTGATGCCGGTAAGGATGCGCCCCCATAGCTCTGGGGTGTCTGCGCAAAGCAGGTCAAAGATATCCTTGGCATGAACCATGAATCGCACGCCGATGGTTGGGTAGGATTGGTCGCCCATGGGCACGCGGTAGGTGGTCACGAGAACGGGGAATCGGGTGCGGTGGTCGCCAATACCAGCCATCAAGCCCTTGCTGAGGGCATCTTCAAACTGAAGGACAGTTTCTTGAGATTCTAGAAGAGGCATGTCCTCTGGAACATAGGCAACAATGTGGGCCATCTTGAACTTGGCACGGTGGAGTTCTTCGTCGCGGAGGTTGATTTCTCCGTGTTCACGTCCATAAGCTTGAGCAAAGGCTCGAGAGGTCAACTTTTGCATGCGCGCACCCAACTCTTCACCGCGGCTGCGGCCTGAGGCGAGTTGGATGACTTGATTTCGGTTCATGCTCATGGCGTGAGACAGGAAGACGTCTCGATGTTGGAAGTCCTCGGTCTCGTTGGAAGATGGGCGCAGCTTTGCGGCAGCGGTGCCTCGACCAATGGTCGCAACGTGTTCATCCATTCGTACGAGAACATCCGAGCGATCCATGCCGCTGGCGGTTTGCAAATTGTTGCATTTTTCCAAGGCCAAACGCAGGGCTTCGTAGTCAACGAAATCCTTGACAGCGCCTTCATCCATATCGAGAAGAACAACAGGAATGTCGGCAATGGCCTTGCCGTGGTTGGTGCAAGTCATCAAGACCACGGTTTGCAACTTCTTACGCGTGGCGTCAACGGCGTTGGCCACCGAAAGTTGGTCTTGGGCGGTGGTCGTCACATATTGGTATGCGCCGCGCGGGATGAACGCAGATTTATCTTCGATGAACGCGAGATAAGCGTCAATGGAGGTGCCGCCAATAGAGATGACCGGTGGGATGACAATAGGGTTTGCACTGTCTTGAAGGTTGGTGTTGATCATCGAAAACAACTCGTGTTGTCGGTCAATAGCTTGACGTGGACTGGTGCGGGCGTACGCAGTGACGCTCTTTCCTCCACCATCCTTGGCTGTGCTCATTGGAAACAGGCTGATGCCTTCGCCGACGACGATGCCTTGAATTCGACCCTGGGCATCGGTGAGAACGGGCTGAAGTGGCCCGTTCTGAGAGGTACGTCCCTTGGTGGCCATGTTGACGGCTCGACGGAACTCTTGGGTGGTGAGTGAGGTAATTTGGGCACGGTGGTCCGCATCACTAAGCACTGACACGATGGCAACGCCGGTGGGGCGTTCATCGCGGGGCTCGCCGGTTGTGTTGGTGGTCTTACCGCACGCGGATTGAATCTTGAGAGCGGTTTGGATCTGCCGAGGCATCATGCCGCGAACGAGGTCACCCTCGACACCGTTCTTTTCGCTGGCGTTGGTGGCTTGGGTTCCGGCCATCACCATGACGATGTCAATGGGTTGGAGGAAACGTCCGCGTCGAACAAGGCCAGCGCGAAGGGCGCGGCGGAGCTTGTGGTCCAGGTTTCGCGAATCAACAGGTTCCCACACGGCGCGGCCGTTGAGGTTGTGGGAGTTTGGCATGAGCAAGGAACGTCCGTGTTCAGGTGGCGTCAATTCAAGGCTCACGGTGAAGAGTTCATCCTCGTCGTTGGTGAGGGGCGCTTCGATGGTTTCAGCAGAGCGTGCGTTCGCGGGGGTGTTTGGCACCACTGGTGCAGCAAAGGCTTGCGCAATGATCTCATCTGCGGTGAGGGGGCGGCTGGTTTGGGTCTTGGTTGTAATATCGTCAGTCATGTCTTCGTAATTCATAATTTATCTCTCCTTATAGTTTCATTTTTGGGTTCAAGCGTAATCTCGGCTGATCAGCTTTTGCATGGACTTCATTGATTCCATTATCTCTTGGTTTTGTCGAGTGAGCGCGGCGAGGGCGTTGGCTACCGCAATCTTGTTGGTTTCACCAGCCTGTTGTTGCTGGTCAATCAAACGTCCAAGCTCGCGAGATTGTTCCGCGAGGGCGTTGATTTGGTTGACGGCCGAAGCGTGTTGCTGCTCGCTTCGAGCGTGAGAATCGTGGACCTGGTGTTCCACGCGTGTAAGATGGTCGCTGCCCGCAAGCGAACTAGCAAGAACGTCAACTCGTTCACCCAGGGACTGAGTTTCGGTAGTGAGTTCAAAGACGCCTTCGACTGTTTGGGTCTGAGCTTGTGAGATGGACTCAATTTGGTTGGGCACGCGATTAACAATGCGATTGTTGGCGTCGATACTTTCGACGTGATGCTTTCGGTAAATCGTATCCATGGAGGCGGCGCGATCCACGTTGGACGGGATGGACTGGAGGGATTCCAGAACCATACGTAAGGTGTCGTCCTTGCTCTTCATTCGTAGGTAGAACCAGCCAACGCCTGCCACGACAAGGCAGACAATGAGGAAAAAGAACCCCATGGTGGTGGCGGTCGACATCAGGCTTCCGGTTTCTGTGGTGTTTGCAATCATAGTTTCAACTCCGTTGTAATTTCACTGCTGGTGCCAGAGGTCCTAGGCTTCTGTTCCGCATATGCGGACTTTGACAGAACCCTCTCGGTTTCCAGCAATGGAAGGTATGGTTGCTCTCCCTCTGTGGCTGGTTGAGCCTTGAGGTGCTTGGCTTGGAGGCGTTGATGGTAACCATTGGCGCGCTTCTTCTGGTAGGCGCGGGAGCGTTCCCAGCGTTGTTGGTTTCGTATCTTCATGGTCATTTGTCCGTTCATCTTCGTTTCCTCCTGTTGAGTTTGCTTAGCAGTATGCCCCAAAGGATACAATCGACTTAAGCGCATATGCGATATGCCTCTGGGTTATTGACCAAAGGTGGTCATGTGCCCACTCCCTAGAATTAATCAAAGATGTAACACAGGGTTCCAGTTATGGGGGACGAGACTTTGACGGAACCCTCGCCTTCCAGAAAGACTTCCAAACAATCATTCAGCAGCAAATTAAGAAAAGTTGTCCGAAAAATGAAATGTCTGATTGCATCCTTTGGAAAGAAGAGGTGGTTGCTTGACGTTTGGTGAGGAAGTCGATGACCTTGTAAAAACCGAGGCGCAGCTCAAAGGCACCAGCATCAAAACCGCCGAGGCCCGTATCGCAAAACGACTAGGAGTGGTCCCGTCGACGGTGCAGAGGTGGCGATACCGCAAGCGTGTCGACAGCTTCAAACCGCGTTCGAAGACGCTCAGGGGCGTTTCCGTTGAGAATTCTGTGCGCCGGGCATACCTAAGGCTCCAGAAGCTGAAGGTGTTTCACAAACCTTCTCGGAAGTTACCGACGCTCCACATTGTCTGCTCTCCGGGTGGCGGCGCGTTTTCGGCATACATGTTCTTGCGGTATGCTCTGGCTCAGCGTACTGAAAAAATCGATGTCAAAATGACCATGTTTTGCCGCAAGGAGAAAGACGGATCATTCAAAGCTGAAACGTGGTGGAATCACTGGGTACATCAACACGAACTGAAGCAAAAATTGGGTTTTCCGGAAGGTTGGAGGCCTGTTTTTTTGTATTCAGACTCGACCTGTGAATTCAAACAAACTCAACACGACACCTATGTTTACATCCTTGCGGGTG
>Ga0307984_1001422_pt1 | contig 10033 bp, 4 predicted proteins | sample EllFjometageno78_FD_203169 | JGI IMG/M metagenome (GOLD analysis project Ga0307984, IMG submission 203169) | Marine microbial communities from Ellis Fjord, Antarctic Ocean - #78 | ecosystem: Environmental > Aquatic > Marine > Unclassified | place: Southern Ocean | collected 2014-10-09 | reverse complement strand
AAGAGTTGCTACCATTAAGGTCTTGAACTTAAACACAAGGGTTGGACCATCTATGACTGGATCTAATCCTGCTTCTATAACAATAACCGTAACACAAGCATAATATGAGTACATTAATTAATTTTCCCTTTCAAAAAAAGGAAGGGAAATACTTCGCACCAATAGTTTCTCAAGAAACAACCTATAAAGTTGAGTCTGGAGTTGTGGTTGCTGATGCAACTAAAATAGTGAACGGTTTGAAAGGAGCATATTCTCTTGTTAAATTTGTTTTACCAATTGCAAAAGCATCTGTATATAGCGAATTGTTTGCGGTAAATTCACAAGCAGTTTATTCATCACAATAAAATTATATGCCTAAAAATATTAAATCAAATCAAGAGTTAGAAGTACCTTTTCACAAAAAAATGAGTAATGCTGTTGCTGTTTTTATAGAAAATTCAGATGGTATTACAGTAGCTTCTAATAATGGTAAAATACTTAGAAATCCACCAGAGCATCTTGTTAAAGTTGAACATGATTTTGCTCCAGGTATATATTTAAGAAGAATGTTAATGCAAGAAAATACTATAGTTTTAAGTGCAATACATAAAAGAAAACACGCTTGGTTTTTGTTAGAAGGTGAAATAACATTAATTAATGGTGAAGAGCATGTAACACACAAAGCACCTCATTTTCATATATCTGACGCTGGGGAACAAAGAATTATATATGCTAATAAAAAAAGTGTTTTTCAAAATGTTTTTAAAAATCCAAATGATACGACGGATCTTGACGAACTTGAAGAATATCATTATGCTTTAACTAATGAAGAATTTAAAGAATATATTAATAATAAAGAAATAGATGATTAACTTAATTAAAGATTTTGGTTTAATAGAACCTTGTGTAGATTTAATAAATCTAGGACAAATTGAGACTATCACTAAAGGTAGTGCCTTACTAGCCACAGCAGCCGTAACTGTTGGTGTAATGGCTCTTAAAGCAGGTTTAAGTGCTATTGGAGTTGGTAAAAAGAAGAGAGAAAAAAAGAAAAAGGAAGCAGAATTGAAAGAGCAAATGGCTCAAGTTGAAGATTTTGAATTTACCAATTCTTATGAGGGCTTAGAAGGAGCTTCTTATGATGTTACCAAAGGAGAACTTGGTACTTTAGGATCTGCTAATCAACTAGGTGATGCTGGTCAGTATGAAATAGGTGAAAAAGGAACAGGTAGACTATCAAGACTAGCATCAGCTAAAGGCTATACATCTGGAGGTTATACAGGTGAAGGTTACACATCACAAGGTTATTCAGCTGGGCAAACAAATATAGCAGGATTGTCAAGAGGTGCAAACACTGGTCTTACTAATAACTTTAATAATCTACAAGTTTCTACAGCAGCAGCTGAAATGCAAGGCCAGGAAACTGACCAAGCTTTAGCAGCATCACAAGATCTAGCAGCTCAAGCTGGTACAGGTGCTGGTGGAGCTACAGCTTTAGCAGCCGCAGCAGCCAAATCTAAACAAGGTATTGCATCTACTATAGATCAACAAGTTATGCAAAATGAAAAAATGAGAGCTGGAGGAGAGCAAGAACTACAAAGAGCTCAATTAGCCCAGGGTAATTTAGCTTCACAATTTGACATAGGTCAATCTCAATTTAACGTAGGATCCGTAAATACTGCAGCACAATTCGGAGCACAATCAGCTAATCAAGCAGCTCAATTTGGTGCTGGAGCTAGAAATGAAGCTAATAGATTTACTGCAGATGCAGAGAATCAAGCTAGTAGATTTAAAGCTCAAGCTCAAAATACATTCGCTATGTCTGAATTTACAGAAGGAAACAGAATGAGTCAGTTTAATGCAGGCGCTCAGAATGCAGCTGGTATGGCTAATACTGCAGCTCAAAATAAATTTGATATGGCTAATGTTGCTTCTCAAAATCAATATGGTTTAGCTGAATATCAAGCTGGTAATGACATGAGTAAGTTCAACGCAGGAGCTCAAACAGGAGCTGATGCATATGCTGCATCAAGTGGTTATGATGCACAGAAAACCATAATGGGAGGAGATGCTGCTGTTCAAAACAATCAGTATAACAAAGAAATAGCTTTATTAAACGTGGCTGGTGGTCAAGCCGCTGGTGCCGCTAATGCCCTTGCTAGCCAAAATGCTGCTATATATGGAGCCGTTGGAGATGTCGCATCCTCAGCTGGTACAGCTGCAAATAATTACATAGCTAGCAAAAACTAATTACAATATATATATTAAACAATGGCGATAACAAACAAAGGCGGTACTATAAATTGGAACTTTAATGCTGAAGCAGATGGTTACAATCAGGGAAAAGCTACAGCTGCGGCTAATTCAAGGAATGCCAATCAATGGCAACAGTTGCAGTCTAACAATGCAATAGCTAGAGAAAACGAAAGAAGACAAGCCACAGCTCAAGATAAAGCTGCTGACACTTTGTACCAACAGCAGGCTGGAAGTTTCTACGTATCAGGTAACAAACCGGTTAATTACGACGCTTTAAACGTAATGTTTGATGGTGCTACTAATAAAATGGCTGATATATTTCACACTATAGTAACTAATGATGACTTATCACCTCGTGAAAAATCTGAGCAATCTGGTAAATTCTTAAGACAGGTTCCTTTATTAGGATCTGCAAGAACTATTTTAAGTCAAAGAGTTAAAGACTATCAAGCGGCAGCAATGAGTGGAGATATTTCTGGAGCTATGTCACCTGCGGATCAAGAATTTTACGCATCTTTAGCTGATGGTTCATTTAAAGGTGGTATGGTACCAGAGGGTGATTCTATGGTTTTTAAAGGAACATATGGAGATGGTACTCCATATAGACTACCTTTGCAAGATTTTGAATTGAAACTACCTTCTGTAACTCCAAAAGGAGGTGACATGACAGATGCTATGGATGGTATTTCAAGTGCTTGGAAAACACAAAAAATGAAATTCGATACAACTGGATTAGAGAAAGATTTACCAGTATGGGATCCAGAAAAGATAAAAGATGATGCTTTAGAAACAATAACAGGTGATGGAAGTCCTGGAAGTGGTTATGGATCAGATGGTGGACGTGTGTTTGCTATGGATACAATGGGTAGATCTTCTGAAGACTGGACGGCAATGGTTGATAATTATAAAGATAACGAACAACCTGTATTTGCTGGTGGTGTTAGTAAAGAGCAATGGGATGCATTTACTCCAGAATTGAAAGCAAAGTTTCCAATGAGAATGGAAAAAATGACTAGAGTTGATGCTGAAAATGCAGCAATGGATGATTTGTTAGATGACTACGTTAGTGCTATTAAATCAACATGGGATACTAGTAAATATACCAAAGGTAAAGTTGCTGAGAGAGATTTAACTAAAGCTGAACTTAAAGATCAACGATTTGTTAATAGTGCTACTGAAGATATAAACACTCTCACTGAAGCTATAAATACTGGAGATTCTAAAGCTTTATTACAAAATATAACAGGTCCAGAAGGAACTAAAGGTGGTTTTGCTAATTTTGTTCAAGAAGGTAATATTATAAAATATAATCTAATAACTGGTACTAAAGACAACAAAGGTGAAGATGGTAATGTTGTTTCACAAAGTCCAATAAATGGTGAAACTATAGTTATTGATCTTAATAATGTTAATGATATAGAAAGATTCTACAAAGAAAATCTAAAGCATAGTATGAGTGATGCTACTAGTAAAAATCGAATTAATGCTATATGGGAAGAGGAAAAAGATGGTGTTATTGAAAATATAAGAAACAATTCAAATAAAAAATTATTAGCAGAAAAAGAACAAGCTTTACTTGATAAAAAAGAGGAAAAAGGAATTGGAGGTAAAATAAACGAACCTTACAATACTAAATGGAATATAAAAAAGAATAAGCCAAAGCTTACTGAAGGCAATAAAGAAGATTTACCAACAGAATAAATAATTTAATATGTTTGAATATAATGGTGCTAGTTACACATTAGACCAAATAACGTTAGCTGCTGAAAACGCTAACCTTAGCTTTGAAGAGTATAAACGTAAACATGGAATAATAGAAACTAAAGAAGACGTAGTTGAAGAAGAAGTTGTTAAAGCAGAAGAGGTTATTGTTGAAGACAATACTAAAGAAGAAGAATCAGTTGACGAATCTTTAGAATCTATAGATAATGAGAATAAAATATTTCAATATCATGGAAAAACATTTACTATAGATCAAATAAATGAAGTAGCTGAAAGTGTTAATTTAACAGCTGAAGATTATATAGCTAAACATAAGATATCAGAGGTTGTAGAAGAAGAAAAAGTAGAGCTTGATGAGTTTGGTAATCCATTACCACAAGGAGAATTTGCTAGAATAGACGGGCCAGAAGTTGTGGTTTATGGTGATAGATTTAATGAATCTGAAAGATTAGCCTTAAGTAAACTTCAAGAAGATATACCAGAAGAATCTGAGGCACTTTTTTCTAAAAATTGGGTTGAAGAAAATCAACAATATGTTCCAAGTTCAGGGCGTTCCGTTGGTACTTATGTGATGAAAGATGATTCAGAAAGAAAAAAGTACATAGATCAAGCTAACGAAGAATTACTAGAAGAACAAGGACCAGAATCTTCTTTAAAGCCTACACAAGAAGAGATTTTAGATAGAGCTAAAGATTCTTGGTCAAGTGATGAAATTGAGAAAAAAGAGAAAGATTTTGTAGATTCTAAATTAAGAGCAGAAAACACTTATGCTTGGACTGATTTTAGTAAATACAGAACAACACCTGGATATGCAACACTAGTACCTAGTCTAAATGTAGATCAATTTGAGTTTCAGACAAAACAAGAGAAAATATCTGAAACTAATTTAAATATTAAAAATAAAGAATTAGCTGATAAAAATAAAGAACTTAAAAAGATAGATACATTAGCTAAAAGAAATAACATTGAGGCATTAACTCTATCTACCACTAAGTTTGAAACACAAGAAGAACTTGATGACGCTAATGAAAGATTTGAAAGCATTAAGATTGAAAATAATATTTTATTAGAAAAAGGTGAAGATATATTCGATTCTTTTGACGAGTTGTCAAAATCAGCTACTAATGATGCTGAGATGATAGATGTTGTTAAAAGAAGTTATGGAAATCCTGAGATTGTGTTAGGCGCTTTAGCTGCGGGTACTATGGATATTGCTTCTGGATTAATAGGTATACCAAGATGGCTTAGAGAATCTGGTGAACTTTTAGCTAGTGATATTTCTCATAAATACGGAGGAGATGATATTAAAATTCCAGATTGGCTTTTAGCTATGTCTGCTCCTGGAGCAGCTGCGTTGATGAATGAAGATTCTAAGAAAATAAATGATTTTTTAGGTAATGTTTCAGAAAATATAAGAGAAACTATTGCTCAACCACAGGATGTGTTAGACATAAACAGTTTAAATGGATTAGGTTCTTGGTTAGGTAACATGGTAGGATCTCAATTACCTATAATGGCTACATTGGTTTATATGCCTACGTCTTCATTAGCTTTATTAGGAGGATCAGCAGCCGGAGGTAAGTTTCTTGAAATGGAAGAAGAAATAGATAATGGTAAAAAATACTCTGGGTTACAGTTATTAGCAGCACCTGCTATGGTTGGTGGTGCTGAATACTTGACAGAACGTGTTAGTTTGGGACAATTAAGTAGAGTCGCTAAAGCTTTTAAAAGTAACAAAAGCTTAATGGACATTACTAAAAACTATCTATCCAACGATTACTTAACTTGGGCTAAAGATATGGGTATGGAAGGTGGAGCTGAGGTAGCTGCTTCATTTGCTGAAAACATTGCAGACAGAATGATTTTAGGTAAAAAAGAAGTTGACTTGACTAGAGGTTTAGTAAATGCTTTCGCTAGTGGTGCTGTGATGAGTGGTTTTATTTATAAGTTCCCTTATGCTGGAGCTTCTATTTTAGAATCTATCATGGGTAAGGATACTAATACTGAAATAATAAAAGGTAATGATTTAATTAAAAGTTTATCGAAAGAACTTAGTAATAGCAACTTATCATTAGAAGAAAAAAGTTCTATAACAGATCAAATAAGTGATATAAAATTAAAGCAGACAAAATTAATTAAAAAAACCACAGAAGGTTGGGATAATTTAAATAAAACTCAACAAAAAAGATTATTTGAAATAGCTTCTTTAAGAAGAAATACAGGTATAAAAATAGGTAAGATATATAGAGGTGAAGGTAGTTATGCTAAACTTAGTGATCAGGCTAGAGAAGATAAAGTGGCTATTGAAATAGCTAAGCACGATGGTTATACTGATGAGAAAAACAATATAATTAGTTTAGCTGATGAGAAGAACTTTGATGGCACTATATTTGCTTTAGAACAATTTGAACAAAATGTTTCTAATGGCAAAATGTCAAGAGGTGAATACATAGAAAACAAAACAAACATTTTATCAACTCAAATACTAAAATTAAACGATAAAAGAAGCAAAGAAGTAAATCCTAAAGTAATAAAATATTTAGATTTAAAAATAAAAAATACTCAAGATCAGTTAAATAACATAGTACCTAAGGCTCAAGGTTTTACTATTGAAAACTCAGGTACAATAGCTAATGCTAGTAGCGTACTTCAACTGAGTAAAGCTTTTGTAGCTAAAGCACAAGAACTTCTTGCTATGGAAAAAAGTAAAGAAATAACCACTAAGCAATATCAATTACGCTACAAAAGAGCTAAAAATGCTTTTGATAAAAAAAGAACAGAATTTGCTGATAAAAAATCAGAGCAAACAAAAGGTGGAAAATATACTAAACTTCAAGATTTCTATGATAATAACTTAGATAATAAAGGAAACTTTATTGAAAACACTAAAACAGTTACAGAATTTGGAAAATTAGTAGGTGGAATAATTGAATCTGCTACAAAAAGACTATTCGATGGAATACCTGAAGGCTTAAGACTTACTAATAGAAAAGAATTTAAGTCTAACTTAGAGCATGATGCTTATATGATGATTAATAGAGAGAACTTTGATCCCTCTTTACAATCTTTAGATAAATTCGTTAGCAATAGATTAAATTTAAGAGCTAATAGAGAGTCTAAAAAATCAGCTGAACAACAAGGTTTTACAGAAAGTTTAAGCGAAAATCCAGATTTAGGAGCTTCAATTTTAGATGAAGTACAAGAAGAAGAAGAAGCTAGAGAAGCTTTACAAACGGCTAAGTCTTTAGGTTTATCTGAAACTATTATAAAAGATGCAAGGAATATAGCTAAATCAGCGTTGTCTACTATAAGTAATAGTGTTGACGCTATTAAGTTTAAATCAGAACTATCAAAAGCATTTAAAGATGCTTTATACGGTAAGTTAAAAACCGCAATGGGTAAAGATAGTAAAGCTAGTAAAGATTTTACTAATACACTGACAAATAACACCAAGTCTTTATATGATGTTTTAACTGTTGAAAGTATGAGAATGGCTAGAAGCAACAAAGAAGGTGTTAATCCTTTCGTTGCACTAGGATGGTTAGATATAGATGGTAACAAAGTTCTATTTGAAGATATAAATACTAAAGATTTTATTGATTTTTACACAAAAGTAGATACAAATATTAAAGGTGCTAGTCAAAAAGTTTCTGATAGACGTATGAACCTTATTGAAGCTGTAGCTTCATCTTTAGGGGCTTTTGAAGCAATAGATCTTTTGAAAAATGATAGTGATGTTAGGGACAATTTCCTAGCTAGACAAAACAAAGATAAAAGTTTATCGAAAAAAGGATTAGATTTTATTAAAAACAAAGCTAAACAAGCATTTATTGATAAAGTTGGTGAAGTTAAATATAAGCTTCTTCAAACACTATCTACAAAAACTAAAAACATAGGTGATGTAATAAAAGCTTTAGATGGAGAATATAGTTCTATTAATGAAAAAACTAGAGTCAATATACAAGCTCAAATTTTAGATGGAATAAAAAAAGGACAAATACCTTTTTGGGTTTTTGAAGCTGCAAAACTTGGAGTTGGTGGTGCTCAAAATACTGGAGTAAAAACATCTGATTTTACTGGAAAAATTGATGGAATAAACTTCGAAACAAGTCAAAGTCTTAAAGATAAAGGTTTAATCCTTACGAGCACATCAGATGGTCTTGTTTATTTTAAAAACTCTGTTGGAAAATGGAAAGCATTGAAATCGTATTCAATGGTGAACGGTGGTAGTATTTTAAATAATGATGATAACTTTGCTTTAGGAATGGAAGGGTTATTAGCCGCTAAGAATAAAGTTTATTACGGTAAAAAAGATCCTGCTTATATTATAGCAGCTAAGGCAGCTGAATTAAATAATGATCCTAATAATGATTATTCTAAATACAAGAGAGTTGCAATACCTGGTAAAGGTCAAGTAGATGTTGTTATAGATGAAGAGTTTTTAAATGCAAAAACAACTCGTAATGGAATGAGTAGAAAAGAACAAGCTACTTATAACATGGATGCTTTAGAGGAAATGACTAAGATACTAAATAGAGCATTCAACGAAAAAGGTGTTGATATAACTACTATAGCTAGATTTATAGCTGGAAGTTTTCAAGCAACAGATGGTTTGATAAAAATATCTGCTCCTTTTAAAATAAGATCAAAAATATTTGAATATGGTTTACTAAAAGATGGTGCAAGTAGAGATCAAGCTGGATTAGAAAAAACTAAAGCAAAATATAGAGAAGAACACAGCCCTCCAGCATCTAGAATAGCCGCAAGCATATTATTCGCTATATCAACTAATTCAGTTGATATGATTTTTCCTGCTATTAGAAAAAACTTTTTTCAAACTCAATTATCTAAAAAAGATGATGTTTTAATAGATAATAATGGTTTAAGTTCTTTTCTACCTGAAGGTATGACTATATTAGATGATAACGTGGGTATTGAAAGACTAATACAGTCTGGTATACCTATAAGTTCATTGATAGACATACAAACAGGTAAAAATTTAAGTGAAATTCATAATGTTGAAGGTCCAGATACTGTAGATGGTAAAAAAGCATCTAATGATGCATTTACAGCTAATAATACAGACCAAGTTGTGAATCTTATAGAAAGAGCTATAGCTAAGCTAACTGAACTAACAGGAACTAACGGAACATTGCAAATTAATTTTGCCGCTATACCTGTTAATGTTTTAATAGGTGGTTTAAGAGCTACTAAATTAGCTTACCAAGCTGGTAAATCAATTGCCAATGCTATAAATGTAGGATATACTTCTGTTAAGAAATATATGTCAGAAACAGAGTGGGCTGATTTCGTGGGTAAATCTACATATGAAGTTAGAAATGACAAAAACCCAGCTCAAATTAAGTTACAGATTTTATCTGAAACAGGTGTAGCTCAACTACAAGAACAAGTTCGCTTGGGTAATAATAAATTACTTAAAGAATTCGATATTGATATTGAAGGTTTAACCACAAGTGAAATCATCGATAAATTAAATATATTAAGAAAAGCTAAAACAAAAGCTTCTGATTCAAAAGCTCCTGTTAAAAAAGCTAGAATATTTGATTTTGATGACACACTGGCTAAGACCAATTCTAACATACTATACGCGCTTCCAGATGGAACTACTGGTACTTTAGATGCTACACAATTCGCTGAGCAATTCAGTGAGTTACAAGATGCGGGAGCAACTTTTGATTATTCAGAATTTAGTCAAGTAAAAGATGGAAGTAAAGGGCCTCTGGCTACACTTGCTAAAAACTTTACTGAAGCTAAAGGAGAAAGAGACGTGTTTGTTTTAACAGCTAGACCAGCTGATTCGGCTTTAGCAATACAAGAATTTTTAAGATCTACTTTAGGAATAAGTATTCCACTTCAAAACATAACAGGATTAGCTAATGGTACTCCAGGAGCTAAAGCTATGTGGGTTGCAGAAAAAGTATCTGAAGGTTATAACGATGTATTTTTTGCTGATGACGTTCAAGCTAATGTTAAAGCTGTATCTGATATGCTTAATAACTTAGGTGTAACTAAAAGAGTTCAACAAGCTAAAGAATCTGATACTAAAAGTCTTGAA
>Ga0307984_1001421_pt1 | contig 10042 bp, 9 predicted proteins | sample EllFjometageno78_FD_203169 | JGI IMG/M metagenome (GOLD analysis project Ga0307984, IMG submission 203169) | Marine microbial communities from Ellis Fjord, Antarctic Ocean - #78 | ecosystem: Environmental > Aquatic > Marine > Unclassified | place: Southern Ocean | collected 2014-10-09 | reverse complement strand
CAAATAGGCAAGACGGAAATGCATTAGAATTCCCTCCTGAGCTTCCTCAGACATTGAATTCCAATCTGTAGAGGTGAAGTCCCCTGAAAAGTGTTCCCCAAAATGTGGGTAGCTGCTGCGCTCTAAATTCTTCCACCACTCATCCTCACAAGCTGGCGTGACTGAATATGTGCCGTTTTTTGAAAACGCTTCCTTTAATTCGGAAATATTTCTCGCTTTGTCACTTTCAGTGTCGTACCAACTTTCGAAGATCATCCCGAAAATCCACTGCGTCCATCTGTAATAGGACGGGTCTGATGTTCTCAGCTCCCGACTCCAATCAAATGAAAACCCAATTTGTTTCATTTGATCGCGGTAGCGATTGATATTCGTTTCTGTGGTAATCGATGGATGTTGACCTGTTGCAATTGCGTACTGTTCGGCTGGCAATCCAAAACTGTCAAACCCCATTGGATGAAGTACATTGAATCCACAATGGCGCTTGTACCGTGCGATGATATCTGAGGCAATATATCCCAGCGGATGTCCCACATGCAGTCCCGCACCCGAAGGGTAGGGGAACATGTCCAGAGCATAAAACTTAGGCTTCCCAGGAGTTTCATCTACTTTGTAGGAATTGTTAGAATTCCAAACTTCTTGCCAATGCTTTTCTATGCTGCGAAAATCGTATTCCATATTGAAACGCAAAGTTAATCCTTCGTACTCAATTTTCACTCAATTTTCAATCTAGAGGCAACCTAACTTTATATGAAACGTCAAATCATTGAATGTATATCACCCGTACACCACAAACTGTGCACAGCATGGTTAAGTCTGTTCTTTGGCGAGTTCCTTCTACTGGGACTAAAAAGGAAGTTTTCTTAACTTTTGACGACGGGCCACATCCCCACCTTACTCCTTGGGTGATCGAACAGTTAAAGGATCATGGAGATTTAAAGGCGACTTTTTTCTGCGTTGGAAATCAAGCGGCGAAACATCCTGAGATCGTGAAGAACTTAAGATCTGCGGGGCATGAAGTGGCGAATCACAGCCAAGGACATGAGAGTGGATGGTCAACGTCAAATAAATCTTATTTAAGGAGCTATTTAGAATGTGAAGAGGAGTTAGGTGTCACAAGCAGGTTCCGTCCTCCGTATGGCCGCATTACTCCAAATCAAGCTCGCGCACTTTCCGCGAGGACTCAAGTTGTCATGTGGGATGTTCTTTCAGGAGATTTCGATAGATCTCGTTCTGGGGGAGATTGTTTGAAATCGTTACAGAAACTCACTCGTCCAGGTTCAATTGTCGTTTTTCACGACAGCGAAAAAGCTGCCCCCAGATTGCTTTACGCACTCCCTGAATATCTCAAATGGCTTAAAAAAAATGGGTATACTGTACAGGCATTGCCTGAAAAAACAGAAAGTAGTAAGTCAATCAAATGGAGTGGCGGACATTCTTATCAAGCGAAAGTAGGTCTCACGGACAGTCTCTAAAACAATCTCTTTTAGTCTTCGGACGCTTCACGCAACATCTTCAGCTTGGCTTTCATTTCATCTATTTCACGCTTGTAGCTTTTGATTGACTTTTCTGCTTGATCTCGAATTGATTGCGCACCCTTTCCTGTGAAACGTTCCATATTTTCTTCAGTTTGGATGATTCTCGTGTTCAGACGAGTGATCTTCTCACGAAGAATAGATTGCTCACGACGCAAGCCACCTTCACCACCTCTACTGTCACCTTTCGTTAGGCGATTAATATGGTTTTGATAACTTGCAACTGAGCGTTCAGACTTTTGAGCACTTAACGCATCGTAGTGCGTGTCCATCGCTGTTGTAAAACGATCAGAAATCTGTTCAAAAACCTTGCGAGGAACGAATCCTACCTTTCTCCATTCTGTAGAAAACTCTTTTAATGTATTTAAGTCTTCAGAGCGGTTCTCTGTCATCTTAAACCCTTCTACGCTCTCTAAGAGGGTGTTTTTCAGGATTAAATTTGCCTTCTCCTCTTTATTCCTTTCAGCGAATTGTTCTTTTTTTGCTTTAAAAAACACATCCTGAGCCTTATGAAACCTGCGCCACAGTCGATGTTCATCTCCAGGGGAGCATGAACCGCACTCTTTCCAAGTCTTCTGAAGTTGTAACATTGTCAGAGTGGTGTCCCTCCAATCCGTACTTTCTTTCAGACCCTCAGCCTTTTCACAAAGTTCAATTTTTGCCTTTTTCACCTCTACCCCTTCCTCTTTCATCTTGTCGTAAAAGACCTGTCTTTTCTCGAAGAAAACATCAGAAAGTTCTCGGAATTGCTTCCACAAAGATTCGTTGTGCTCTTTTCCAGCAAACCCCATCTCTTTCCATTTACTCTGCATTTCTATCACCTGTTTGGTGATCACTTGCCAAGCCTTGGAGTTCCCTTCAACCTCTTCAGTGAGTAAGTTCCGTAGATTTTCGATAACAGCGTCTTTGGCCACCTTATGTTCCACAAAGCCTTCACGAATTTTATCGTAATGCGCCTTCACTTCATCAAAGACGGGTCGCGTGATGCTGAAAAACGTATCCGCCATCTCTTGATAGCTTTCTCTCGGCGAAGGACCTACATCAAGCCACTGTTTTTGCAGATCACGTGCAGCCTTTTCTCTCTCTTTTAGATTTTCAATGGCCGCCAGTTCTTTGGCTTTTTCTGTAAGATCTAACTTCTTTTTATTATTTATCTGTAAATCGTGGTCTTGAAGTTGCTTGTAAATATTGATGTTGTAGAAAAACTCATCCCTTAGGCGATGATACTCATCATGCACATCTTTGTATTTGTCACCAGGTACATCACCAATCTTTTCCCATTTCTCTCTTACTTCATTGAAAGAACTGAACGCTTTTCCAATATTCTCCTCCTCTTGTATGATGTTTCGCAGTTCCGCGAGTAATCCTTCCTTTATGGTAAAATTCGCTCTCTGCTCTTCACCTATTTGGGCCTTCCAAGCTTTCTCCCTCTCTTTATACTTCTTTGAAAGTTCCTCAACCAAAGCTTCATCTTCAGAAGGCTTGTAAAGGAATGAATCATCAATTTCGTGCTCCTCTTTTTCCCAGGCATCACGTTGACGCCTTACCTCATCTTGAGTGAGGGCATGGAAGGATTGTATGGCACTGCGCACATCTTTTCGGATGGCTTCCAGATCCTCGTTTCCGAGTAAATCCTGGATACGTTGCAAAAGTTCAGACCGCATAACGGATATAAAATGGGTGTTATTAGTTTTGCAAATATCGTAAATCTCAACCACCTTGCGCTTTAATATTCATTCTATATCGTCTAATAAAACAGTTGAGCATTGAATTGGAAGGAAAAAATAAGACGTTGGTGCGCCCGTTCTGAACGTTCAAGAGGGGAGGTGTTGAAGCGTTTGTCGGAACTTGAGGTCCCCTCATCTGACGCCGAAGAATACCTCTCTTTACTTGAGTCTACTGACTTTGTAAACCAAACTCGCTTTATGAGTGCCTTCACGCACGATCATTTTGTACTGAAGAATTGGGGCCCATTAAAAATTAAAGATGGGTTGTTTTTAAAGGGGTGTTCTTCGGGTGAAATTTCTTCAACTTTAATGCCATTTACACCTGAAATCATCAAGGAAAAGCTTGTTGAAGTCATTTCAATTCGTCAAAAAACGGAGCCTTTCGAACGTCAGTCAAATAAACCGCGTTTAATCAGATATCTACAATCAAGAGGATTCCCTTTAGAACTCATCATGGAGGTCTTAGACTCCTCATCTTAAGTTAGCTACTTTTGTGACATGCTTACTATTGATTCTATCGAAGCACTTTCTACTCGTGTCGATGCCCTGAAGGGTTACTTAAACATCGAACAAAAGAGAATTGAAGTTATGGATGATGAGAAGCAAACTCAAGATCCTGACTTTTGGAATGATTCCAAGAAAGCTGAACTGGTGATGAAACAGATCCGTTCAAAGAAATCCTGGGTGATAAAGTTTGACGATTGTGCATCAAAGGTTGAGGACTTGTATGTTCTTTTTGAGTTCATGAAAGCAGGTGAAGAAGATCCTGCAGAAGTTGACGCTGCTTACAAATCGTCATTGGCGGTGATCGAGGACCTCGAATTTCAAAACATGCTTTCAGCGGAAGAAGATTCACTCAATGCCGTGATGCAGATTACTTCAGGTGCTGGAGGAACTGAGTCATGCGATTGGGCATCAATGCTGATGAGAATGTACAGGATGTACGGCGACAAGGCAGGATTTAAGGTCCGTGAACTTCAACTACAAGAGGGCGATCCCGCTGGAATTAAGCAAGTGACCCTAGAGTTTGAAGGTGAGTTCGCGTATGGCATGCTTAAAGGAGAAAATGGGGTTCACCGTCTCGTACGGATTTCACCCTTCGACTCCCAAGCGCGTCGCCACACATCTTTTGCCTCAGTTTACGTGTACCCTCTCGTAGATGATTCTATAGAAATCACGATTAACCCAGCTGATATTACGTGGGATACTTTTCGTTCGGGTGGTGCAGGAGGCCAAAACGTAAACAAGGTTGAAACAGGCGTCAGAGTTCGACACGCTCCTACGGGGATTGTGATTGAAAATACAGAAACCAGATCTCAACTTGGCAACAGAGAGAAGGCGTTACAACTTCTTAAATCTCAACTCTTTGAACTCGAACGGTCCCGTCTTAACGAAGCGCGCGACGAAATTGAAGCAGGCAAAATGAAAATAGAGTGGGGCTCACAAATTCGTTCTTACGTCATGCAGCCATATAAAATGGTGAAAGACGTTCGTACAGGCTTTGAAACTTCGAATGTCGATGCCATGATGAATGGAGAAATTGACGGATTCCTCAAGGCTTACCTTATGGAGGCTGGCGCAGCATCAAACACCGATAAAGTATAACAGCATTTCCCACTAAATAAACTTCACTACCACAAACATCATGTCAGATTTCCGCATTGAAAAAGACACTCTCGGAGAAGTAAAAGTACCTTCTCATGTACTTTGGGGCGCACAAACAGAACGTTCGCGCAACAACTTCCGCATAGGCCCTTCCTCTTCTATGCCGCTCGAGATCGTGTATGCTTTCGCCCATCTTAAACGTGCTGCCGCCATCACCAACTGCGAGTGTGGCGTTTTGTCGGAAGAAACCCGAGACCTTATTTCTACGGCATGTGCTGAAATTCTTGAAGGGAAGCACGACAATCAGTTCCCTCTTGTTGTTTGGCAAACAGGTTCCGGTACGCAGTCAAATATGAATGTGAATGAAGTTGTCGCCAACAGATGCCATCAACTTTCAGGCGGTACGCTTGGGTCGGGTACGCGCCCAGTTCATCCCAATGACGATGTAAACAAGAGCCAATCTTCGAATGACACATTCCCTACGGCGATGCATGTTGCGGCTTATTCGCTGATCGTAGAGAATACCTTACCAGGCATACAAACGCTTCGTGATGCGCTTGCGACAAAGTCCAAAGAATTCGATTCGATTGTGAAAATAGGGCGCACCCACCTGATGGACGCGACCCCTCTGACGCTCGGTCAGGAATTTTCAGGATACGTTGCCCAATTGGACTACGGTATGCGCTCCCTGCGCTCTTCCCTGGCGCACCTTTCCGAGCTCGCTTTGGGAGGTACAGCTGTCGGAACGGGGATCAATACACCATCTGGCTATTCTGAAATCGTTGCAGCTCATATTGCTTCATCGACGAAGCATCCCTTTGTGACTGCACCTAACAAGTTTGAAGCTCTTGCAGCACACGATGCGGTGGTTGAGTCTCATGGAGCCCTCCGTCAGCTTGCGGTCTCCCTGAATAAGATTGCAAATGACATAAGAATGATGGGCTCTGGTCCTCGCTCAGCGATTGGTGAACTTCAGCTCCCAGCAAATGAGCCGGGCTCTTCTATCATGCCTGGAAAAGTAAACCCAACCCAATGCGAAGCGATCACCATGGTTTGTGCTCAAGTACTGGGGAACGATGTTGCGATTGTTGTGGGCGGAACCCAAGGTCATTATGAACTCAATGTATTCAAGCCTATGATGGCACGCAACATCCTTGAATCTGCGAGATTACTTGGCGACAGTGCGCTTTCATTTGCAAAAAATTGTGTTGAAGGTATCACAGCAAACGAATCTCGAATCTCCGACCTTGTCGACAACAGCCTGATGCTCGTCACTGCCCTAAACACGAAAATCGGCTACTATAAATCGGCTGAAATCGCTGGCAAAGCACATTCTGAAGGCACCACACTTCGTGAGGCGGCACTTTCACTGGGCTATCTCACTGGCGAAGAATATGACGCTTGGGTGGTCCCAGGAAATATGATCGGGAATACGTAATGTATTGAGTCGGACTATTTATTCCCCTCTTTCAATTCCCCGACGAGTTCTTTCACCCACTGTTCGTCAGATTTAGGACAAACCAGCAAAGCATCAGGCGTATCAACAACGATGAAGTCCTTAAGACCTCGGATGGCGATCAGTTTGTTGTCATCCGATACAACGACGTTCCCAGATGATTCAGATGAAACTAAATTCGTTCCACTGGAACTGTTTCCGTTTGAATCGGTCCCTAAATTGTGTGCCAGAGACGTCCAGGTCCCTAGATCAGACCAGCCAAATTCGCAAGAAATCACGTGAACCTCGGATGATTTTTCGAGAATCCCGTAGTCGATAGATATTGATTCACAGTTGTTGTAAATCGCATCGACCTCACCGGGTTCCCCACACAGTTTCGCGTCATTAAAAGCGACAGACAACGCGCCGAGGTGTTTTGAGAAGGATTCTGAGATGCTTTTTAAAGACCAAACAAAAATCCCACTGTTCCAACAATAATCACCCTGATTTAGAAAGGTTTTGGCAGTTTCGAGATCGGGTTTTTCAGTAAATCTTTCTACTTGTGCGATTTCGGTTTTCCCAGAGAATTTAATATATCCGTATCCGGTATCGGGGCGGGTTGGCTTTATTCCAAGGGTTGTCAAGGATGAAGTTGAACATGCATTTGTAAGGGCAATCGAAATAATGCGTTCAAATTCAGTTGAATTTAAGATGAGGTGGTCTGAAGGTGCGACGATGATTCCGATCTCGGAGGGATCTGTTTCGGACGACACACGGTCAGAAATCACAGCATTTGCATATGCGATACACGGAGCGGTATTCCTCATATGGGGCTCACATAGAATGTTTTTTTTCGGTATTAAAGGAAGATGAATTTCAACCTGAGCTCGGTAACGCTCATTTGTAACGACGAGAATGTTCGAAGGAGGCACAACCTTAGAAAGCCTCGTGTACGTCATTTGGATAAGCGATAGGCCCGTTCCCAGAATGTCAAGAAACTGTTTGGGTTTAGAATTTCTAGACATAGGCCAAAACCTACTTCCTATTCCTCCCGCCATGATGACTGCAAATGTGTGTTCGGGCTTATTCATGATTGTCAATGTCGACACACCCATAAGCATCACAAGTTCCGCAGCCTTTAGACGAAGCACACCCACTTAGTAATGTGAGCGATGAAACGAGTACAAAAGTGCATAACAATATATGATTGACAAGTCGTTTATTCATGCGGTGAAGTTAGCAATAGTTACGTGTACCTTAGCGCTGTGGGCATCATCTTTAACATAGGAAGATATACGCGGTTTATGGCCACAGTATTTCATAAACCTGAAAAAGGCAAGATTTTTCGTCGACAATTGGTGAAAGAAATGTCCACAATAGGAGTTGAAAGTGTGGGGATTGTGGCGCTTTTGAGTGCTTTCATGGGTGCAGTTATGTGCCTGCAGACTGCCCATCAGATAGGAGGTTGGATTCCAATTTACACGATAGGTTTTACGGTACGCCAGACCATGATTTTAGAGTTTTCTCCTACGCTTATCCCTGTTATCTTGGCAGGAAAGATAGGCTCAAACATCGCATCACAGCTCGGTACAATGCGTGTAACAGAGCAGATTGATGCACTCGAGATTATGGGAGTGAATAGTGCTGGGTTCCTTGTTTTACCTAAAATCCTTGCGGGTTTTATTTGTATTCCAGTTCTCGTAGTTATGAGCATGGCATTGGGCGTTTCAGCTGGAGCTGGCATCGCGCTTGTCACGGGGGTGAGCAGTATGGCGGATTTTGAGTATGGTCTACAAGTAGACTTTGTCTCCTACGATGTCGTCTACGCATTGATTAAGACAACTGTTTTCGCCTTGATCATGACCTCTGTCTCATCGTATCACGGATACTATACCTCTGGCGGGGCGATAGAAGTCGCGAAATCGAGTACCAAAGCTGTAGTGTATAGCGTAGTGATCATTATGCTCACAAATCTCGTTCTCACAAATCTACTCCTCACATAATTTTTCAAAGTGATTGAAGTAAAAAACATATCAAAATCGTTTGGAGGAACTCAAGTTTTAAAGGACGTGAGCGCTACTTTCGAAAAAGGCAAGGTCAACTTTATAATAGGAAGATCAGGCTCGGGAAAAAGTGTCCTTACCAAGTGCACGGTGGGATTGATGGAGCCAGATTTGGGTCACGTATTTTTTGATGGACGTGACTTCACCACAATGAATAGAAAGGAACGAAAGGAGATTAGAAAAGAAATAGGAATGTTGTTCCAAGGCGGGGCACTGTTCGACTCAATGACAGTTGCTGAAAACATCAAATTCCCCTTAAAGATGTTTAGTGACATGGACGAGGACAGTATGTCAGCCAGAGTCCAAGATTGTTTGTCAAGGGTAGAGCTAGAGGGTCAAGGAGAGAAATTCCCAGGAGAACTAAGTGGAGGAATGCAAAAGAGAGTAGGGATAGCGCGCGCCATATCAATGAATCCGAAATATCTTTTTTGTGATGAACCCAACTCCGGTCTAGACCCTCAAACAGCGATTGTAATTGACAACTTGATATTAGATATTACAAATGAATACGGCATGACGACTGTCGTTGTAAGCCACGACATGAATAGCGTCATCGAAGCCTCTGATACGATACACTTTATCCACAATGGAGAAATCGCTTTTAAAGGAGACAATGCTGAAATGATGGTCTCGGATTCTCCAACCCTCAACGACTTTATTTATGCATCTAAATTGATGCGAAAACTGAGAGATACTTCATTTTATAAAAAGGAATGAAGTATCATCCAGAGAGGTTCTCACCAAAAGAAATGCTTGAGCGAAGTCAAGATTTCCTTGAGAAAATGGAAACCCGCCGAAGCGTTCGACATTTCTCATCGGATGAAGTCCCCATGGATGCTGTTGTCAATTGCATAGCCGCTGCCGGCACAGCTCCTTCGGGAGCGCACAAACAACCTTGGACATTTTGTTTGGTCACAGATCCTGAGATTAGAAAGAGGATCAGAGTTGCCGCTGAAGAGGAGGAATATAGAAACTACAATGGCAGAATGAGCCCAGAGTGGATGAAGGATTTGGAGCCCTTCGGCACGAACGAGATCAAACCATTTATTGAAAATGCTCCGGGATTGATTGTTGTTTTCAAGCACTCATATGGGGCTGATGAATCGGGAAAAACACAAAATTACTACGTCAATGAGAGTGTGGGGATTGCTGTGGGGATGTTGTTGACGGCACTTCATGAAATCGGTCTCGTTGCATTGACACATACACCCTCGCCCATGAAATTTCTTGCTGAAATATTAGAAAGGCCTGAGAATGAAAGAGCGTATTTAAATATACCTTTTGGCTTTCCATCAGACAATTGTGAGGTTCCAAACCTAAATCGGAAGCCCATCACCGATATTTTGATTAAATATTCTTGAATGTGACATTAAATAATGAATGTTTTGATGGGGTTGTGTACTGATTTGTATGGGCTTGAGGTCTGAATGACCATCTTTTTGGTTAAAACTTTCTTGTTATTGTTGCTTTAGGTTGGACTATTGGGTTAATTTTGCCTCAAATTGAACACGAATATTATGTCTGAAATCAGTGAAAAAGTAACAGCTATCATTGTTGATAAGCTAGGGTTGGAAGCAGGAGAAGTAACGCTAGAGGCAAGCTTCACAAACGATTTAGGTGCCGATTCTCTCGACACAGTAGAACTCATTATGGAGTTTGAGAAAGAATTTAACATCGCAA
>Ga0307984_1001419_pt1 | contig 10046 bp, 12 predicted proteins | sample EllFjometageno78_FD_203169 | JGI IMG/M metagenome (GOLD analysis project Ga0307984, IMG submission 203169) | Marine microbial communities from Ellis Fjord, Antarctic Ocean - #78 | ecosystem: Environmental > Aquatic > Marine > Unclassified | place: Southern Ocean | collected 2014-10-09 | reverse complement strand
CTTTCCTTCTGGAACCGACAAAGCGTACGTAAACGAGGTGCATATTCGTGCATTTAACAAGAAACTAAAAGGACTTTACTATCTTCGGACAAGTGCAGGTGCTAAAGCAGACACAGTTAGCTTCAAACCTACCCGTGTAGCCTTAAAAGACTATGAAACTGAAGAGGATGAGTGCCTATCATGCCAAGGATAACTAATAAATGAGCTTAATAACTGCATCACCTGCCTATAAACCCTTCAATTATGCCAGCTTTGTCAACCAAGCAGTGGAACATGACAAATTACATTGGGGTGAATGGGAATGTGATCTTAATGAGGACGTAGTACAATGGAAGTCTGGCAAGATTTCTCTGTCAGAAAAGAACTTTATCACCCAAATCCTAAGATTATTCACACAATCTGATGTAATAGTAGGTGGTAGTTACGTAGATGTGTTCCTACCACGTATTAAAAACAATGAAGCACGTATGATGATGCTGTCTTTCGCACACAGAGAGACTGTACACATGCGTTCCTATGCACTTCTCAACGATACTTTAGGTTTTCCTGAAGCAGAGTACACTGCATTCCTAGAATACAAAGAAATGGCCGACAAACTTGAGTTTATGCAGACATTTGACCCAGATACTAAGCAAGGCTTAGCTAAATCACTGGCACAGACTGTATGTAATGAAGGTATGTCACTGTTTTCTGCATTTGTAATGCTATTAAACTTCCAAAGATATGGTAAACTTAAAGGAATGTGTGAGATTGTTGAGTGGTCTATTCGTGACGAGACAATGCATGTTGCAGGTATGACTGAATTGTTCCGAACATACACACATGAAAACCCGGAGGTTGTTAATGATGAGTTTAAATTATCTGTATACGAAATGTACCGAACTGCTGTCCATCTTGAAGACAAAGTTATTGACCTTGCATTTGAAATGGGACCTATGGAGGGACTCACTTCAGAAGAAGTCAAACTCTACATCAGATACATCGCAGACAGACGACTAACTAACCTAGGACTCAAACCCAATTGGGATATTGAATCAAACCCATTACCTTGGCTTGATTGGGTTCTTAATGGTGACAGCTTCAAGAACTTCTTTGAAGGACGTGTGACCGATTACTCAGCAGATGGAATGTCTGGCTCCTCATGGGGCTGGTAGAATAACTAATTGACCTAAGCAAGGTCACTGTAAACTGCTTACTAGTCTTGGAGGACTACCTATGACAACTAAACTAATATGGGATCTAGAAACCAATGGTCTTATACCCGAAGTAGATAAAATATGGTGTCTTGTAATGCAAGATATCGACACTGAAGAGGTATATTCTTACTCAGATTATGATGATAAACTACCCTCACTATCAGAAGGGCTACAGAAGCTCCTAGAAGCCGATCTAATAGCAGGTCACAACATAATTGGATATGACCTACCAGTTCTTAAAAGACTGCTAGGATGGACTCCTAGGCCCTCTCAGACTATATGGGATACACTCATAATGTCACAGTTATGTATGTTCCAACGTACACATAGACATGGGCTTAAAGGTTGGGGTGAATTCTTTGAATATCCTAAGGGTGATTACAACGATTGGACTAATTACAACCAAGAGATGCTGACATATTGTATACAAGACGTTACATTGAATACTCTGGTATACAAAAGATTAGCCCGTGAAGCATCAATACAAATTAAAGCACGACCTGAATTCAAACAAGCACTGATATTAGAGCATGACTTTGCAATAGTTAATGCTGATATCACAGCTAAAGGTTGGCTGTTTAATATGTCCAAAGCTAAGGTTCTTAAACGAGACTTAACATGGAAGCTTCACGCTATCGAAGATGAGCTTGAGCCAAAGCTTGGCAATGTATGTATGCTCAAAGGAACAAGAGAAGTAGATAAAATTGTAAAGAAGAACGGTACTTATTTCAAACTTATAACTGATTGGTATGAGCTAGATGATAAGATTAAGGCTTCTGAAAGTTTTATCACAGGTCCCTTCTCCCGTATAGAGTTTAGTGAAGTAAGGTTAGGTCAACTTGCAGAGGTAAAGAAGTACCTATCTGACATTGGTTGGAAGCCTGATGATTGGACGTTCAAGAAAGTAAATGGTAAGTGGATTAAGATGTCACCTAAACTTACAGACACATCCCTAGAACCCCTAGGTATAGTTGGCAGTATGATTAGTGACTACTATATGTTACGCCAAAGACTAGCTATGGTTGACAGTTGGATAGAAATGGTTGCTAAGTGGGGTGATGGTCGTCTTCATGGTGATATGTTTACCATTGGTACACCTTCATTCCGTTGCAGACACCGAGGTATAGTTAATATCCCCGGAGTTCATGCAAAATACGGTAAGGAACTAAGATCCTTATTAACATGTGAGCGTGGTCATAGGTTAGTGGGTGCTGACTCAGCTGGTAATCAATTCAGAGGTCTTGCACATTACATGGGTGATGATAAGTTTACATCCTCTGTAGTTGTGGGTAAAGAATCTGATGGGACTGATGCCCACTCTCGAAATGCTGCTATCCTTGGTATCTCACGTTCAAAAGCTAAGAACTTTATATACGCTTACTTATTTGGCGCAGGTATGACTAAACTTGGTGAAGTTGTCACTGGATTAAAGTCACCTAAGGCTGGTAAAGAAGCAGATGCTAAGTTCAAAGCAGCATTTCCGAAGCTTAAGGAACTCAAAGATCAATTACTGTCAGAGTACAACCACAATAAGATGAAGACCGGGATTGGTTTCATCATAGGTGCTGATGGTAGGCGTGTCATTGTAGGTTCTGATCATCAGCTACTAAACTATTTACTTCAAACACTGGAAGGTATAACGTGTAAGACTGCGTTAGTCTACCAGTACAAGAAGATTAAGGAGTTAGGTATCGAAGGTACGTACCCTATCTTGTTCTATCATGACGAGACTGCATGGGTTACGCCTACTAAACATGCTAAAACTGTACTAGATATATCTGTAGCTGGATTCCGTGAGGGGCCTAAGTCTGTGGGGGTTACCTGTATGGATGGAGATGGGAAGATAGGGATCAATTATGCAGAGATCCATTAAAGAGGGTATATGTGGTATATGTGAAGACCCACTTATTATTGATAAGAACTGGACTAAGTCTAGTGTAGCTAAGGGTTTCCTCAGGTGTAGTGAATGTAGGAACTTAATCTCAAGGGTTTATAGGCTAAAGCTTAAGTCTGCACCACTAGTTTCTGGTATGATTGAAGGTAAAACATGCTATAGTTGTGATGAACCTTTAGTTCTTGATGCTAATTGGACAAGATCTCAAGCAGTCAGTAGTAAGCACTTATGCAATTGTTGTTCCAGTGATTATTTCAAAGACCGAAGAGATGCTAATCTTGAAGTCTATAAACTGAGGGAACGTACTTGGAGGAGTGAGAATAAAGGTCTGGTGAACGCGTACGGTAAGCTAAGGCGAACAAGGAAGATTAATAGAACTCCTAGCTGGGCTGACTTAGAGGCTATAAAAGAAATCTATAAGGAAGCAGCAGATCTTAATGATATTCATGGACCCGGAGCTTACCACGTAGATCACATAATCCCGTTACAAGGTAAGACTGTCTCGGGGTTACATGTGGAAAACAACTTACAAATACTTAAGGCAGTCGATAATCTAAAGAAGAGTAATAAATATGTTCAATAATAACGATGCAGTCTTTACTATGTTTAGTAAAAGTTGTATGGAAGAAGAGATGGAGTATGACAAGTGTTTCATAGACGCTGACTCAATCATCTTTCGTATAGCAGTGACAACAGACTCTGTCACACAAGCAAAGTCATACTTTGATAAGGCACTTGATGCCATCATGCGTGACACTGGAAGTATCAAAGGTTACGTAGCTGTAAAAGGTAAAGGTAACTTTAGGTATGGTATCTCTGAGGACTACAAAGGTAACAGAAGTAAGACAGAAATAGATCCTAAGGTTAAGGAAAGACGAGAAGCAGTAACAGAGTACGCTTGGGAAACTGGATGCTTCAAGTCTGATAACTGCGAGGCAGATGATATTGTATCTATCTGGGCGCAAGAAGCTTATGAAGCTGGTGAGCACTATGTTATAGCACACATTGATAAAGACATTGATATGGTTCCCGGATGGCATTACAACTTCAACAAGAAGACACAGTACTTCATTGACGGTGACGAGGGTCACTATAAGATGTGTATTCAAATGCTTACAGGTGACAGTACAGATAACATTCATGGATTGAAAGGTATCGGCCCTAAAACAGCTGAAAAGATCTTAAAAGATGTACCGACAAAGGATATGCTTGAGACTGTTGCGGATACATGGCGTGACCACCATCCACGTGAGTGGAAGGGTATGCTTGAAACCTGCTTTAACTTACTGTACATGCGCAGGAATTGGGATGGGTTTCGTAGGTTAACTATTGAAGAGGTCTTTGCAGATGAGTAGAGCTAGTTGGAAGAAAGTAGGTGAGTCGATAGAGATGCACAAGATAAAGATAATCACAGTGCATGATAAGTCTTGGTTACACTACTACCAGTATGGTGTTGAATCTTGGTATGAGGATTGTGAAGGAGACTCTATGCCAGCTGAGTGGGGTTACTGCCTACGTATGGAACCTATCTCTGAGGACATATGTGACCTACTGAAAGCAGCTGGTATGCGTGAGGATGATAGTTACAAGGGTGATTTAGATGAGTTTATTGAAATAGTGAAAAAGGATACTAATTATGATCGTTAATATTGGAAGTTACAAAGTAGATGGTGTTGAGCTAGTAGTCTGGGAAGAGTGCCATACTGCATTCATGATGATGGAGAAGAGGATTGAGGACTTGGAGCACATGGTTGTGGAGTTAAGTGGCGAAGTAGAAAGTGCGGCTATGTCATGAGTCTAGGACACTGGTCTTATGATGGTGAACCATTCGAGGTTGATGATTACTTCGGGTTCGTGTACCTTATAACTGTATCTGTACCAGACGGTAACCCAATCAGATACGTAGGTAAGAAACAGTTCCATTCATATAAGAAAACCAAGAGAGACAAGGAGTCTAACTGGAAGTCGTACACAAGTTCCTCCAAACATATTAATGACCTAAAGGAAGATGGGTCAGAGTTATCATATGAGATGATACAATTGTTTGAAACAAGAGGAGGACTCTCAGCAGCAGAATGTAAAGTTCAATGGTACTTAGATGTTCTTACAGAGAAATGCCCTGAGGGTGTACCTCTATACCTTAACAGACAGATAGGTGCAGTTAAATTCATTCCAAAAGAAGCAATAACAAATGAAACAAAAACCAGACTCAACGAAATCTACAGAAGCGGAAGATTACTTATTGAAACCAAAGGAGAAAAAGCAACAACGGATTGACACTAAAACTAAAGCAACTGTCAGACGTATAGATACTAAATCCCTTAAAGAAAACAGGTGGAACTAATGGGTGCAACATTTACTAAACACTATCCATGTGTACATTGTGGATCATCAGATGCAGTAGCACTGTGGTCCAATGGAAGAGGTAAGTGCTTTGCATGTAACAAGCCAGCTTTCCTAGATCAATATGACGACACAGTAGTGTCAAAGTTTAAACCGAATACCAAACGAGAGTACGATATGAGTGGAGATTCACTTCAAGACATACACAACTACGACAGTGCGGGAGTACGTGACCGTAACCTAACTAAGACTGCATGTGATGAGTACGATATGAAAATATCTTATGACTCTAACGGCACAGTTAATGCACACTACTACCCATACACAGTCAAAGGTAAGATAGTTGCATACAAAAAGAGGACTTTACCTAAAGAGTTCCGAGTTGTAGGTGACCTTAAGAACTCCAAGCTTGAACTGTTTGGTCAATCTAAGTTCCAACCCGGTGGATTAAAAGTAATCATAACTGAGGGTGAGTTAGATGCTATTGCAGTACAGCAAGCAATGCTTATTAAGTATAAGAAAGTATACCCTGTAGTATCCCTACCATCCTCATCTAACATGAAGATACTTGTGACTAACCGAGATTGGTTACGATCATTCAAAGAAGTGATCTTAATGTTTGATCAAGATGATGCTGGAGAAAAGGCAGTAGCAGAAGCAGCCAAGATAATTGGTTGGGATAAGACTAAGGTAGCCTCACTGCCTGATAATGACCCATGTGATACACTTATATCTAACCCCAGTGCTATCATAACTGCTGTGTTCAACGCACGAAGGTACACACCAGCAGCTATTGTACGTGGTGAAGCTATCTGGGAAGCATATGTTGAACGTAAATCTGTCAAGTCTGTACCATACCCCCAGTGTCTTGAAGGTCTTAACAATAAGCTAGATGGTATGCGTAAGGGTGAGATTGTACTGTTCACATCTGGTACAGGGTCAGGTAAATCTACCATGATCAAAGAAATAATATTAGAATTAGAGGATAATACAGATGAAGTCATTGGCCTTGTATCTCTCGAAGAAAGCATTGGGGATTCTGCAGAGAAGTTTATCAAGATGTTTACTCCTACAGACCCGACTGTTGAGCAAGAACGTAAAGCATTTGAAAGAGTATTTGGGAATGAAAGACTCATCCTACTTGACCATAACGGTGCGGTTTCGGATTCTAGTCTCATTGATCAAATTGAAAACCTATGCTTACTTGGTTGCCAGTATATCATCCTTGATCATATCACCATTGCAGTATCTGAAGGGGCTGATGGAAAGACAGGTAACGAAGCTATAGATTCAGTCATGTCTGACCTTCTAAAGATAGTCAAGAAGCATAACGTATGGTTAGGTTTAATAAGCCACCTTAGGAAGTCACAAGGTAAGTCCTTTGAAGAAGGGCACCTATCGTCTATCGATGACATCAAAGGTTCTGGTTCGATTAAACAGATCAGCTTTGATATAATAACATTCTCTCGTAACTTAGTGGCAGAAGATGAAGATGAACGAAACACAATTAAACTCCGAGTACTTAAGTCACGATTCACAGGACGCACTGGAGACTGCGGATCAGCATACTACGATACCAAAACCAACAGACTCAGAGGACAAGAGGACTTCCTCGAGTACACTGGATAACTCTGCTGGTGTAGAGCGTATCACAGAGTACATAAAGGAAAGATGTGAGGGTAATTCATTTCGTGGGAGGCCCCCGGAAGGGGCCAGATTAATATCTTCAATGATACCCTACGGATACACGTACGAGAAGCTCACTGTAAGGGCCGTAGCAGGTGCTGTGGCAGCTTATCAGAAGTCCCGGAGGTCATCATCAAACCCCTTTAAACTAACCGTTACATCGTCTGTGATAGGCTTACAGGTGCTGTCTGCTTTAGGTGTACTAAACACTAACCATCAAGAGATACTTGCAGTAGGTGACCTATACCTAGAAGCTTTCTTTCAACTTGGTTATATACATATTGAAAGGGAGTACGAAGGGTTCCGTGCACCGTACATTATAAAGTTACTAAGCACATGGGCTACCCTTGGTGACCTACCCCCTGAGTATATAAAGAGTACGCTTATAGGTACGTCATTCACCCCTCCAAAAGACATAGTGTCACTGCGTAATGAGTTCACCAAGAGGCCATACATTAAACGTATGAGTTCAGAGGAAGACTTTAAGCAGCTTATAGGAGCACCTTTTATTACTGCTCTTAACAAGCTGCAGCAGACACCTTGGAGGCTTAACAGTACAGTAGCCAAGGCTTTAGAGACTAACCTAGGGTTGTTCATAGATCTTGAGGATCAGTCTATAAAAGCTAAGTCAAAAGCTATAGAGATGAAGTTCGTAATTGCTAAGGTACATGCCATAGGGCTACGTGACTTCTATCAAATGGTAGAGTGTGACTATCGTGGGCGTGTCTACTATACAGAACCATTCTTAAACTACCAAGGTTCTGATGTATCCAAGGGACTCTTTGAGTTTGCTTATGCAAAAGCTATGGATACCGAGGGGTACAGATGGCTATGCATACATACAGCTTGTTCTTATAATCAATCTTATGATATAGAGGGACTACCAACATGGGCAACAGCGGACTACCAAACCTATCTGCAAGACGAAGGATTATCCACAATTTCAGTAGACAAGATGACACTAAAGGACAGAGAGTTGTGGACCCTAAACAACCTGACTTGGATAAACCAATTAGCGGATGGACAGAGCTTCAGAACAGAAGCAGAAAAACCAGTTAGCTTTCTTGCATGTTGCTTAGATGTTCAGGGGTACGGGACTGCCGTACTTGAAGGTACTGTACATATGAGTAGACTACCTATCCCTGTTGATGGGAGTAACAATGGATGGCAACATCTGGCAGCTATCTCTAAAGACAAGCAAGCTGGCGAACTAGTATCACTAGTACCCAGTGAGATACAGAAAGACTTCTATGTGCAAGTAGCTAAGCGTCTTACAGAGAGAATGCCTGAGTGGTTTGAAGGTCGTGACATGCCAATGAAAGCTATACGAAAAGGTATAGCAAAGCGTGGGTCAATGACAAGGGCTTACTCAGCTGGTCAAAAGAAGATTGCAGCTAACATGTATTATGATTGTAAGGTTGAAGGGTATGACACGGAGTATAATATTACAGAAGATGACTGTACCTCTCTGTCAAAACAACTTATACTTTCAATCAATGATACTTGTGTAGGTCCCTTAAAGACCATGAAGTTCATACAGAAGATGACTGACCATATCTTATCAACAGGTGAGACATGTACACGTTGGACAACTCCTTCAGGATTCCCAGTGTTGTACGAAGTGTGGAGACAGAAGAACATCACTGTACGCAGTACCATACGTGGTCTTGGTCAGATAGGGCATAGCATTAAGATACCTTACATCACTTCCAATGGTAACTTGTTACCTTGTAGGAGATCATTTGCATCTGGATGCTCACCTAATTTTATCCATTCAATGGACGCAGCTCACATGGCTAAAGTTGTTCAGAGTTTCTCTGGGGACTTCGGGGCTATACATGATTCCTTTTCAACTCATGCATGTGATATAAATAAATTGATAGACCACACCAAGTGGCAATTTGCTATGATGTATAACAGTGATAACTTCTTTACTGCTATAGAGCAGATGCTATTAGAGACCCGAGAGGGTTATAAACTTAAACAACCAGAGCTAGGGTCATTAGATATATCTGAGATCATCTCCTCTGATTATTTCTTTTGTTAGAGGATAACTATATGAGTAACGTAACACAATTCCCAGATAAGTATGTAGCTGAAAACGATATGCTAAATGACGTTGGTGACATTGTTAATAAGTATAACGGCAGAGTAACCAATGTAGCAATGCTAGGTGTACTACAGTCAACAGCAAACTTTGTCTTCCTGTCTATTGCAGAGCAAGCCTTAGAAGCAGATGGTGATGATGATGTATAAAATATTTGAGGAGATTGAACTTAAAGTTATTGACTGGGGTCACATCAAGGGTATCCTTGGTGACCTACATACAGATGCCGACAGGCACAAACGTATCCAAAAACAACTAAGTAAGTTTGAAGAAGAGTCAGTTGAAATGATTGATGCTATCTCTTCTGGAGATGTGGATAAGATACGAGATGAGATGGGAGATGTCCTTGTCACTCTGGTAATACAATCAAACCTATGGGGCCTTGACTTAACAGATTGTTTAGATGAAGCCTATAATAAAATATCTGTGCGCACTGGTCGTATGGTCGATGGAGTATTTGTAAAAGATGAGTAATGAAAAGAAGTCCTACAATATAGTTCCGGGTATTGACGATATGGAATACGTTGAGATGTACAATCTTGACCCAGCCCTTGCGTACACACCCGAGATCAATGAGGCAATACTTAGTAAGGTCTGGGAACAGAACTACTCAGGTGCGTTAGCTGAGGGTCTCTCTGATGGAGAAGCCAAAGCCTATGCTGAAGATGGTAGGAAAGCTGGTCGAAAGACTATACACAATGCAATGATGCAATAAAATAACCCCCAAGTATACGTAATGTATACCTGAGGGTAAGGCCCTTTGGGTTCCTTAACTGGAACTTGAAGGGTTTTTTTTATTATTATCTATTGTTATTATCCG
>Ga0307984_1001417_pt1 | contig 10050 bp, 5 predicted proteins | sample EllFjometageno78_FD_203169 | JGI IMG/M metagenome (GOLD analysis project Ga0307984, IMG submission 203169) | Marine microbial communities from Ellis Fjord, Antarctic Ocean - #78 | ecosystem: Environmental > Aquatic > Marine > Unclassified | place: Southern Ocean | collected 2014-10-09 | reverse complement strand
ACCTGCTCTTCCATTTTCCTACAGTTTACACAAGCCCACCCTGTGAAGTCAAGCAGCAGAGGTTTGTTTTGGTCTATGGCTGCGGACATCGCTTCATCATAATCACGATAATGAGCCTCGACATACCCATTGTTGTGATCGCCAGAAGACCCGCCACTACTGCCTCCAGATTCACTGTAAAATAGAGGAGGAGGGAAGCCAGAAATGAGACTTACAGGAGCGCCCCACATTCCTGGGATTAGGTAAATCCCAAGCGTAAAGAACAACATGCCTGTACCAAATCTAAATACGCCAATGCGTTCTGTTTTGCTGTCGTGAGGGAGGGTAATCCATCCAAAAAGGTAGATTGCTATCACAAGAGAGATCGCAATCCAAATCGCAATAAAGAGTTCTCTTTGTAGTAAACCCAGTTGAAGGACAAGGTCTGCATTGCTCAGGAATTTAAATGCGAATCCGATTTCAAGAAGACCTAAAACAACTTTCACAGTGTTAAGCCAACCTCCAGAAGACGGTAGTGAGTTGAGCCATCCGGGGAATGCACTGAAAAGCATAAATGGAATTGAAAGAGCAATAGAGAAACCCAACATTACAGCGGTGGGAGCAGCGAATGATCCCGTAGCGGCACCGGCCAAAGCCCCTCCAATGAGAGGGCCTGTGCAAGAGAAAGAAACAATCGCCAATGTAGCTGCCATAAAGAATATCCCAATGATTCCTCCTCTGTCTGACGCCGCATCGGCTTTGTTTGCCCAGCTTTGAGGCAATTGAATTTCAAAGGCACCCAAAAAGCTCATTCCGAAAATAAGTAACAGTACGAATAGACCTACGTTGAAAAAAGGATCCGTAGATATAACATTCATAATATCTACTCCGAAGATAGCTGTGAGTGCAAGCCCTAGTCCCGTATAGATGAAAATGATAAAGAATCCATAAAGCAAGGCGTTCTTTATTCCTTGAGCTCTGGTCTTACTGGTTTTTGTGAAAAAGCTCACGGTCATAGGTATCATAGGGAATACACACGGCGTAAGCAATGCCGCAAATCCCAACCCGAATCCCATCAAGAAAATCCAAATCAGCCCTCCTTCACTTTCTTCATCAGGAGCCTCATCGCTGGGATGAGTGTCAAGCGTATTTTCACCTTGATCCTCTTCTTTACAAAGGTGTTTAGATGGTGGACATAGGTCAGGTCTAGAAGCAGCTGGATTTAATTCTGAAAGGGGGAGTGCATAATAAACGTCGGTGGGAGGGAGGCACTTGGTTGCGTCACAAACCATATACAGAAGAGATCCTTTTAAGGTGTCTGTAGACTCTAAATCAGCCAGGTTTACGAAAGAACTCCAGTACACCTCCTCTTTAAAATATTTCAGATCCATCATAAAGTTTGGATCGTAAGACATGTATGGTTCGCACTCAGTAACTCCTTCTATTGTTTCGTTTTCTTCGTTATAAAATGCTGTTGCAATAGGTCCTTCATCACTGTCTAAAAACTGTGAGTAGATATGCCAGCAAGGGTCGAGAGAAGCGTTGTAAATAACTTCTACTTGGCCTTCTACAGCTGTTTCATAGAGGTTTATTTCCCAAGATATCGGGTCCTCGATTTGAGCTGAAATACTGATTGTTGTAATGCAAAAAATTGCAAGTAAAGCCGTATGAATGCGGTTCATTATGTCATTTTTCTTGAGCGATAAAGATAAACGTATCTTTTTAATTACGAGCCTCTTTAAGATTTATAGGGAAATTCCTATAATATTGATCTTACGCTGAAAGTTTGGCCTCTAAGATGAGTTTTTTCGGTCCTTCAGTAAGTTGCACATTTTTTGATATTCTAGATTTGGCGCCAATCTCACTTGAAACGAAAACCCACAATATTTGATCTCTAGCATCTGCCAATACCCGGGCATTTTTTCTTGCAAGATTCGGGACCTTCCACTGTGTCAGGAGGTCACTGACATTGACCGTTCCGGCCATGCCGCTGGGTTGTAATTTATCTCCTTCTCTCCATAAGCGCCAAAGAAGCGGGTATTTTAAAGAGTCCAAATCAATCCATAGAATTTGTGGACTGGTAGGCGGAACCGAGATGTCGGTATTCATTTCACTCCGCCAACTTAGACTTTCGCAGCTTCCTTCTTCCTCAGAGATGGCGCATTCGAAATTCACGTCTGGAGTGTGATCCTTCACGGGGATATTTCGCAACAAGATGAAGTCCCTCTCGCGAGTCAGCGAGTCAGATTCATAAGTAATCTCTGCACCTATTGAAGCTTTGCCTAAAGTAAATGCTTCTTTTCTAGCCCCGTAAGGCCAATGTCTCTCAGCAAGTAATCGATCGAATACTTGTTCTCCCCACGACGAATCCCACAATGCCTTCAGGTTAATGCGACAGATTTCTCCATCGTATGCATTGTATTCTATTTCTGAAAATCTCACAATATCACGTGTAGCGTCGCTAATCGAACTTTCTACTGCGATTGCTTGTGATCGTAACCTGTCCGCCCATTCCGCGATGTGAGTGACAGAGCCAGTACGGATTGATTCTAACAATGGCAATACCTCGTTGCGAATTCTATTCCTCAAATACTTGGGACTTTGGTTTGATTTGTCCTCTCTGAAAGGGACGCGATCGAGCGCTACCCACTCCTCAATTTCTTCTTGGCTCCAGCTTAGAAATGGCCGAATAACGTTCACATTCCTGGGAGACATTCCTCCTAGGGAAGAAGGTGAAACACCTCTAAGAAGTTGAATAAGTAGCGTTTCGGTTTGGTCTTTCAAATGGTGCGCAACGGCAACACAAGCAGCACCTCGCTCCATCCTTAATTCCTCAAACCAAGCATATCTAAGACGCCTTGCAGCATCCTGAATTCCATCCCCCTTCCGAGTCGCCTCCTCTTCAGCGGGCAATTGCTTCATGTGGTACACGACGCTATTTGCTTCACACCAATCCTGAACATTTTTTGCGTCCGCCTGACTGTCCTCGCCTCTCAACTGAAAATTTACGTGGGCGACCTCAAATTTCGCCCCTACTTTTAACAATGCATTCGCGAGGCACATCGAATCCACCCCTCCACTACATGCTGCGATAATGAGTTCCCCGTCCACAACAAGGCATTTTGTCAAATCCTTTTCAAATCGAGAAATAAGATGATGGAGCGTTTTCATGTTCGGTAGTAGATGTAAAGTTAAGGTTTACAAGAGTATACTGTTGTTGAATTCTTAGGTGAATCTATTTAACAGGAATCATTCATTGCTTACTGCCTTGACGACCGCTTCAGCCTTTAACATGCATTCTTCGTATTCTTGATGAGGGTCGCTTAGTGCGGTGATCGCTCCGCCTACATTTGCTACAAGCGCCTCTGTTTCTGAATTGTGGAAGAGTGATCGGATCAGAACGTTGAAGTCAAAATCACCTGTCGGTGTGATGTAGCCTATTGAACCGGAATATGAACCTCTGCCTTCTAGCTCGAGCCGGTCTATATGTTTCATGGCCGAGATTTTCGGCGCTCCTGTCATAGATCCCATCGGGAATGTAGCTCGTAAGATGTCAGAAAGCCCTTTGTCTTTACGGAGCTTGCACTCTATGGTAGAAACCATTTGGTGTACAGTTTGGAAAGAATGAATGCCACAAAGCTCAGTGACTTCTACAGACGCTTTCTGAGCGACACGGCTTAGGTCGTTGCGGACAAGGTCTACGATCATCACGTTTTCAGCGCGTTCTTTTTCGCTGCTTTGAAGCGCATCGATCAGCGCATTGTCTTCTTCAGTTGTACGCCCTCTTCGAACGGTTCCTTTAATCGGTTGAGACATTAAACGGTCTCCTTCACGTTTTAAAAACCGTTCTGGGCTGCCACTCATAATACGCGCAGATCTGCATTGTAAGTATCCGCTAAAAGGGGCTTGTGTAAGGCTTTGTAAACGGCAGAAAAGGGGCCAGCTCGCATTTGAAGAAGCTTTGCCTTTTAGAGGCATGCATAGGTTTAACTCATACACATCTCCATTTTGGATAAGATGTTTCACTTCGTCGAATGCCTGTAAATATTTGCTTTTATCCCAAGACCAAACCATTTCTCCCATCCCTCCAGTTTCTTCAACCTCACCCTTCTGATTGATGGCATGAAGCGCTTCTTGTGTTCTGGGGTCATTAATGTCCCCGCTTAAAACGTCGACGGAGGAATCAGAAAATTGAATGACGATTTCCGGCTCCCACCAGGCCAGTACAGGATGCCCTAAAGTGTCGGGATTTCGAGTTTCTAGGTTTTCTATTTCGTTTTTTAAATCATAGCCAAACCACCCAAATGTCCATGCGTTTCCTTCCTTTGAAAATTTTTCTAGCGCATCGAGGATTCCCGGTTCTGATTTTTTGAAGAGAAGTTCACGTTTTACGCCAATACCTAATAAGCATGAACGATTTGGGGATTGATCAAAAAGCAGAACAACGTGAGATTCACTTTCACATAGGCTACTTAAATCGGGTATGTGCACGAAGCTGTGGTAAACGGATTAAACGTGAAGTGCTCTGTCTCCTGTAGCGGCCAGGGCAGCCTCTTTCAGGGCCTCGGTGTAGGTGGGATGGGCATGACTCATACGAGAGATGTCCTCTGCGGAGGCTCGAAACTCCATTGCCACGACAGCTTCTGCGATCATATCTGCGGCTCTCGGGCCTATCATGTGAACCCCTAAGATCTCATCACTGTCGGAGTGGGCAAGGACTTTGACTAGGCCGTCTGTGTCCATGCTCGCACGAGCTCGTCCACTGGCTTTAAAGGGGAAAGAGCCCACCTTGTAGTTCACTCCTTCCGCTTTCAGTTGCTCTTCAGTACGACCAACTGAGGCTACTTCTGGCCAAGTATATACGACGCCCGGAATGAGGTTGTAATCGATGTGTGGATGCTCGCCGTTAATTATTTCTGCGACGAAAACGCCTTCTTCTTCAGCTTTGTGAGCGAGCATAGCGCCTTTAATGACGTCCCCGATTGCGAAAATATGGGATTGTGTCGTTCGGAGTTTCTCGTCAACGGGAATCATGCCGTGCTCATCCGTCGTGATTCCTGCCGCTTCGAGATTGAGGCCATTTGTAAATGGTTTCCGCCCCACACTCACAAGGCAGTATTCCGCTTTGAATGTCAATTCTTCGCCTTTCTTATTGTCGGCCTTAATTGTGACACTTCTTCCTGCAGCTTTGACCTCTTTTACACCGGTTTTAAGATGAAATTTGACACCTAATTTTTTCAAGGAACGTAGAAGTTCTTTCCCCAAAGTCCGATCCATAGATGCGATTAAGGAGTCCATGTATTCGATCACGGTAACTTCTGTTCCTAAGCGTGCATAGACAGACCCGAGCTCTAGGCCGATCACACCTCCTCCGATCACCACCAAAGATTTTGGGAGTTTGGCAAGAGAAAGAGCTTCCGTTGAAGTGATTATTCTCTTTTTATCAATTTCGATAAATGGAAGTGAACTGGGTTTAGAACCAGTTGCAATGATGACATGTTTTGCCCCCAAATTGTAGGAGTCAGCTTTTGAAGGAGTTACTGAAATCGTATGGGGGTCCACAAAAGCGCCCATGCCATGATGCACATCAATGTTGTTTTTCTTCATGAGGAAATCAATCCCCGCTGTGGTCTGATTGACGACATCTCCCTTGCGACTAATCATTTGAGGAAAGTCGAGCGACAAAGATCCCACCCCAATCCCATGTGCAGAAAACTGCTCCTTCGCTTGGTGATAATGTTCAGAACTGTCGAGCAATGCTTTCGATGGAATACACCCTACATTCAAGCAAGTTCCTCCAAGTGTTGGGTATTTCTCTATTAAAGCAGTTCGCTTTCCCAATTGAGCAGATCGGATCGCTGCTACGTAGCCTCCAGGACCACTTCCAATAACAATTACGTCGTAGGTTTCCATTTCAGATGAGAAATTGATAGAATTATTGCAAATAGATCCCAAAGGTAGCCAACTCTGGCTTGCTCTGTTGTTTCTTTGTGGGGCTTATGTGGTCAAAATTAGCGTCTTTCATTTTACGATATCGTTTTCTGGTGCTTATTGCATTAGGAGGTGCGACAGTTTTTATAGGAACATACATTCCTGAACTTCGCCTTATCTATTCATTTGATGGTCTTCTGCCTAAGACGGATTCCACGTATCTCGATCATCAAAGATTTCTCAAGCATTTCGGGGCCGAGGGAAACATGCTTGTGATCGGCGTTGAAGATTCATCACTTTTCGAGGCAGAAGGACTTCAAAATTGGTTCGAACTATCCGAAGATATTCGAGATATTAGGGTTGACCTTGAGGGTGTGCAGACTGTAATCATTGACTCTGTTTTTACTGTGTTTAATGCCTTTTCTGTTGAAAAAGACACCTCAGATGCGACCTTCAAGGTCGTTCCTTTGGCCTCTAATTTGATTCGGGGCGGACCAGCGATGTCTCAGGATAGTGTTGACCTACTCTATGATCAATTGAGGAATTTACCGTTTTTTGATGGTGTCCTCTATTCTGACAATACGGGCGCAATCTTAATGATGGTCTTTATAGACCCATATCTGTTTAATTCTAAAGACAGAGGTACAGTCGTTGAGGATATCACAAAACTGGTAGATAATTGGAGCCAGAAAACAGGTGTCAGAACCTATATAAGTGGACTCCCATTTGTGAGAATTCAAATGGCAAATAAAGTCAAGGGTGAAATAGGTTTGTTAATCGGAGCCGCACTATTTGTTACGTTTCTTCTGTTGCTTCTGTTTTTTAGGAATTTTGTTACGGCTGTTGTTTGTTTGAGTGTTGTTGCAATAGGCGTGGTTTGGTCTGTGGGTTCAGTCGCGTTTTTCGACTATCCCTTAACACTTTTAATGTCCCTTATCCCTCCTTTGATCATCGTCATAGGAGTCCCAAACTGTATCTACCTGGTCAATAAATATCACGCTGAATACAAGAAGCATGGGAACAAAGCCATGGCACTCCAGCGAATGATTACGAAGGTTGGGAATGCGACTCTTCTCACAAATATCACGACTGCGTTGGGGTTTGCTACTTTTATGTTTACCCAAAGTGAGATCTTAAAGAATTTCGGAACGATTGCCGCTTTAAATATATTGGGCGTTTTTGTGATAAGCATTTCTGTAATCCCTACTTTACTGACTCTTCTTCCTCCTCCTGCGCCTCGCCAAACCTCACATCTTGACCGTAAATGGGTGTATAAAGTGGTTCAGGTGTTCATTCATTTTGTCCAAAATAAAAGGAGGTTAGTGTACCTCGTGTCGCTACTTCTATTGGCTTTTTCTATTGCGGGAATGGTGCAAATTCAGACGACGGGAAATATGGTCGATGACCTTCCTGACAATGACAGGGTGCTGATTGATCTCACTTGGCTAGAAAACAATTTCAATGGTGTAATGCCCTTTGAAATGCTCATCGATTCCGGTGAAGAAGGAGAGGCACTTTCATTACGTAACCTGAAGAAGATAGAGCGTATGCAGGAATTGCTTGCTGAATACCCTGAATTCAGTAGAAGTATGTCAGCTGTAGATGCGACCAAATTTGCAATGCAAGGTCTGAATAACGGTGAAAAATCGGGTTATCGCCTTCCCATTTCTAACCATGAAAAGATGAAGTTGCGGTCTTATACGCGTCGCACCAAAGAAAAAGCAAAAGGGAGTGTTGATGCAGGTAGTGTTACAAGAAACTTTCTGGATTCATCGAAAACGATTACCCGAATCTCTGCCCAAATTGCTGACATAGGTACCATTGAAATGGATGAACTTATGGATGATTTACGTCCAAGAATAGATTCGATTTTCCCACCTTCAAAATACAAAGTGACTCTGACGGGTACCAGTATTGTTTTCCTTGAAGGAACCCACTATCTCGTAAAAAATCTATCGATCAGCATATCTCTTGCTGTTCTGTTGATCGCACTTGTAATGGCGCTTCTGTTTAAATCGGTCAGGATGGTGTTTATCGCACTTATCCCCAACATTATGCCACTTTTCTTTACCGCTGGAATAATGGGTTGGACAGGGATTGCGATTAAACCTTCGACCATTCTGGTGTTCTCGATCGCGTTTGGAATTTCGATAGATGATACAATTCACTTTTTGGCCAAATACAGGCAAGAACTCACGCGTCTGAATTGGAACATCAAGAGAGCAGTCATTTTAGCTGTGGAAGAAACGGGGGTGAGTATGATGTACACCTCAATTGTTCTATTCAGTGGATTTATGATGTTTGCGCTCTCTGAATTTGATGGAACACGTTCGTTAGGTGTGCTCGTAAGCGTGACTCTTTTGGTTGCGATGTTTGCCAATCTACTTCTGCTTCCTACGTTGCTTTTAAGTTTTGAACAGTTCGTTACCACCAAAGCCTTTCAAGACCCTTTGATGAATATTATTGACGAAGAGGAGGATATTGAACTTGAGAAATTGAGGATAGACTATGGCATAACCCCAGGAAAAGGAGAGGAAAAGCATGAAGATATTGTGAAAAGAAGAGCTAAACCTGATAACTTGGAGTCATGAATCGAAACTCATGAAGGGAATAATTTTAGCAGGTGGTAGCGGGACGAGGCTTTGGCCTTTGACAAAAGCGGTAAGTAAACAACTTATGCCGGTGTTTGACAAACCCATGATCTACTATCCGATATCGACACTTATGCTTGCGGGAATCAGAGAAATACTGATCATTACAACCCCAGAAGATTCAACGGCTTTCAAAAGATTATTGGGAGACGGCTCCTCGTTGGGGTGCACTTTTGAGTATGCGGTTCAAGAGGTGCCAAACGGTCTTGCGCAAGCTTTTGTGATCGGAGAAAAATTCATCGGTGAGAGTAGTGTAGCCCTTGTGTTAGGGGACAATATTTTTCACGGAAATCATTTCGGTCGCACAATGCGTGCGAACACGTCCATTGAAGGAGCGCTCATTTATGCCTACTATGTTCGAGACCCCGAGCGGTATGGAGTTGTTGATTTCGACGATGAAGGTAGTGCATTAAGCTTAGAGGAGAAGCCGTCTGAGCCCCGCTCAAACTTTGCGATTCCAGGGTTGTATTTCTATGACAACAAAGTCATCGACATTGCAAAAAACTTAACGCCTAGCCAACGAGGCGAGTACGAAATAACAGATGTAAATAAGGCGTACCTTAAGTTGGGAGAACTTAAGGTGAGTAAACTAGGTAGGAGTATGGCGTGGCTAGATACAGGGACACATGAAAGTTTACATGCTGCCTCTCAATATGTGAAAGTCATAGAACAAAGACAAGGACTCAAGATCGGAAGTATTGAAGAAGTAGCTTGGAGAATGGGATATATCAACGATGATGAACTTCGCGCTTTGGCCGAGCCCCTTTGCAAAAGTGGGTATGGAGATTACTTGCTCGCTCAGCTTGCAAAAAAGGATAGATAATGGTCAAATCGGAAGTCCTTCATGATTTGTTCAGTACTGGTCTAGAGAAATTTTTGTCAGTTTATCCTACACACAGTCTTTACGCTCCCATTCACTACTTATTGAATATTAGTGGCAAACGAATTAGACCTTTACTCGCTCTTTCTGTTTGTGAAGCCGAAGGTTCTACACTTGAAAAAGCCATGCCTGTAGCTGTGGCTGTTGAGTTGTTTCACAACTTTACGCTGATGCATGACGATATTATGGATCGCGCACCCTTGCGTCGCGGTCAATCAACGGTGCATAAGAAATTTGGTGAGAACGCTGCAATTTTGAGTGGTGATGCAATGTTTGCTTTGGCACTCACGTCTCTGGAAAACACCCCTCAAGGTTCACTGCGAGAGGTTTTAAAGATTTTTAATAGAACAGCTCGACAGGTCTGTGAAGGGCAGCAGTCAGATATGGAGTTTGAAGAACAGGAAGAGGTGACGATCGATGATTACCTCGAGATGATTCGGTTGAAAACTTCCGTTCTGTTGGCTGCTTCTTGTGCACTTGGGGCTATTTCTGCGGGCGCAACACCTGACAGAGTTGATCTCTGGTACAGATATGGTGAAAAGATGGGGCTTGCATTCCAAATACAGGATGATATTCTAGATACTTTCGGCGATGAGTTGAAAACTGGAA
>Ga0307984_1001416_pt1 | contig 10052 bp, 11 predicted proteins | sample EllFjometageno78_FD_203169 | JGI IMG/M metagenome (GOLD analysis project Ga0307984, IMG submission 203169) | Marine microbial communities from Ellis Fjord, Antarctic Ocean - #78 | ecosystem: Environmental > Aquatic > Marine > Unclassified | place: Southern Ocean | collected 2014-10-09 | reverse complement strand
CTGTAATGTATTTGTTAGCTCGTCAGTAAGTTTCTCTTGTTTTCGTGTGCTGAGTATTTTCAAGTTGCTATATTTGACGTGAACAGATTTCTCTGCTATGAATTTTCCAATAACACAACGTGATAAAGTCGCTATCCTTAAATCTCAAGTTGAGAAGTTAGATGCTTTGCAGGCGCCCGCTTTGAAAGCTCAATTGATTTTGTTAGGCAAGTCTGGATCCAAGAATATTATTCTCGATTTGTCTGACTCAAGGTATTGTGACTCAAGTGGTTTGAGCGCAATACTTGTTGGAAATCGCCTGTGCACTGATTTAAACGGATCGTTTGTTATTTGTGGACTTCAGCCAAGTGTTTCGAAACTCATCTCTATTGCTCAACTTGATAAAGTCCTCAACATTGTTCCTACCGTGGATGAAGCTGTTGATATGGTTTACATGGAGGAACAAGAGCGAGAATTGGGTGCATAGCCTCTCTTACATAAACATATAAAAAATTAAAAAATGAATAAATTTTACTCAGTACTTTTTGCTTTAATACTAACAAGTACAGTATTCGGACAATGTGAAGTTGACTTTGATTTCGGAGATGTAGGATTCGGTATTTCACCTGATCCAACTCTTGGAGAGACTTTAGAATCAGGTGTTGTAAATATGGAATACATTGATGTTATTCACATCCTTATCCCTGCTTTCGCATCGGATGTTGACCCTACATATCCTCCAACACTTCCTATAGATTCTATTAATCTTGAGAGTGTTGTTTTAACTGATACAGTTACTCTTGTTGAGTATTCACCAGAAGAGCTTGGTCTGGAGGTTATATGTAATAACCTAGGTGATTCAAATTATCCATGCTCATTTCTTGGAGCAACTCAGTATTGTGTATCACTTGAGGGTATCCCTAATACACCTGCTGTTTATAAAATTGATTTAAACGTAATTGGCTGGTTAACTATTTTCGAACCCTTTTCTACCCCTGCCGTTTTCAGCGACTTTATTTTAAATATCCAATGTGATTTAGTTGAGGATATTGATGTAACGGCTGTAGATAGTGATGCTGGATCTCTTGGGAGCGTTGATGTAACAGTAAACGAGAGTGTGACGGATGCTTCATTCTCTTGGACTGATGCAGATGGAACTGTAGTGGGTACTGAGGAAGACCTTACCGGTGTGGGTACAGGAAACTACATGCTAACAATAGTGTGGGGTGAGTGCACAAGTTACTTTGAAAACAATGTAGTGATCGATTCAGCAGTTGATTGCACTCTTGCTGCTACTTATGTTACTGATAGTGAAGTGAATAATCCCGAGGGTGGATCTATTGATGTTACAATTACTGGTGCCAATGGAGTGGTGACATTTCTTTGGGCTGACATTGACGGTGTGATCGTAGGAACAGATGAGGATTTGTCGAATTTAAGTGAAGGTTTTTACTCACTTTTAATGACGGATACTGATGGTTGTACGTTAGAATTGACTGATGTTTGGGTAGAGTATGTTACAAACGTAAATGACTTTAACGCTGAACCTGTTTGGGCTTTACAGCCTAACCCTGCCAATGACTCTTTTACTATTCAAGGGGAATTATATGTAGATACAAAGATTACCGTTCTTGACGTGAGTGGGCGAGTTGTGCTAAGCGAGATGCTCATCCCAAATTCTAATTTTGATGTTAGTGTGTGGAATGAAGGCGTTTATTTTATTCAACTTTCTGGAAAATACAGAACTTCGACTCGCAGATTGGTTGTTCAGCACTAGTTAAAGGAATTAGTGAGGAACTTTGAACTTACCGTTTTGGGGTGTGGTGCTGCGGCACCCACCCCTTATTTTTTAACCACATCTCAGTTGGTCAATATTCACGATCATTTGATTTTAATAGATGCCGGTGAAGGGGTTCAGCTTACTCTGAGGAAACAACGGTTAAAATTTCAAAGGATACGTACGGTTTTGATTAGTCACATGCATGCCGATCACGTTTTGGGGCTTCCAGGACTTATCGCTAGTATGAATCTCTTAGGACGCAAATTAGAATTGGACGTTTATGGCCCTCAGGAACTAGAGAGTTTTGTGAAAGGGGTTTGGCATAAAACGGAAACGCATATAGATTTTAAAGTAAATTTTATCGCTTTTGATACGAAAAATCATACTGAGTTATTTAGAACCAGCAGTTACAAAGTTGAATCGTTTCCTACGAAACATCGCATTTCAACATGTGGGTTTAGAGTGGAGGAATTGTCTTTAGTGTGGAATATCAAGCCATATAGCAAGCAGAAGCACTCGATCAGTCTTCAGGAAATTATTCAGCTGAAGAAAGGGGAGAAGGTGGTAAGAGAAAGTGGGGAGGTTTTAGAGCCAAGTAAGTGTTGTAAGCCTCCAAAAAAAGCTAGATCTTATGTTTTTGCTGCTGATACAGCGTTCACACCTAAAGTGGTTGATGCTGCAAACGGTGCGACTTTACTTTATCATGAGGCAACTTTTATGGAAGAGGAAAGGGAAATAGCAAAGAAAACAATGCACTCAACTGCTTCCGATGCTGGTAGGGTGGCTTTGGAAGCAGGAGTTAGTAGCTTAATGATTGGGCATTTTTCTAACAGATACAGAGATTTAAGCGGATTGCACATGGAAGCCGTTAAGGTGTTTGAAAAAACTGTATTAGCTGTTGAAGGAAAAACGATTTCAATAGGAGTAATACGTTAACTTTGCTATCTAGAATGATTCCAAATAGATAAATGAAACCATCTCAGACCTCCATAATAATTGCCGATAGTAGTACGATTAGTCGTTTGGGCTTAAATGCCATTATTAATCAAATGGATGGTTTTATCGTTGTAGGAGAAGCTGAGAACGCTGAAAGTGTTTTAGACTTAATCATTACCAAAGCCCCGGATTTAGTTATTATTGACTTTTTAAGCGATGATTTTGACATTGAAACGGTCATGAACATCAAAAGGAAGTTTCCTAAACTATTCCTTTTAGGTATTACACCACTTCAGAATGGCAATACTCTAGTTAATGCTCTGAGGGCTGGAATTGATAGCTATATAAAAAAATCTTGTGATATTCCTGAAGTTGTAGATGCTATTGTGGCTACTTCTAAAGGAAAGAGTTTTTATTGTGGTAAGATTCTCGAAAAAATAAGAAAAGAATCGATTGATATTTCTGAGATGAATAATGTTGATTTGTCCTGTGATGCCATTGCTTTGAGTAGGAGGGAAAAAGAAATTCTAACTTTGATTTCCGAAGGACTTACAAACAGCAAAATAGCAGAAATGCTTTTTCTTAGTTCTCATACAATTACTACGCATAGAAAAAACATTATGTCTAAGTTGGGAGTTAAAAACACCGCTGGAATTGTAATGTATGCCGTTAAATCAGGCATTGTAAGTCCAAATAAATTTCTATTTGCATCCTGATTAACAGGTAGTTACATTCTGTTTGTGTACTTACATGTAATGATTTATCATTTTTTACGTAAGTAGTTTAGCGTATGATTTGTTTTGGCCTTTTAAAATTCAGACCTTTGCACACCACTAAATAGATGATAACCATGTTGACTAAAGACTCTGCATTCGAGATAAACGTATCACAAAATTCATCTATTGACCAAGTTGATTTTGATAATATTACTTTTGGACAGGTGTTCTCAGATCATGTGTTTGTTATGGATTATGTTGATGGCGCGTGGAAGAGAGGAAGTATAGAGCCGTTTGGCCCTTTGAGTTTAAGTCCTTCAACAATGGCTCTCCATTACGGTCAGGCTATTTTTGAAGGGATGAAAGCCTACCGTCAAGTTGACGGAAGTGTCAGCATGTTTAGACCAGGAGCCAATATTTCAAGATTCAATCGAAGTGCCAAAAGGATTTGCATGCCTGAAGTACCCGAGGATATTTTTATGCAAGCCTTGGTGGAACTTGTCAGTTTAGATGAAGCATGGGTGCCTTTTAACTCTCAATCGTCACTTTATATAAGACCATTTCTTTTTGCAACTGATTCTCACGTAGGTGTTAGACCTAGTTTTAGCTATAAATTTATGATATTTACCTGTCCAGTTGGTCAATACTACAGCAAGGACGTTAGGGTTAAGGTTGAAACACAATTCACCAGAGCCGCTAAGGGTGGAACTGGAGCTGCGAAAGCCGCAGGAAACTATGCAGCTGCGTTACTTCCTACAAAGCTTGCAATTGAGGAAGGGTATGATCAGCTGTTGTGGACTGATGCAGAGTCTCACAAGTATATTGAAGAGTGTGGTACGATGAATGCGGCTTTCGTAGTAGACGGAAAATTGCTTATTCCTTCTACGAGCGAAACAGTACTTTCGGGTATTACAAGAGATAGTGCAATTACCTTGGCGAAGGATTTAGGTATTGATGTTGAATCCAGAATGATTTCGGTTGCAGAACTTGAAGAAGCTGCGGAAAAAGGACTGTTACAAGAGGCTTTTGGACTAGGGACTGCTGCTACAGTATCCGTAATTTGTACTATAGGTTTTGCAAATGGAGATTACGATTTGCCAAACTTTTCAACTTGGAGTATTGCTCCTCAAATTCAATCAGCTCTCGACTCTGTTAGACTTGGAACAGGAGAGGATAAACATGGCTGGAATATTCCGGTATAATGGATGAATTGATTTTAGGTGGTGGTTGTTTTTGGTGTACGGAAGCGGTTTTCTCTGAAGTGAAAGGTGTTATATCTGTCCAGCCTGGATATTCTGGTGGAAACACTTTAAAACCTACTTATGCAGATATATGCACTGGAACAACTGGTCATGCTGAGGTCATTAAAATTACCTATGATCAAGATGTTATTGATATCCTTGATTTGTTTGCCGTTTTTTTCTCGACACATGATCCTACTACATTAAATAGGCAAGGAGGAGATGTGGGGACTCATTATAGATCTGTCATCTTTTACAATTCTTCATCAACAAAGCAACTGTCTGAAATTGCTATTAATGCTGCAAAAAACAGTGGAGCCTTTACATCTCCTATAGTTACGAGTTTAGAGAAATTAAGTGTGTTTTACCCTGCTGAAAATTACCATGAGAATTATTATGCTAAGAACAGCAATGCCTCATATTGTTCATTTGTAATTATGCCTAAGCTTGAGAAATTTAAGTCTAAATTCTCGTCCCTTCTGAAAGAGGCGAATTAATCTCCTTCTATTCTTCGAGTCTTTTGATTTCATCATCACACATATTGATGATTTGAGTTCTAACCATTGGAGCGATTTGTGTCTCAGTTTTCGCCATTTTTTTAAGGAAACGAAACATAGCTGCCTTTTTTATTTCATAGGCTACATAAACAGCATATTTCCCATCATCTTGAATATATTTTTTTGAACCTGTTTGTCTTAAATCAACGATTGTTGTATTTGTGATTTCTCGAGTAAGACTCTTAAATACTTCTACAGATTCATTGACATGTGCACCTTGTATATCTTGCATATAGTTGTCTGCTACGACCTGTATAGATGTGGACACCTGTTGAGCTAAGGTTTTGTGAGCCTCCATTTCAGCTTTAGATTTTGAGACATTCTCATTGTGACTGACCCCTTTGCCAGTGGCCTTAAAGTATCTTGCATTTGACATGTAAGATTTCCCTGAAAAAGGTTCATTTACAGTAGAGCCTAAATTAGAAAAACAACTGGTAGTAAAAACGACTAGAATGGCTAAGATGGAAATGGAAAATAATTTCATGTTTATTAGATGTTTATTGTTATTGAAAAAAGTGCATCAACCGTGCCATAGTATATTTACGTACTTACCTTTGGATGGTGAATTTTAAAGACCTCATAAAACTACGCATTACGAAATGGTTTCTCGCAAGAGAACAGAGTTCGTTGAGAAACCGCCAAAGTTGCAACCTTAGAAATGCAAGACATGTTGGGTTAATTTACATGGAGCGTGATTTTGAATTTCGCCAGACAATCGCTGATTTATCTAAGCATTTAAAGGAAGAGTTGGATGTGAAGAGTATCTCAATTTTATCTTTTGTAGATACAGATGCTAAGGATACCCCCAGGTGGTTAGTCAAAAAACTTTCTAGTGGATATTTTTGTAAATCTGACTTGAACTGGTTTTCTAAACCTGTCACAGAGGTTGTGAATTTCACCGATATTGAATTTGATATTCTTATCGACTTAGAATTAGATCCTATTCTTCCTTTAAAATTCGTTCTTAAATCGTCGAAAGCAAAAATGAAAGTTGGACCTAGACAAGTCGATTATCCTAATGATTATGATATTACTTTAGGAAGGTCTAAGGATTTAGAGAAAGATGAAATGAAAGTTTGGCAAGAACAAACTGAAAGGACATTTAAATTTATTACACAAGAAAACATTCGATAATATGAATAATTTAAGTGGATTAGGTGTTGCTATGGTTACCCCATTTACAGACAATGGTAAAGTCGACTTCCCCGCATTACAAAACTTAATTGAGCATTTGCTTGCAGGTGCTTGTGATTTTTTAGTTGTACTAGGTACAACAGCTGAAACTCCGACTTTAACACTCGAGGAGCAAAGAAGTGTTTTGGATTTCGTGATTGAAATCAATGCAAAAAGAAAAGCGATCGTGGTAGGTCTTGCTGGCAATGATACTGCAACGCTTTGTGAACGTATTGAGAACTTCGATCTAACTGGCGTTGATGCTGTCTTAAGCGCTTGTCCTCATTATAACAAGCCGACTCAAGAGGGACTCTTTGCTCACTTTACCGCTGTTGCGGAAGCTTCGCACAAGCCTGTTATGCTTTACAATGTGCCTTCACGTACTGGTTGTAATCTTGCTGCTAACACAACTCTTGAGCTCGCAAATCATCCGAATATATTTGCCATTAAGGAAGCCAGTGGTGATTTAGCCCAAATAGATTTTATTCTAAAAAATAGACCTCCCCACTTTTTAGTTTTCTCAGGAGACGATGCTCTCACCTTAGCAATGATTGCTTCTGGTTCAGATGGAGTAATCTCAGTTATTGGCAATGCACTCCCAACTATCTTTGGAAAAATGGTTCACCAAGCTTTGTTTGGCCAAATCATTGAAGCTAGACAAGCTCACCTAGATTTATCAACTTCAATTGAAGCAATATTTGCTGAAGGAAATCCCTCTGGAATTAAAGCTATGTTAGAGCATCTTGGAATTTGCTCATCTAATGTTAGACTGCCTCTCGTTCCTGCTACCCAAGAGTTGAAAGACAGGATTTACTCTTGCCTTGCGGATTTAGACAAAGCGCCTAACTAAGTTACATCTCTAACGCTTTTGCTACAATAGCATCTGCATTAAGCCCATACTTGTCCATTAATTGTGTCGGTGTTCCGCTTTCGCCGAAGCTGTCATCAACAGCGACCATTCGCATGGGAGTGGGGTTGTTCTCAGCGAGAACTTGAGACACTGAACATCCAAGACCTCCTAGACGTTGGTGCTCTTCAGCAGTGACAACTTTCCCTGTACGAGCAGCACTTTCCAGAATTGCATCTGCATCAAGAGGCTTAATGGTGTGCATGTTAATTACATCAGCGTGAATGCCTTTTTCTTTCAAAATTTTTGCTGCTTTAATTGCTTCCCAAACCATATATCCAGTTGCTATAATAGTTACATCGTCGCCACTCATTAATTTTTGAGCTTTTCCGATTTCAAATGGTGCATCCGTTTTGTAGAAAACGGGGAGTTTGGGACGTCCAAACCTGAGATAAACGGGCCCCTCATAATCGGCAATAGCCAGAGTCGCTTGGCGAGTTTGTTCGTAATCTGCTGGGCAGATAACGGTCATGTTAGGCAGCATCTTCATCATGCCTATATCCTCTAATATTTGATGAGTAGCTCCATCTTCGCCGAGAGTTAGTCCCGCATGAGATGCGCATATTTTCACGTTCTTTTCACTATAGGCAACAGATTGACGTATTTGATCATAGACACGGCCTGTAGAGAAATTAGCAAAAGTACCGGTGAAAGGGATTTTCCCTCCAATAGTCATTCCCGCAGCCATACTTATCATGTTCGCCTCAGCAATTCCAACCTGGAAAAATCGATTGGGGTGCGCATCTCTGAAAGCGTCCATTTTCAAAGACCCAGTTAAATCTGCGCATAAAGCAACAACATCTGGGTGTGTGGTTCCTAATTCAAGAAGCGCCGCACCAAACCCGCTGCGAGTATCTTTAGATTCAGTAGGATTTAATAAAATATAATTAGCAGAATCAGTCATGAAGATTCAAATTAAGGGTTGACCCCGAGATTATTGTAAACGTAGATTGAATAGAATATTTAGATGATCTCGCCCTGCGAGCTCTAAATATGATAGTATATGTGCCAGGCTGTAAAGTATAACGGCCAGACGGATTCCCTGAGGGGAGTTGGATAACGTGTTCAAGCGTATTCGCATCGACAATACTCCCAAACCCTGAAGCATTGGATTGTAGCATTAAACTACCGGGTGCTGCGATGGTGATGTTTGTCGGCACATCTTCTTCAACAATAACATCATCAACATAGGTAAGGGGGGTGGTGTGGAAAACAAGGTCGTAGGTCCCTGTTAGCACGGTTGCGCTTTCACCAATTGCAATTGAGTAAAATGATTTACACTCTCCACTTTCATATATATCAACCCCTAAATTAGTATAGGAATTGCGTTTCGAGCTAGGGAATTGCGGGCTGATGACACCCTGCTCCATATCCGGAACACTAATTATATTGTGCCGTCCTGGCGAAAGTTGGACTGAATCCATACCTCTGTTAGGAAGAGTATGTAATCTCAAACGATATGTGGGTATGGGGTCTAGATAGAAAGTGTCGGTTAGGTTGTTAAAACTTAATGTATGAACTACTTGCGGGTGATGAGTGCCGGATCTGAGGTCAGTAAAAGTCATAGGAACATCCGTAATTGTGGGATTCCCCTCATTGTCAAGAAGCCTTACTTCCACTGTTGTATTGTGTAATGCCTGTTCTAAAACCAAATCCAACACAGTTTCAAAAACTTCAGGATTCGTCGCATCATAGAAGTCACCCACACAACGGAGTGATTCTTTGTGTTTTTCATCTATTCCTATTCCTATAATAAAAGGTTTTACGACGATGCCTTTTGATTGCAACATTCTGCTTACCGCACATGGGTCTTCATCACAAGCCTCTATCCCGTCGGTAATAAGGATGATTATGTTCCTGCCGGGTTCAGAAGGGAAATCTCCGGCTGATTTTTCTAAAGATCTAGCGATAGGAGTAGTTCCTTGAGCTATAAGCCTACCTAGCTCTTGCTTTATTATTAGGTTAGTGCCTTTATTAATCGGTACAATAAGTTCCGTGTCATCACAGTCTTGTTGGCCCTCTTTGTGCTTTGTGCCATGTCCATACGCTCTTAATCCCAATTCTAAATCGGATGTTCCGTATAGAGATGCTAAAGATTTAGAAAGCAACCTTGTGGCGAGGACCATTTTCCTTTCTCCACTCCAAAAAGCATTCATGCTATTTGAAGCGTCAAACACGAAAAGTATTCTTGTGGGACCATCATCGCTTGCTTCGTTGCCAATTAAAGATTCGACTGTAAGCGTTGCAGTATTTGTTTGTGCTGAAAAAGGAGCCACTAAAGAGACTGAGAATATCGCAAATGCAAATAAACTCAGGGTAGAAAAATTGTTATATGTAGGTGTCGGTACCACTCGTTTAGTAATCTCCTAACGTCTCTTCGAGTTGAGAAAGTGCGTCAGCGAGTTGCTCGTCATTGGGAGCGATGCCGTGCCACTTGTGTGTTCCTTCCATAAAGTCGATTCCTTTGCCCATGACAGTTTTCATGAGTACAATATTGGGTACGCCACTTCCCGAATGAGATTTCGCTTCTGCGATCACTCTTCCAAGATCTTCCAAATCGTGTCCATCACATTTTAAGACTCTCCAGCCAAATGCAGCCCACTTAGCTCCGAGGTCAGTGAGGGAAAGAACGTCGTCTGTAGAGCCATCAATTTGTTGTCCGTTACAATCGACGAAGCTTATGATGTTATCTACTTTGTTGTGAGCCGCATACATTGCAGCCTCCCAAATCTGCCCCTCTTGTAATTCTCCATCTCCGTGGAG
>Ga0307984_1001414_pt1 | contig 10060 bp, 6 predicted proteins | sample EllFjometageno78_FD_203169 | JGI IMG/M metagenome (GOLD analysis project Ga0307984, IMG submission 203169) | Marine microbial communities from Ellis Fjord, Antarctic Ocean - #78 | ecosystem: Environmental > Aquatic > Marine > Unclassified | place: Southern Ocean | collected 2014-10-09 | reverse complement strand
GCTCACCATTCTGGCAAAACATACGAGCAAGTTTGGGAAGACAGCGATCGTGATTACTGGATGACGGCTGAAGAAGCTAAGAAATATGGTATGATTGATGAAGTTCTTACAAGAAGTTAATTAGAATTATTTATACCAAATGGCGAAAGGAAAAGACAGTGTGTCAAAAGAAATATGCTCTTTCTGTGGTACAAATAAAGAAGAGGTAGAAATCCTTATTGCCGGTATTTCCGGGCACATTTGTGATCGATGTGTAAGACAAGCTGAGGAGATTGTAGATACTGAAACTATCGCTGAAACCACTGAACAGTTAGAATTAGAGCTTAAGAAACCTCTTGAAATCAAAGATCACATCGACGACTACGTAATAGGTCAAGAGGAGGCAAAAAGAACATTGTCTGTAGCTGTTTACAATCATTACAAGAGGCTTCTGAATCCACCTATAAAAGGATCCGAAGTTGAATTAGACAAGGCAAACGTAATTCTAGTTGGAGAGACCGGTACAGGGAAAACGCTTCTTGCGAAGACGATAGCTAAAATGCTTGATGTCCCATTTTGTATCGCCGACGCAACGGTATTAACCGAAGCTGGATACGTAGGTGAAGATGTCGAGAGCGTCTTATCAAGGTTATTACAAACAGCAGATTTTGATGTTGAAGCGGCTGAACGAGGAATTATTTTTATAGATGAAATTGATAAAATCGCCCGCAAAAGTGACAACGCATCAATTACACGTGATGTGAGTGGTGAAGGAGTACAGCAAGCGCTTCTGAAACTTCTTGAAGGAACCGAAGTTAATGTACCACCTCAAGGAGGGCGTAAACATCCAGAGCAAAAGTTAATCAAGGTTGACACGAAAAACATATTGTTTATATGCGGGGGAGCATTCTCAGGTATTGAAAAACAAATTGAAAGAAGACTGAGTAGATCAACTATCGGCTTTAAAAGTGGAGGGGCTGCGAAAGTGGAGGACAACTTACTTTCATATATAGCACCTGCTGATTTAAGGAGTTACGGTTTAATCCCTGAGTTAGTAGGGCGATTTCCAGTTCTAACTCATCTGAATACATTAGACGGAAAAGCGCTTAGAAGGATCTTAACAGAACCGAAAAACGCTATCATAAAGCAGTATGTCTATCTTTTTCAGTTAGATGGCATTAAACTGAAATTCAAAGCTGATGCACTTGATTGGATCGTAGAAAAAGCGCTGGAGTTTAAATTAGGCGCTCGTGGACTGAGAGGTATTCTTGAGACAATATTAACAGATGCAATGTTCGAACTTCCCAGCGGAGATGTTGTGGAGTTGGTCGTCGATAAAAAGTATTGTGAGGGTCACAAGGGGTCTATTGCCAAACAAGGCCTAAAAGTAGCGTAACATCGTGTTTTGTTCGTCTGTTGTGGACAAAGGACAGCAATAATTAATCTTAAATTAAAGATTGATTAGTAGCTTGGACTTCTAACTTTTAATGAGAGAAGACGTGGCAGGTAAGGTTACTCCTTTGATGCAGCAATACAACCGGATTAAAACAAAACATCCGGACACTATTCTACTTTTTCGAGTGGGCGATTTTTACGAAACGTTCGGTCAAGATGCTGTTGTAGCGTCTAAAGTTTTGGATATTATCCTTGCGAAAAGAGGAAATGGAAGTGCATCCGAAATTGAGTTGGCTGGATTCCCTCACCATTCTTTGGACAATTATTTACCTAAACTCGTAAGGGCGGGGTTAAAAGTTGCCGTTTGCGACCAGCTAGAAGATCCAAAACAAGCTAAGGGGCTAGTTAAAAGGGGAGTTACTGAACTTGTAACTCCGGGTGTGGTAATGCACGACCAAGTATTGCAGTCAAAGCAAAATCATTATTTAGCCGCTCTTCATTGGACTAGAAATGAGTGTGGCGTAGCATTCTTAGATATTTCAACTGGTGAGTTTCTTGCCGCTGAGGGTAGTTCAGAGTGGATTGACAAACTTCTGAAAAGCTTTAACCCCAAAGAGTGGGTTTGTGAAAAAAGGCATGAATCAGATTTAATCTCATTGTTTGGAGATGATACGCCTCGATCTAAACTTGATGATTGGGTTTTTTCTGAGGAGTTCGCAAATGAAAAACTACAATCTCAGTTTGGGATTACGTCAATGAAAGGGTTTGGATTAAATAATGCTCCTTCAGCAAAAATTGCTGCAGGTGTTATTTTAGAATACTTAAAATTTACACACCACACTAAATTATCTCATCTACAGGGGGTGAAAAGATTAAGGGAGACTGACGGGATGTGGCTTGACCGATTCACCGTGAGGAATCTAGAAATCATTCATCCGAGTCATCCAGATGGCACTTCGCTCGCTGATACCATCGATAGAACATCAACACCCATGGGTGCAAGGATGTTAAGGCGATGGTTAATTATGCCTCTTACAGACAAGACTGCCATTGAATTCAGACACAATGCAGTAAGTCTATTGATAGATAAGGAGGAACTGTCTTCAAATCTTAAAACCATCCTGTCTGGAGTTGGCGATCTTGAGAGGTTGGCTTCCAAAGCTAGCACGGCTAAGATTAACCCTCGAGAACTGGTGCAACTTAGAAGAGGCCTAGAGGCCGTAATTAAAGTTGCAGAAGAAGCTGCGGGAGAAGAGGCTTTACTTCCTACACTTGAAAGACTATCTCCTTGTGATAAGTTACTCAGAAGATTAGAAAAAGAGTTGGAAGATGAAGCTCCCAACCAAGTTGGCAAAGGTGCAGTCATTAAGCCTGGCGTTGATCTTGAATTGGACCGAGTCAGAAGCTTGGCCTTTGAAAGCCACAAAGCTCTAGAATTAATTCAAGAAAGAGAAGTTGCTCAAACCGGCATTAGCTCCCTGAAAATAGGGTTTAACAATGTCTTTGGTTATTACCTTGAAGTTCGACATGCTCACAAGGATAAAGTCCCTGAAGAGTGGATTCGGAAGCAGACATTAACTCAGGCCGAGAGATATATTACGGAGGAATTAAAAGTTTTAGAAACCCAAATTCTAGAAGCGAAGGACAAGGCATTGTCTCTTGAGCAGGGGCTGTATGAATCTCTCGTTTTAGAAACTGTAAAAAACACAACTGAGTTAATTGGCAATGCCAGGGCAATGGGCGAGCTCGATGTTCTAAATTGTTTTGCATCTGTTGCTTTAGAATTCGGCTATACTCGTCCTCGAATAAGCGAAAACCATGGGGTGAAAATCATTGAAGGGAGACACCCTGTCATTGAAAGACAACTTCCGCTTGGAGAATCTTACGTTTCAAATAATCTAACGTTAGATCCTGAAAAAGCTCAAATACTTATGGTTACTGGGCCTAACATGGCTGGTAAAAGCGCTCTTTTAAGGCAAACTGCATTAATTTGTCTTATGGCTCAAAGTGGTGGGTTCGTCCCTGCAAGAAGTGCTGAATTAGGTATTCTTGATAGAATTTTCACAAGGGTTGGCGCCTCCGATAATATTTCAAGTGGAGAATCAACCTTTATGGTAGAGATGAATGAAACTGCTTCTATTTTAAATAGTATTACGGGGAGAAGTCTGGTTCTACTTGATGAAATAGGAAGAGGGACAAGCACATATGATGGGGTAAGCATCGCTTGGGCGATTGCGGAACACCTTCATGGTTATGAGAAAATCAGACCCTTAACTTTATTTGCCACTCACTACCATGAACTCAATGAGATGACGTCTTCTTTCCCTCGCATTCGAAATTTCAATGTCAGTGTCAAAGAGGTCGATGGAACTATCGTTTTTCTGAGAAAACTCGTAGCGGGAGGATCTAACCACAGCTTCGGTATTAACGTAGCTAAACTAGCGGGAATGCCTCGGGCCTTAGTTAGGCGAGCCGAAGAAGTCCTTCTTAAACTTGAGTCAAACAGAAAAGGAAATGGTCAGTCAACAAACTCTGGTGAACCTAAAATCGCCCCTGTGAAGCTACCTTCATTTGAGGATTCTTTTGACTCAAAATTTGACTCAAAAAGCATAGCTGCTGAGCCAGGTGTTCAGATGAGTTTTTTCAAATTAGACGACCCTGCTCTTGAAGATGTCCGAGATAGGTTACTCGATTTAGACATTGACAATCTTACCCCACTAAACGCTTTATTAAAGCTTCATGAAATCAGGAAAGTTGTGGGCGGAAAGTAAGATTTTTAAAATCAGAATGTTGCTAAAAACAAATCCAAATCCTTAAACGGAAGATCTCGTTCTTCAGCCACATCCCGGTTCGTGATTACGCCTTTATACATATAAACTCCTGACTTGACAATATTAGCACCCCTAATAGCGCGTTCAAGTCCACCATCAGAAACGATCCCTAGGATAAAAGGAGTAAGTATATTACTCAGCGCCTGACTCGCTGTTCCTGAAACACTTGAAGCGATATTAGGCACGCAATAATGAATCACACCGTGGTCAATATAAGTGGGGTTTTCATGACTTGTCATACGAGACGTTTCAAAGCACCCTCCTCTATCGATACATACATCGATTATTACAGACCCGGCTTTCATTGAGCTCACCATAGGCTCACTTACAATCATTGGTGACCTTGAACCATCTCCACGAAAAGCACCTATAGCGACGTCAGCAGAATTCAGAGCCTCGTTTAAAACTGATGGTTGTAAGGTTGAAGTCCAAACTCTGTGGCCTAAACTTTGCTGGATTCTGACCAGCCTGTGAGGTCTGTTGTCAAAGATCTTCACCTGAGCACCTAAACCCATTGCAGCTCGAGCTGCAAACTCACCTACAGTCCCCGCACCTAAAATAACAACTTCGCTGGGCCTAACTCCGCTAATCCCTCCAAGCATAGCCGATTTGCTTTTTTCACCTGAAAGAAGATTGCCCGCAATTAAAATAGAAACATTCCCTGCTATTTCTCCCATTGCCCTCACAAGCGGATAAAGTCCATTGTTATTTCTTATAAGATCCCAAGCTATTGCAGTGATTTTCTTCTGACTCAGCTTGGCCAGCAGATCTTTATTTTGAACACTTAGCTGAAGAGCGCTTATTAAAGTAGCTCCACGTTCCATCAAAGCCACTTCATCTAATGATGGTGGCTCAACTTTTAATATAATACCAGCTTCGAAAACCTGTTTTCTATCATGGATAATTCTCGCACCTGATTCGCTATAATCGATGTCTCTGAAGTTCGAGTTCTCTCCAGCACCAGACTCAACAAGCACCTCATGCCCATGCGCGACTAAAAGAGCTACGGCCTCAGGCACAAGAGCAACACGTTTTTCTTGTAGGCTTATTTCCTTAGGGATACCAATCGTAAGATCTTCCTGATTTGCAAGAACTTGTAACAATTCCTCTTGAGGCAATAGGGATGCTTCCTTTGCTAGAGCTTTTATGGCTTTGCGTCCTGTTTCCATGTAGCTGGTAATTTAATGCTTTAACATCATTTAATCGCTTTAATGCCCAAGCAAAATAATATTTCGTCTTTGCTCACCTTCATCCAATCGCTCTTTATCACACATATTCACCTTCACAACTAGGCTATTCTGAGGCAAATAATCGGCAATTCTTTCTGGCCACTCTATGAGGGAAAGCCCTTCTTGTGTAAACAAATTAAATATCCCAGCTTCTTCAGCCTCACGCTCATCTTCTAATCTGTATAAATCGATGTGGTTTATGATTCCACCATACTTCTTGTGGTAAACATTGACCAAACCGAAAGTGGGGCTCGACACATGATCATCAACACCGAGTCGCTTACATATTTCTTTTATTAGCGTGGTTTTTCCGGCTCCCATTTCTCCTTGAAAGACAACAACACCATCGTTTGGCATAAAGGGAGCAACCTTATCAGCTACTCGAGGCAGATCTGAAAGATTAAAACCATCAATCTCTAGGAGAATTTTTAAACTCCTCATTTGTTAATTCTTCGAATCTAAAATGGCGAAAGGAACTATAACCTCCTCTAAACTAACCCCTCCATGCTGAAACGTGTCTTTAAAATACTTTACAAATTGATGGTAATTGTTAGGATACACGAAGAAATCCCTGTCCCTTGCAAACACATAACTTGAGCTAACATTTACTTTAGGCAAACCAAACTTTTCTGGATCTTCCGCAGCAAAGACTTCTTTGTGATTGTACCCCAAATTTTTCCCAACTTTATAACGCAGGTTGCTGTTGGTACTTCTATCTCCACGAACCTTAATGTCATTGTTGACTTTTACAGTCCCGTGATCTGTCGTGACAATGACGCGGCCATTCATCTTGGCCATTTTTTCTAACATCTCTCTCAACGCACTATGCTCAAACCACGTTAAAGTTAAACTCCTATATGCTGCTTCGTCGTCTGCAAGTTCTTTAATCACTTCCATGTCTGTCCTTGCGTGGCTAAGCATATCAACGAAATTATAGACTATCGTAGTTAAACTCTCTCCTTTTGTCTCATGAAATTGATCAAGTAATTTCCTCCCTGCAGCTAAGTTTACCACTTTGTGATAGCTTGTTCTTCCTTGAATATCAAGTCGTTTTAGCAATTCATTTAACAGCTGGCCTTCATACTTATTCTTAGACCCCTCTTCATCTTCATTCGTCCACCACTCGGGGTGTAATCGCTTAATATCAGCAGGAAGCATTCCTGCAAAAAGAGCGTTTCTTGCATATTGAGTAGCTGTAGGAAGAATACTCATGTACGTATCATCTTGTACGACAGAAAACAAATCGCTCAGCAAGGGTTCAATAGCTCTCCATTGATCTAACCTTAGATTATCAATCACAACTAAAAAGACCTGCCTGCCATTAGCGGATTTAATGGCTTCTGGCAAGAAATGAGGGAGAACCCTGTGAGAAAGTATTGGCACTTCTGAGGAAACATCATCCCCTGCACTGATCCACTCTTCATAATTATTCTCAATGAACTTCCCAAACTGTCTATTTGCATCTTCAAATTGCATGGAAAGGACTTCCTGCATACTGTCATCCTCCGACTTCTCTAACTCAAGAGTCCAGTGAGTGAGTCGTCCATACACATCGTACCAATCTTCAACATCCATTTTCCCCATCATCTTTATCCCCAACTCTCGGAACTCCCTTTGGTAATCCGTCAACACCTTCTCGCTCAACAGTCTTTTTCCGTCAAGACATTTCTTAACGGCAAGCAAAATTTGATTGGGATTGACTGGTTTAATGAGATAATCACTGATTTTAGAGCCGATGGCCTCCTCCATAATATGCTCCTCTTCACTCTTCGTAATCATAATTACCGGAAGGTGAGCTCTAAGTGCTTTGATACGTTGAAGTGTTTCAATACCATTAATCCCAGGCATATTTTCATCTAAAAAGACCAAATCAAACACTTTTTCCTCTACCTCTTCTAACGCTTCCACGCCACTATTTACAGGAGTTACTTGAAATCCCTTACCTTCGAGAAAGAGAATATGAGGCTTGAGCATATCGATTTCATCATCGGCCCAAAGAATATGTGGTTGTCTCGTCATGTGCTTAAGTATCTTGCGCAAAGAAACATCAACGTAATTAATCTACGTTTCGTATTCTAAATTCATGTCAACAATTATGTCAAAGACAAATCGTTATAAAATATTAAACGACCCCATTTATGGTTTCGTCACACTGCGCCATTCATTTACCATAGACATCCTTGACCATCCGTATGTTCAAAGACTGAGACGTATAAGCCAACTAGGATTGAGTCATCTGGTGTATCCAGGTGCAGTGCACAATAGGTTTCAACATGCGGTGGGGAGTCTGTTTCTTATGCAAGAAGCGCTTGATGTCCTAAGAGCAAAAGGGGTTGAAATCACAAAAGAAGAGGACGAGGCAGCTTGTTTCGCAATTCTTCTTCACGATATTGGGCATGGCCCTTTCAGCCATGCGTTAGAGCACAGCATTGTGAAAAGCGTGCATCATGAAGACATTAGCGCGATGATCATGGATCGGCTAAATCAAGACTTCGAGGGGAAGCTAACGTTGGCAATCAAGATTTTTAAGAACGAATACTCTAAGAAATTCTTACACCAACTGGTCTCGTCTCAACTTGACATGGATAGGCTTGATTACCTCGCTCGTGACAGTTTTTATTCAGGAGTAACTGAAGGTAAAGTTGGCAGTGAGAGGATTATAAAAATGCTATCGGTTTCAAATGATCAATTGGTTGTAGAAGAAAAAGGAATCTACAGCGTCGAAAAATTTATTGTTGCTCGAAGACTTATGTATTGGCAAGTCTACCTTCACAGAACTGTAATAAGTGCAGAACATATGTTAACGCTTGTTTTACGCAGAGCAAAACACCTGGCACAATCTGGCATCGAAATCTTTGCAACACCTGCGCTTTCTAGATTCCTTAACAACGATTTTGACAAAAAATCATTTATATCAACTCCCAACATTATCGATTCTTTTTGTGAACTCGATGATTCAGATATTTTCAGCGCTATGAAAGCATGGAGACATCACAGTGATCGAGTTCTTTCATCATTAAGCGCAAGACTGCTTGATAGAAAACTGTTCCGTATAGAACTTAGACCGCACCCATTCACAAGAGAAGAAGTGAAGGAGAAAATAAATCTAGTTGCTGCAAAATGGGGCTTGTCTATTGACGAAGCATCATACTTTGTGTCAAATCAGTCAATCGAAAATAAAGCTTACACACCCAACGGCATTCTTATAAAATACAAAGACGGAACCACAAGAGATTTTGCAGAGTCTAACGATCACCTCAGCTTAGAGCTCTTAACAAAACCAGTTAAGAAATCATTTTTATGCTACCCCAAAGACTTAGAATAAACAATATTTTTCTCAGATAGTAAGTTCCTCACCTCTTGCATTATAGATATTAAATTCTAATATCTCCATTGATGAGTTACTCTCTATGGCTAAATTTAATCCAAGCTCTTTCTCCCATTCCATTCTGATTGAAGTACCAAACCAACCTTTAAACACCTTTATCGGCTCGCCTTTTAACAAATATGCTTCTAAAATTGGATGAACGAAAAGCGTAAGCTTTTTCTGTCCTTCTTCCTTAGATAAATACTTCAGGCTAGACTGAATCGTATCTGTTACTAGTATCGCAGCCTGTATAGATCCTGTTCCATTACAAGAAGGACATCTGTCCTGAGTTTGCACATTTGCAACATCTCTAACTCGTTGACGTGTCAGTTCTATAACTCCAAACTTACTTGGAGGAGCGATGTTATGCTTGGCCTTGTCAGTCTTCATTGCTGACTTCATCGCGTCAGTAAGCTGCTTGTTATGCTCTTTCTTAGCCATATCGATAAAATCAATGGCTACGATGCCTCCAATATCACGGAGACGAAGTAAACGAGCTATTTCCTCAACACACTCAATATTTGTCTGTAGAGCATTTTCCTCTTGACTGGTAGCACCCTTTTTACGCCCTCCACTATTTACGTCAATGACGAACATAGCTTCTGTTTGTTCTATAATAAGATACGCACCACTTTGAAGATTTACTTTCTTGCCGAAAGTTGCTTTTATCTGACGATGAATCGATAGCGTATTAAAAAGATCTGAATCTTGTGTAAACTTTACGATATCAACTTTATCAGAGCCTATACTTCCAAGGTAAGTCTTTACCTGGTCAGCTAACTTTTCGTCATTCACACGAATTAGCTCACACTCAGGCCTTAAAGCATCTCTAAGAACTGTACTTGTTTTATTTAATTCACCCAAGATTCTCTTTCCAGGCTTTGCTCTTTTCAGTCCATTAAAGAGCTCTTCCCAACGATTCATAAGATCAGATAGATCACTATGTAAATCAGCTGATCCTTTCTCCTGAGCAACTGTTCTAACAATAATCCCAAATCCGGGAGGGCGAATGCTTTTTATAAGACTAGACAGTCGATTCCTTTCCTTCTCACTTTTGATACGAGAAGAGAGGTTTACTTTGTCCGAGAAAGGAACAAGAACTAAAAATCGACCAGGCAAAGTCACCTCAGCAGTAAGCCTAGGTCCTTTCGTGCTTATCGGTTCTTTTGAAACTTGAACCATAACGAGCTGAGAAGAACTTACGTAGTCCTTCATCTGCCCCTTCTTGTCAATTTTAGATTCGAGTTTAAATTTCTCGA
>Ga0307984_1001412_pt1 | contig 10061 bp, 6 predicted proteins | sample EllFjometageno78_FD_203169 | JGI IMG/M metagenome (GOLD analysis project Ga0307984, IMG submission 203169) | Marine microbial communities from Ellis Fjord, Antarctic Ocean - #78 | ecosystem: Environmental > Aquatic > Marine > Unclassified | place: Southern Ocean | collected 2014-10-09 | reverse complement strand
CTTTTTTACACCTGTGGCGCTTGGTTTGGTCTGTGCGCAGCCGAAGTTTTGTCTTAGTTACATTTTTATTATTGCAATCCATTTCTATGATTGCAGTCGCTGAAGGTAGAGCGACAACTATGCAATGTTCAGTGCAGAAATACGATTGGTTAAGCCATGAGACTGTCGATATTGATGTATTGATCTCATCACCGCCAAATGGAGTACAATTACAAGCACAATGGGTTGTTTATGATGAAAGTGGAATTGATGTATTGAATGGGACAGTAGAATTCCAAGCAGTTGGTTCAACATATTCAATTCAAATCCCAGTTAAACATTTTTTCAACGGTGATCATTACTATCTAGTTGAAGTATTGCTAATAGACAACACTGCAACGATGATCGCTCAAGATGAAATACAATTTACCATGTTCCAAAATAGTAAACTTACTCCAATATCCAATATGCTGGTCTTCGGAGATTCGCTATCTGATATGGGTAATGTCAAATCATCCTGGCTCAATGTTCCAGATGTGCCGCCATATTGGCAAGGTCGATTTTCCAATGGTCCTGTTTGGGTTGAATACTTATCAACTGCATATTCGGTTAATACTACGGTTGGAGGAAGTACTCAAGCGGGTGATAATCGTGCCTTTGGTGGTGCGCAAACAGGACAAGGATATGCGTATTTAGTTCTACCAAATGTTGGTGCCCAAATCAATGAATATTTGGCAAATGTGCAAAGTACTATTCCTGCTAATACAGTAATCACTGTTTGGGCTGGTGGTAATGATTTCCTTTATGGTAGTGCCAATGCAAATACGATTGTAGCAAACATGGAATCCCATCTAAGAACATTGGCTACTGCGGGAGCGAACGAATTTATCGTGCCTAATTTACCTCCTTTGGAAACAACTCCTGAGATATCTGGTAAATCACAGTCTCAGCAAACTGCAATTGCTAATGAAGTACAATTGTACAACACAAAACTTGCTAATATGTTGGTTAATTTATCTGCAGAATTATCACTTACTTTCCACACCATAGACGCGTATTCGATATTCAATAGTATTGTTCAGAATAAACAAGCACTAGGATTGACCAACGTACAGGATGCAGCATGTTCAGGAGGCGCTTCTCTGTTGCCGTTACCGATTTGCAATGCAGGAGATAGTATAGTCCAAAATGTGGATGAATACTTATTTTTTGATAAGGCTCATCCAACCAGAGTGATGCATCGTTTCATTGGCCGATACGCCATTGAAGAAATAGGGGAGGCAGATACTGATGCAGATGGAATTATTGACCAATATGATGACTGTGCATGGACTGAGGATATGTCTACAGTAGATTTGGATGGTTGTTCATGGTCGCAAAGAGATGACGATTCTGATGATGTCAATAATGGTGATGACCTATGCCCAGATACAATAGCCGGTGCAGAAGTAGATTCTAATGGCTGTTCCGCAGAGCAAAGAGATACTGATGAGGATGGTTTGAATGATGCCGTTGACCCATGTCCTTTCAGCCAATCTTCACCAGACCACGATTCAGATGGATGCGAAGATGAAGTTGATATTGATGATGACAATGATGGACATCTCGATGATGAGGATAATTGTCCTAGGGGATTAATTGGAACTCACTCCGCCGATTTAGACGACGATGGTTGTCATGATTTGGAAGATGCTGATGAAGATGGTGACGGGCTTAGTAATTCTCAAGAAGACTTGGTTGGAACGGATTCACGTAATCCTGATAGCGATGGAGATTTAATTGTCGATGGTGAAGATGCATTCCCACTAGATCCATTGGAATGGGCCGATACAGATGAGGATGGCTGTGGTGATAATAGTGATGCATTCCCATTGGATGATTCAGAATGTTTAGATTCGGATGAGGATGGATTTGGCGATAATCAAGATGTATTTCCCGATGATGAAAGCGAGTGGCTAGATAGTGACGGCGATGGATACGGGGATAATCGAGACGGCTGTCCTACAGAAAGTGGTTCTTCATTAATTCCGCAAGGATGTCCTGATAGAGATGGTGATGGATTTGGAGATATTGTTGATTTATTCCCTAATGACTCTGAAGATTGGGCCGATATGGATAATGACTCTGTAGGTGATAATAGGGATGTATTCCCAACAGACCCAACTGATTGGGCAGACCGAGATAATGACTCATATGGGGATAATAGAGATGCCTTCCCAAGCAACCCTAGTGAATGGAATGACAGCGATGGCGATGGCGTAGGTGATAACGCAGACCTATTTCCAATGGATTCCACCGAATGGTATGATAGTGACTTAGATGGCTGTGGTGACAATTCCGATGTTTGGCCAAATGACCCCGAAGAATGCAGTGATAGAGATTATGATGGAATCGGCGATAATGCAGACGATTTCCCGGATAATACTGGTGAATGGAAGGATAGTGATGGCGATGGTTTAGGAGATAATAGTGACCAATATCCAACCGATTCTAAGGCGAAATACGACAGTGATGGAGATGGGATAGCAGATGCCTATGATATGTTCCCAGATACTTCAACAATGGATAATTGGTTTGATGTGGCTCTCAGAGTAGTTGGTTTTAGCGTTGTAATAGGTGCACTATTACTCGTTTTGAAAAGGAAAACTCCTCCGATTACAAAATATACAGATTGGCAGCAATTACTCGATGATGAAGCGAAGCAAGATTCTTACTGATCGTTCGCAGTCTTGAAAGCAATGTTAACTTCATCAAAACAACGTTGTTAATCGTTGAATCTTCAATCATCTCTTTGCTGATTTTGTGCCCGATCTCTACGAGATGGGCTTCTTGATTGGTCGTTATTATTCCTTCTTTGTGAAGAATTACTGTTGCTATTTTGGTTTGAACGATTATTATTAGAGTTGTTATTGCTCCTATTTCCTCTACCTTGGTTTTGATTAGAATTGTTATTGTTAGAACTGCCCTGCTTCGGAGGACTCTTTTTATTACGGTTATTTGGCTTTGAACTCTTGGCTTCTTTCATCTTACCAGCCTTTTGACCCGGCTTTGGTATTGCATTAGCAAAATGAAACTCTTGTTTTAGATCACGAGGAATTGTAGTTCCTGTTACTTGCTCAATTCCGACCAAATATCCACTTTCGCTTTCGTCACAAAATGCATATGCGATTCCATCCTTTCCAGCACGAGCAGTTCTTCCGATTCGATGGACATAACTTTCAGGCTCATTTGGTAGGTCGTAATTGAAGACGTGAGTTACATCATCAACATCTATACCGCGACTTGCGATATCAGTTGCTACCAATATTGGAATCTCACCGTTTTTGAATCCAGCAAGAGCCTTAGTTCTCGCCCCTTGACTCTTATTGCCATGTATTGCTGAGGCATCGACTCCACTTTGTGCTAGTTGTTTTACCAAGCGATTAGCACCATGTTTTGTACGTGTGAATACTATTGCACATTGAACCTTTTCCGCTTTGATAATTTTTACTAACAATCTGCGCTTATCGGCCTTTCTTACAAACATCACCTTCTGAGTGATACGTTGGACAGTTTTCTGTTTTGGGCTAACATCGATTGTGATTGCATTTTTTAGTATTGAATCTGCTAATTCAGCAATTGTCTTAGGCATGGTTGCACTGAATAACAAGTTTTGTCGCTTTTTTGGTAATAGTTGTATAACTTTGCGGATATCTCGAATAAATCCCATATCCAACATTCGATCTGCTTCATCAAGAACAAAGAATTCAACTTTTGTGATATCGATATGTCCCTGTCCGATCAAGTCGAGAAGCCTTCCAGGTGTTGCAACTAAGATATCGACTCCTCTTCTGAGTTTGCTTACTTGTGCTCCTTGTTTTACTCCTCCAAAAATAACCATGTGAGAAATGTCCATGTGTTTGCTATATGCGGAAAAACGTTGGTCTATTTGTGCGGCTAATTCTCTTGTAGGGCTGAGAATTAACGCTTTTATTGACTTATTAGAATCTGTTCTATTATTCATTATTTCAAGAACAGGAAGCGAAAAAGCAGCGGTCTTGCCAGTTCCAGTTTGAGCAACTGCTAACACATCGCGTCCATCTAGGAGGGGAGGAATTGCTTGTTCTTGAACCGGAGTTGGAGTCTTATATCCTTCAGCTTCGATTGCTTTTAGGATATTTGGCGAAAGGCCTAGGGATTGGAAAGTTGACATAATAACACCTGAAAAAAATCACTTATCTTGGTAGGTACAAGGGACTTACATTTGCATGGCCCAAACCACTTGCTATTAACTCGCTTGTAATAAATGCCCTAATAACTCACTGTTGAGGCTAACAATGAGACTCCAGGGTTGCTATTATGGCAAATAAATCCTTGATTCAAACTTATTGGCTTAGTGCCGCAATTATTGAGTCGATATCTTCTTGTTGTGCTGGTTGACTATATGATGCGGTAAGTTCAGTATCTATCACATTGGAACCAAGGTAAGTAAATTGAGTTTTCATAGCCGCGATTACATTTTGTCCACTGCCACCGGAGTGTGTGGCTAGTGCAACTCTTTTTCCTGTGAAATACTCTCTGAAGTTTTCATCATGGCGAGAGATCCATGCGACCATATTGGTCAATGAAGGTGGGATTGAGCCATTGTATTCAGGTGATACTATCAGCCAATTATCAGCTTGTTTCAATTGAGCAATAACCATATCGATTTCTTCTGGCTTGATCCCATTTTGTTCCCTAGAGGAACTATACATTGGCCAATCCATATTTTCAAGTTCGATCAATTCTGTTTGTAGAGATTGAGACTTTGCCTGTTCGACAAATTTCTGGGTTAATTCCAAGTTCATTCCTGAAGATGCTACTATGATTACAATATCGCTCATAGCCGCCCCAAGCGGCATCCATAGATAATGTGGAGGGTGCAAAGTTGTTACCTGTTCCTTGATAACAAAGTAATGTTAGCAACGCCGTGGTAAAGGGGTAAGTCGGACAAGTTGGAGACCTATACGCATACCTAGGCCTGTTGAATATGCAATCATTGCGAATGCGATACTACTTGGCCCAAGCCTTGAAGCAATATCGATTAGGTGCTCAATCGAGCGATTCAGCCTGCTCATCAGAAATAGTATCTGCAATCCCTTTAGGAATTAACCAAATACCAGAGATTGCTGTTGAAAAGTGCAATACTGCAGTGATGATGAACATATCTGTTGTAGCATTATTTTTGCCATTTGGAATAGTTTCCAACAGTGCAAGAGCAATTGCCAGAACAGAAAAGATGACCATCTCTTTACCAGCGTATTTGCGTGAAAATAAGTTGAAAACATAACCACCGAGATAGGCTGGAACCAATCCACCCATGATGAATGTCATGACTAAGAACACGATAAATGGCATTTCACTAGGCAAATTATCAAAGCCGAAAATGAAGTAGAGTATAATCAATAAACTATAATTGATAAAGGTCATTTTCAAGGCGGTTGAAAGTCCGGTTGGTATATTTTTTAGTAGTTGCACGATTTCCCCCATTACCAACCCATATATAAACCGAAAAGAGGATGATAATATGGCCTTGAACCTCTTCACCATTTGCATTGCGCAAACTACTTGCCACTAACTCGTTTGAATAAATGCCCTATTAACTCGCTGTTAATGGTGCTAGCAATCCTCCAAAGTGACACCATTGCAAATAAATCCTTAATTCGAACAGATTGGGCTTAGTGCCTCAATAAGAGAGTATATCTCAAAATATCTGTAGAGTAGTATAGTAGCCGAGCAGCACTCATTGAATTGATAACTAGCCGATATTGATGTTCTATTGTTCCTTTTCAACATCAACGAACAATCCATCAACTGTAAAGAAATATTCTGCATTCATATCTGGGTCATTTGAAAATGGTAGAGTGCCATCATTTACCTCAGCAGTGAGTGTTAATGCCCAGATCCCCGAGGCCATATTTGTCCATGAAATAAGTGCTAGTGCATCTTCTTTATTAGTCGCTAAAGTACCATCCTCCGGAATTGAATGATCAGAACTAAATTGACCAAAATCCCAACCAAATTGTCCACAATCGATTGTTCCTGAAAGGGCTTGACCATTAGGGGTATAACCTTCAGGTGGGGTAAAACTCCAATCCAATTTATCCTCAGTGTCAGAAGCAGCACCTTGTGAACCTTCATCGCATTGTATCTCAAATCCGAAACGTGTGATATTAGAACTTAATAGATCTGCGGTATTGAATTCAATTATCCATGTATCACCTTTATCAATAGTTTTACTTCCAGATGTGGAATCTTGTTCTGTTTCAGTTGAGTAATCCCATCTATACAGTCCTTCAGGGGCTGCTGATTCAGAGGAGATTAATAATTCCCCGACACCTGAGCCTAATGCTGTAATTAGCAAGACACCGATTAAACCAGCTACTGCTGTTCTAACCTTCCATAATGACATGGTATCCTCAGCAGGGAAAGTCATATTTCCTTGATTCAAAGAGTCGATAATACTAGGCAGAGATAATAGTAAAAGCGAAGCAAAACAGGAGATAATTGCTAGTTGGGCAAACCATGCGCCGTAAGAGTTGGCCCATGTTACCATCGTCACATGTTGAGTTAAAATTGGAGATTCAAAATCAAATCCACCTGCAATAGATTGCCCAAATGCTGTGTTTTGAGTAAAACTATTATGAAGTTGAACTTCTGTAGTTGGCGATAATTGTTCCATATCCTCCTCAACATCGTTTAGTAAATCTGCCGAATAAGAATTGGTTGTCAAGGTCAGAATAATTAGCATTGAAGAGACCAATAATATATTCCATCCCTGTTTTTCTCCCTGCAATAATTGTTTGGTTTTACTAGACAATGAATATACGGCCAATGTACTAGTAATCAGTAATAAACAGATTAATGGCCACCTAAGTGCCAACATTATTTTGGCCAATTCTTCAATTTCATGATGGTCTGAATACGAGTCAAATGACGAATCAGATTGGCCGTTAACACTTTCGTTTAGACCACTTTCAGAGTCAAATTTGAGATAAAACGGACTCATTGTCCATGCAAAGTCGTGAGTTGAATTGTTAAATGTATTGTCATCTGTATTTTCTTGAGTTGTCACCCAATTTTGGTCTATTTGATACCATGGTGAAAATACAGCAGCCATGGCAAGAACTACTGTTAAAGCAATTGTCCAACGTGGCAAATTAGCAATGATATTGAGCACTTTATCTGGCGCATCCACAGACTTGAACCATATTGGAGCATCTTCTATTTTGATATTTTCGAAACTATAGGATAGTGAAGAGGCGCTGCTGGCAAAGCACACTATTACTAATATCCATAGCAAAAAATAACCCCATGAAGGACCCCAGTCAACCGTTCTTTCAACCTCTTGGCCATCGATGGTCTCCTCTTGGCCAGCTTGGCCGAAGAATCCACCTTCATAGTCATCAAATACCTCATCAAATTCTTCGTATTCTGAAGATACATCCGATGGAATAGTCAGTACCAACATCAAAGCCATTAGGGCTATAAAGCCCATTATAGCAGAGTTTATGGTGTGATTATTGACATATTTGTTGACTTCAATAGGATTATTAAAGCGAATAATTAGAATTATTATTAGAATTAATAGTAACCCTGCCCAGGTGCTATATGAATCGTTCATATCATTGCCAACATTGGAGAATTTATCTTCATCATCGGGAGTTTGGTCATATTGAAATTTATACTCGACCTCTCCTCCAAATGAGTCATTCAATCCTTCTCTAGCAAAATAATCTTCAGCAGTAGCAGTTAATGAATAGTATTCATCATAATAGGATTGAGTTCGTTCTGAATCATTGACTTCATCATCAAATCCTGTAGTCGTGTCAATTATGCTGAAGTAAGGTGTAAATTCAACGCAAGCCAATACAAGAAGGGCTAAAATAGGCCCCCAATAGGCCATTCTTCCCCGCTGTTGCTTCACTATATCGATAACTCCCATGATTATTCACCATCGGGGGGATACAAGGAGTTTTTGCCGGTCGCGAAATAAAACTTCTTTGAATGAGATTGAGTATTGGCTGAATAAACTAAATAACCATTGAAGGAAACACGAGACGAGATTTGATCTTCAAATTGAACTCATCATTACCAAGCCTGATTGAAGATACGAATGAACAGAACACTAAAACTCAAAATGATAGTTCATGAAGTAACTCGTGGAGCGAGTTCAAACTACAAATCATTCAGTCTCGTCCATCATTTGCAGTATTATGATGAACCAAATGGTGGACGAGACGAGATTTGAACTCGCGGCCTCTACCATGCCAAGGTAGCGATCTTCCAGCTGATCTACACGCCCATAGGTTGCTTCAAGCAAACCGTCCACCTGCGGGAGCATCATAAGGATTTTCAATTGCTCAATAGGGTATTTGGACTAAAAACGGCGAATTAACGGCTTAATCCACTTTTTCTTTATTATGTGTTGAATGCATAAAATAGAGTTAGCATGAGGAATAATAATTTAGAACAGGAATTGCAAGAATGTTTGGATGCTGGGCATTCAGTTTGGGTGATTGGGGATATCCACGGATTTTCAGTAACCTTTGAAAATTTAGTCGATGTATTGCAACTCTCTGAGCATGATAAAGTTGTAGTATTAGGGGACTTAATCGATAGAGGGCCAGATAGTTATCATGTGGTGAAGATAGTCCAATCCGATTCAAGAATCTATTCTGTTAAGGGCAATCACGAGCAGATGATGATAAAAGGATTTATTCCTGAACAACTTGAATCTCCCAAACATGATTCAGTTTTATGGTTGAGAAATGGTGGTATTGCGACCACTGCATCCTACTTACGAGCATTTACGGACAAAAATGGAGTCGAAGATAGTGATGGCTTCCATACAGAAGTTAACAACGACCGTAAGTGGATGAGAACTTTACCTACTCACATAATTCTAAACAAATGGAGATTAGTTCATGCCGGTTATGACCCAAGAACCGAATTGGATGAGCAGGGCGAGGCCGAACACCTGTGGATAAGGGATCCTTTTCATAATGCGAAGACTCCAATAGATAATCAAAGAAGCGTAGTATTCGGTCACACACCAACGATGACTTTACCTGGTGTCTCAAATCTCGAATATGGCAATATTTGGTATTCCGCTGTAAAATTGAAAGACGACAGATCTGCTTCTATAGGATTGGATACTTGTTTATTCCATCAACAACAACTTCCAGCAGTATTGAGCGCAATTAACTTGCAAACAATGGAAGTTCGTCAAATGCCGAGAGTTGAGGCCTGGGGTGATGAAGCAAGACATCGCGCAATGATGCCGTAAATGAATTGATGATGTAGGTGCTATTGGCTTGGAATATGGGCAAACCTCCAGGTGGTATTTTGGGTGATGTCAAGATTCCGGTTGAACCACCCCACGTCCCTAAAGGTCTTGTTGAGGACGTAATCAAATCATTATCGGGGGAATTAGATGCAGTGTTTACTCCATGGATTGCTGATAGGTTCGAATTAGTCTGGTTAGGGATTGATGATGATCGTTTAGGAATGACTCGCTTTGAAGAAGGTGCTAATGAATTACTTCGTCGACGAAGATTACGACTTGACCCTGGGGAGGTTACCATCGGACTTCATCCAGCACTTCTCGAGGATCTTCTATTGTATGAGCATACATTTGTTCATGAGTTGCTACATGCCAGCGGACTAACCCTCCATTCAAAAAAGCACGATTCCTTGACTACTCTACTTGCACCTGCTCCGAAAATGAGTGAATCAACTCTCTTGCGGAAGATGAGAGATGGGTTGCTTGAGCAATCCAAAGTATCGCATTGGAACTGCAAAAATTGTGGCTTTGTTTGGGACCGCAAAACGGTAAGAAAACCAAAGCGCTGCCTCAAGTGTGCAAAACCTTTGTGATTTGGGTAAAGTCTCGCTTTGAAGCGGTTTTGAATGGTTTTATTGCATTACAATTGCGCTTAATTGCTATTTGTTCATGTGCAACATTCATCAATAGTTGGCTACCGCCTGTGGATAAGGGCGTATAGTGTAGCTTGGATATCACTTTGGCCTTCTAAGCCGAAAACTCGGGTTCGAATCCTGAT
>Ga0307984_1001409_pt1 | contig 10070 bp, 4 predicted proteins | sample EllFjometageno78_FD_203169 | JGI IMG/M metagenome (GOLD analysis project Ga0307984, IMG submission 203169) | Marine microbial communities from Ellis Fjord, Antarctic Ocean - #78 | ecosystem: Environmental > Aquatic > Marine > Unclassified | place: Southern Ocean | collected 2014-10-09 | reverse complement strand
CAACCCTGCTAACTTACTACAAAGGGGGTTTAAGTTTGATGGTGAAGGTAACAGAATTAATTACCATGATCTCACAGGTAACCCTGAACTAACCGCTGGTGACACCATGTCCAAGGTGGGTAACATTGTAGAGAATGCGGTAGTAGGTGGCGTGATAGTACCTGCTGTTAATGCCTTCTCCAATGTGATCAGTGGTGATGACTTATTAAAGTACAAGAAGAATGATAAGGTTGAAGGTAAGCCTGTAGGTACATTAGTACCTGAAGTTGTTGAAAAAACCACAGCAGATAGTGCAAAGAAGACAACAGTACCGGTTGTGGAAGCAACTGAAGCCAGCGAAACGGTTAAGGAAGAAGAAATCAAAGCAGCTGACAATGGACTATCTGACAAATCAGAGCTTAACCCCACTAATGGTAAGTCACTCAATGGTGAAGGTGAAAACTTCAAGGTATATGATGATAATAGTCAGGGGGATGATGATGACTTTAAGAAGGGTATCTTCGATAAGGCATCCGACTTCTTCGGAGACTTATTATCCTCATCAGAGTTGAAGCGTCTGGCACTATATACCCTAGGTGGTATAATGAGTGGAGGTTCCATAAGCGGTTCATTCCAATGGGCAGGCACTCAACTACTTAAAGAGAAACAGGATGCTGCCACGACAGAGGCAGAGAAAGCATCAGCAGAATTGCTATATACAAGACAAAAAGCTGTCAAGCAGATGGGTATTGATGCAGAATTAACTAGGACACAGCTAACAGTGGACGGTAGGACGGCAGCTGCAGGGATAGTAGCAGACGCCAAAGTGGTAGCTGCAGGTGTGAAAACAGAAACAGCTAAGGCTGCGGCAAAGTTAGTTAAGTACGAGAAGATTCAAACCTATAGAAAAGAATTACCAGAGAAGCAACGTTCTGCGTACAAAGGTGCCATCGCAGGTGCTGTATCTAACTTCACTAGAGATGATGGTACCAAGATAGAATTAGGTGACAGAGCAGATGGTGTTTATGATAAGTGGTTAGTGCACATAGATAAACTAAATGCTCGCAGAGGTGATAGTGACTTCATCGACATCTCAGATGCATCTATCCGGTCAGGATTTACAATAGCAGTGGAACAAGCACTTGCTGCTAACCGTGGATCAACTGGTAAGTTTGACCTTGCTGTACCCGAGCAATTCTTTGACATGGCATTGATAAGGGGTGTGGTATCCAAGAAGTCTGGCAACCAGAATATCTTCATGGACAGCGAAAATAACCCTATAGATTTAGCCGCAAACAAAGACTTGGTCGCAGCAGTAAACGAAGGTCTTAAAGCAGTTACATCAGATGGAACCAAGGCCAATACCGCAACCGTGGCATCTGCTTTCTGGGATGAATGGAACGATTTGAAACCTGAAGTACAGAAGGTGTATAATGATGGTGCCGCAGAAGGACGATCTGGTTTCGTCAATTTTGCACAAAAATATGCTAGAGGTGAGAAGATATAATGGAGTTATTAGACCGCATTAAACCTATAGAAGAACTTGATATTACAGATGAAGATGGTAGTAATCCAAGGAAGGCCTCATTCTATGATGCGGATACCTTTACAGATGATAAAGGTGAAAGCAACCGTATGCCGGGTGCGACTGCAGAGGAGACATGGAGTACTATGTCAGGTATCCTGCAGCCTGCACAGGTGGGTGCAGTGGAGATGACTGAACAAACAGGTATATTGGCTAAACATTTTGGGTTTAACAGAGTAACTGAAAGTCAAGGAAAATCCTATGATCGTTCATTGGCAGGTCTAATTAATGACTCTGGTCAAAAGCTTTCTGATTTTCAAATAGAGAATAGGGTGTCTGGTGCTAATCAGAATACCGCCAAGGAAGTACTTACGTCCCGTATGCTCAACTCCTTCGTAGACACAATGAATATGAAGTTTAAGGATTCAGATGTAACTACGAGAGCTAGAAATATAATTGATGACGCTATCAGAGAGTCTGACGTAGATCCTTTGTGGAAAACTAGGGCCGATGATGAGGAGCAATTTGCATTGGCGGAAAGGTTATACAGCCATGCTGAAATAGGGCAATTATCGGAAGATTTTAAAAATGAGACAGACCCCGTTAAAAAGCAGCGTATGCAAGATGCACTATACTATGCAAAACAAACCAACAACCCCTTTGCAGCATCAGTAGAAATACGCCATAATGACCGCACAATACGTAATAAGGCATACAGTCAGGTGGGTACTTCTCTGGAATTAGGGTTAGAGTCTACTGCTCAAGCATTGTTTGGCCTAGCAGATCTGGTTGGAGAGACCTCAGGTTGGGATTGGCTGGAAGATAAGGGTGAGGCTGGCATTAGTCGTAGCGAACAACGTGCAGATAGAAGTGCCACAGTATTAACTAGCTATAATGAAATAGAAGATGCAGGTGATGCATTCTCTTGGATAGTTAATAACTCAGCTATGTCGTTACCATTCATGGGGGCGGCATTGGCAGGGGGCTTGTTAGTGGCACCATTAGGAGGTGTAGCAGCACTAGGCGCTGCGGGTTCATTAGTAGTAGGTGCCATACCATCTACAGTGCTCACAGTGGGTTCCATCTGGAATGCAATGCCAGAGGGAGAGAAGAGTGCACCTATAGCCTTAGCTGGGGGCTTCGCAGTAGGTCTACTGGATAGATTCGGACTTAAGGGCAGCCCAAGGGCGCTAACTAGCAGTGCTGCTGCTGCCAACAAAGGCTCTATGAAGGAACTATTTGCATCTATACAAGCAGAAGTGATAGACACAATGGTTGACACAGCAGGTATGTCTAGAGCCAGAGCAGTAATGGAGGTGGCTAAGGCCTCACGTTCACAGCTTATTAAGATGGGGGATGACTTAGGTACATTCGCAAGTGGCAGATTAAAAGATTTGAAGTTAGCGAAGGGTGCAATAAAGCAGATAGCGATAGCCTCAGGCCGAGAAGCAGCGACTGAAACAGTACAGTCAGCCATAGAGGAAGTTGCAGCGGTCACAGGTAACTCAGCAGAGCTAGACCCTACGGTATTCAAGGAAGTCCTTATAACATCAGCTGTAATTGGTGGTGTATTTGGTACTGGCTTTGCAATGCCTTCTATAACCAAACAGTACATGGACCGTAGGGCTATACTCCATGACGTAGCCAACCCAGATAAGGTAGCAGGTCAATTAGATCGTTACAGGAGGGAAGATCAGGAAGAAGCCCAGAATGCTGCAAATGATCCCAATGCAGAGCGTGGTAAAGTTAGCCGCACTAAGGACCAAAATCTAGAAGAATGGGAAGACTTGCGTAACACCCAATCAGTTGCTGGGGAGATGGACAAGTTGGTAGGTGAGGGCAGGGCCTCCAATGAGGGGGAGGGTTTCATAAGGAGATCCCTGAAGGCCATAGTAGGCAAACCCGGTGGTATGTTCAAAGCCCACCTATTAAACATGATAGAGAAGATAGGTTTAGAAGACTCCGATGGTAAACGTAGGGTATTACTCTCCAGATTCGCTGATACTCTAGGTGAATTGAACATCAACTCAGGTCTTTCGCATCAGGAGTACATTCAAGGTTTACGAGGTAATCTAGCTGAAATCATACCTGATATAGATACAGTGGCACAGACACTTAACACAAATAGGCGGGGTGCTAATAAGTTACTACGGGAGGCACTAGCGGAGATCAGGGCAGGTGAGGAGGTCACTGGACCTAAGGCTGCCATGGTACTAGAGGTCTTAGATGTATTTAGGGCTGCACAATTCAAGTTGAAGAACAGACTTACTGAAATGGGTTTGGGTGACGCCGCAGCGGAGCTAAGGAATGATCTAGACATTTTAAATAATCGTCAGTTAGATCAGCGTAAAATTAGGGCTGATAAAGATAGCTTTCGGGAGGCATTGGTTGCATCAGGCCTGACACCTGACGCTGCTATACGTTACGCGGACAGGTTACTAGGTAAGGATGCAAGTGCTGCTGCCTTGGAACTTCACAGTGAAGGGTATACCACTACAGGTAAGCTTGATAGCTACATGAGTGGAGATGTTATAGGTGCATACCGTACAGGTTTGTCTAGTCTAGCTAAGAAGGCTGGTGACACTAAATATTTAGGTAAGAATAAATCTAAGCTGAATAAAATACTACGTACCCTCTATGAAGGTGAAGCCAATCCTAACTATGATCCTAAACAGGCAGATAGTGAAAGCAATCAAAAGTATTTACCCGGGGAGATAACAAGGAAACAAGCGGCACAACTGGCTGTGGACATTCAGGACTACTTAGATATTGCCAATGGCGAGTACGGTGCATGGGATAGCCCTTGGATCAATGCAGTGCAGGATAATCTAATCCTAGTAACCTTCTTAAGAGGTATGGGTTTCTCTGCGTTGGCATCATGGCCAGAGTTAGCTCTCACACAGTTAGGGGTGCCTCAGCACATAGCCTTTAAGTACATGGCAGATCATGCCAAAGAAGGTGCTAAGAGTTTTGCAGAATACATGAACTACATGGCATCCGCACTACCCTATTCACCTATACCCCGCAGAATCTTCAACAGTTCAGAGGGTAAAACTGTAGAAGAGTTCGCACAAACACCTCAGGAGCTATTGAAGTCGTTAGGATTTACAGGTTCAGAGGCTAGTGCAGTAAGGCAGTATGGTATCGAGATAGATGACTGGCGTATGGTCATTGCCGAACACTATGCAAAGGCAGTAGGCCTTAACAACATAACCGACTATACACGTGGTGTACGTGCCAGCATGGCATCAGATGTTATAAATCATTATGTAGCTATACTTGCCAATGCCACTGACAGTGAAACAAATATGGACCGCGAGGCATACTCAGAACTGAGGGAGCTTGGTGTAGATATAGAATTCATGGTCAATCATTACCAACAGGTTATGAGTAATCCATTCCTAGAGATATCACCCGAGGAGCAGTCTAGGCTGAAAGAAAACTTAGAGACTGGTGCATTGAGGTTTGTAGATCAAGCCATAGTGAACCCCTTACCCGGGCGCATACCTAAAGGATATAAGTACAGGAAACTGGCTGTGTTTAACCAATTTCAGGGCTTTATAGCTAACTTTACGGCCAGAATACTACCTAAGATATTGAAGAATATTGCAAGTGGTTCACCTGGAGTTACAGCCAATGCCTTGACAGTTGCACTGACCATGATGGTGACGGCTATGTTTGCCACTATGTTGAGGGATGAGATAAAATACGGAGAAACCACACCATACCTAGATGACTATGATAAATTCAGAAGGGTGGTGTTTGCTAGTGGACTGCTAGGCACTGGAGAGAGAATACTCTCTGGTATGGACCCCCTCTATGGTAACAGGCCCCTTATGAGTTCAGACAACTCAGTAGGTAGTGCATTAATAGGGGGTATAGAAGGTGTATTTGGTGAAGCTGCAGCCTATGGTACTGTTAAAGATGCAGCCAATAGTGCATATGAGCTTAGTTTTGGTGATAATTACAAGGCAGCTAAGTATGCATCTAAATTGGTACCTATATTAGGTTCAGTTAATCAGATGAGAGATGGTCTTCTTGACAATATATTCAATAAAGGAAATTAGAAATGGTAGCTAGCAGCAGGTTAACCGGTGGTACAAGTGTTCGCAAGACTTATGCAGAACAAAATGCAGAGAGGGCTAGGCTTCAGGGCATTAATTTCAATGAGGGCCAAGTACCCGTAATGAAGGGTGCTGCATTGGAGACTGTTATCCCATCCCCTCGTAGGGTGGAGACTGCACCTGATGTAAGTGAGTATGAGGCTAGAGTCAATGAAGAGGTCAATGCACGTGACATTAACCCTGCTCAAGTAGAAAGTATCCGCCAGAGTGGTACTCCTTTGGGTTCTGTAGTGGGTACACAACAGGCAGTAGGGGTTGGAGCAGACGAGCAGACTATTTACAAACCAGTAGAGGAAAGTACTGTTGTAAAACAAATGGACAGGTTAAGTCTACCTGAAGGTGCCAAGGAAGCGGCTCTAGATCTTAATTATATGTATGAAACTAACCCTAAGTTCAGCAAAATACATATACCTCAAAACCAAGAGAGCAAAGTTGAAAGTCTTTTGGACAGCATGTACCAATACACAGATGAGGCATTAGTAAATAACCCTATGTTCGCAGGGGCCTTGAGCAAACTACCTACCGTGAATCTGGATCAGTACTCTAAGGTTGCTGTATTAGCTAATGCGAATGTATTACATACACAAGAGTCTTATGTTAAGGGCCGTATGACAGGCCAAGCAGATGACAGGTTCTCACTAGTAGATGCAGAGGAAACCCCTGTAGTATCTAGAGAGTCACAACTAGGTATGAATGCTAGTGAGTATGGACGGGCAGCTACAGGAGCACTGAAGAGGATCCTCACGGTAGGTGGTGTGGATATTAGTGCATTGACAGAAGAGGACTTCACTATAATGGGGGGTGCTCTACTGGAACATGCCATTGAGTCTGGACAGATTAGTTCAACCAAGGTTGACGGGGAGGTGGTTTATGTACCTAGAGGTGCACATGCAGGTAGTATATTAGGTACACAGAGTAATGCGCTGATAGGTAATGACCTTAAGCAGAATGTGCAAGATACAGCCCCTCAAGCAGGTATAGGTACCCAGAAGGGCAAGGCATTACCCGGCCTCGGGGGAAGGAAGTCGGCAGCAGTGAAACCTACTGATCAACCTACCACAGACTTGACTAAGGACATACAGTCCAACATGCCTTACATGGTAGACATGGATAACACATCTATAATTTTCCTAGAGTGGATGGATGTGATAGACAATATTGTTGTACCTCAAGAAGGTAGTATGCAACTGGTGCACAGTACTAGCCCCTTTGCAGAAGTGTTCAAGATGGATTTAGGGACAGCTACAGCTGCTTACAAGCGCAAGGTTTACCAGTTATCTACATCAAACGAGCCTGATATTGAGCAAGTAGCTAAGATAACTAGGACCGTAAATAAGATCACTAATACACGAATGACTGAGGTATATACTAGCCTGAATAAGCAGTTGGATCTCATTAAGAGAGGTAAGGCTGATCCCGATGGTCTGTTCTTCTATACCTTCGGTAATAGTGATATTAATGGACGTATTTACAACAATACTCACAATGGCAACTACACCTTGGATAAAGTTGGTGCTCGACAGAGTCAGAAAGCCAAGATAAATCCTTATTTGACTATTAAGAAGGAAGGATGGGTAGGTCGTAATGCATCTATCAATGTGGCCGCTAGAAAATTATTAGAAGTTGAAGGTAATCCTAAGCAATTTAATAAGATAATAAATGGTTTATCACCTGATGTAGAGGCGGAGATATCTTTCCGTATAGCCTTAGTGAAAACCCTCCTTAAAGATGCAAAACATGCTAAGAAGAATGCAGGGTTAGGTAAATCCACTAACGCTGATGCTAGAGCCTTAACCATGGCAGAGGCATCCGGTCTGATGAACCGCAGTAACCACTCCAACAAAGAACTGTATGCAGCGTATGAACGGTTATCTGTGGAAGACCCTATTGCATTGATGAGACATTATGGTAATCAAGGTGCAGCCATCCGTGAAGCTATAGATGGTATGAACAAGTCCATAAGAGACCTGCCGGTAATAGAGTTTGACCCTAATGCCACTGCACAGGAGCGTAAAGCACAAGCAGCAGAAGCTTGGGGTGATATATCTACTAAGGACAGTTCCGCATTGGCCCAGTTTGCTAATCAGCGAGGGGAATTAAGGCAACAGACATCTATACGTGATAATGCTCTGAAGTACATTCGAGCCTATGATGGTGATGTTAGTGCACCTAATAGATTCGAACTAGACTTCGAGATAGAGTTAGATGCCACCCAATCTGGACCATTCCTACAGGCACTTATAGCACCTAGTGGCTCTGCCAGAGATGTGATGGACTCCTTAGGTCTTGAGATGAACACTACAAAAGGGGATTTGAGAGATTTTGCAAAAGGACTATTGCTAGATGGTAAAGGCACAGTAGTAGAGGAAGCCTTCGTGGGGGACCCTGAACAAGCAGAGGCTTGGCAAGGATTTGTTAGAAGTATATTTGATAGTGACAGATCATCTTACGCTAGAGAGCTTATGCTTAAGCAGCCTATCATGCAGTTTTATTACGGCAAGCCAGCACATATGTTCTCTGATGTATCAGCTGAATTACTTGGTTGGTTTGACCAAGAAATACAACTGGACCCTAGGTTATCAGGCATGGCACCACAGGACAGGGTTGCAGCAGTACAAAATATCATAGGCACTATGTTAACCAATGATCGTTTTGATGCAAACTATGCCACTGTTATGAAGAATCTAGGTAAGTGGTTAGCTATTACAGACTCTGATCTGGTCCTGGATGGGCCTATGGGTAAGATTAACCTCACTATGGAAAGCTTGGCTCAAATCCTTAATGATGATGAAACCATCAATGAGAGGGTGACACCTGCCTCTTTACGGTTGAACATCGTAGAGTTATTTGACACCCAGACGAATACACCATTGAAGTTTCAGGTGATGAAGAAGTCACGCACCACAGCATCCCCTAAGACTAAGTCCCAATACGATCCTACTAGACCTATTAGTGGTGATAATATAAAGACTATGCCCGGTAAGAAACTGGCAGATGCGTTAGGTGTACTAATTATACATCAACTTGACAATGCTGTAATGAACCACACGGTTAACACAGTTAATATGAACAGACCTCGCAACAATCCTCTGCCAGCCAAGATTATTTACGATGCTATCATACCCAATGCCGCAGGTTACCTACGCTACTCACATGCTTATAACAACGAGTCACTACCCTTAGCCCAGAAATGGGACCTACCTAAAGCCCTTAATAAATTGAGAGCCAAGGCACAAGAGAAATTCTTGAAAGAAACAAAGGGTATGGAATCGTTCAATATTAGTGTACTAGAAGGGCGTGATGGGCATCTGCATGGTGTAGAACGTTTCGCAGTAATTACAGGATGGTTGGATGACTATGCTACTAGGCAACCTAGGCGACAAGACTATCCTCCAGGTACTGGCGGTAATAGAATGTTTAAGCTTGATGAAAGTAAGTCCAAGACAGCAGTTATGGAAGAGGCTATGATGGTTGCAAAGAATGCCGGGTATATACCACCTGAACTTGCTGAGTCCTACTATACCCAAGGCTTTGTAGAACAGGATGAAGTGTTTGTACTCAATGCTGAAGAGAGATCTAATATGCATATAAAAAGAGATGCATTCCTTAGTTTAATCAGGAAGTTTCAGAATAAACACACGGCAACATTCCAAGAATGGGAGTCCACTGTTTATGCGAATAAGGTACCTATCAACACAGGTATGGGTCACTTAGGCTAAATAAAAAACCCCTACAGGGATACGTAATGTATCTCCGTAGGGGTTTTTTTATTCGCCTCGTTCTTTAAACTTCTTTAGGTCTCGTGAGACTCGCTGGTGAGCCTTGCTCCTTTCAGAATTGGCGGCTTTCATAGCTTTGGTCTCGCTAACACCATCCTTAACCAACTGATTGTAAGTTAACCTGTGTTGTGCATTTACTATGGCCGAATTTATTTGAGGTGTGTAGGCAACTGCAGGGTCTAATTCATACTGACGTACAAGGTCTGAGTCATCGGTATGAGTCCTGAAGATATTATAGCTCTGCCCTTTCTCTATTGGTTGATCATTATACATTGGTACTCTCCATCCTCCAACTATTAAGTAAACCTTGGTCTGCGAGCAGTAGTTGGATATGCTTCAGGGCTTTATTAGGGTTCTCATGCGTAGAAATATACACATCATTAATCTCTCTATTATACATTAACTCAGGGGGTAACCCCTCCTTAACGCAGTAAGCTTCATCATCTATATTCGTGAATCCACGAAGGTACAGATGATTATAATTTTGCTTAATCATAACATCCTCCTTAACAGAAGAAGTAATCAGATTCTAGTACTTCTGACACATCTAAGGTACCTTCTGTTGGTATTTTTATACTGCCCATATCTGACTTAGATAGGACGTTGTCTCTAATATGTTCGAACTGACCATTGGTCCCGTACATATCCACGAATACTTCTTTA
>Ga0307984_1001407_pt1 | contig 10078 bp, 9 predicted proteins | sample EllFjometageno78_FD_203169 | JGI IMG/M metagenome (GOLD analysis project Ga0307984, IMG submission 203169) | Marine microbial communities from Ellis Fjord, Antarctic Ocean - #78 | ecosystem: Environmental > Aquatic > Marine > Unclassified | place: Southern Ocean | collected 2014-10-09 | reverse complement strand
CCAGTAATCATAGATTGCATTATCGCAATCCGCCATCTTGACAAAAGTTCCGGTGAAAGAACCCTTGCTTATTTCATCACCTAATTTGTATTCCACATTTTCCATGTTTCTCAGTGGGAATTAGGGGGACTCGGTATATAATGAGTTCGGCAAGGTAGCGGTATATCAAGGGAGTTAGTTGGCAGGGAAGGCGTGTGATGCGCGTGAGAGCAGTGGTTTGCGGCGACTATGATTGTGTAGGTTCGGCGAGGCTTTGGTTTCAGTGGCAGGGAGAGCGTCATATCATGGTCGCGGGTGCGTTAGAAAAGTGAACACAGGCGAAAAGGGGGAGAAAACCTACTCATACATACACATACGCCCCGCTTTATTGAGCGTTTGCCTACAAAAGCCACGCATTACTGCACATTTGAACAGATTAAGCCCGTTTTCCACTCATTTTTGAGGTTTAGGGCACCCTAAATCACCGCAATTTGGCAGGTTTGACTTGGATTTTTCAGCCCCGAAAATTGCTCTTTCTTACAGGTGTACAGCAGGTAGTCTTTAGTCTTAAGACTAAAGGTTTTTTCTCTCTCCGCAATCTCTCTCTCTATATAGTATAGACTTGGATATTTGGCGGGGAAAAATGACTCTTTCTAGGAGGCCGGCAAAATAGTAGTCTTTCTTAAGACTATAAAGGAAAAAAATAAAAAAAAAAGTCACAGAAAATCGCGATAAAAAAAAGGAGGCCGGCGTTCTAGCCGACCCCCTAAAGTATTCATAGCACCACCTCCAATGGCTTTGAGTTATGTTAGTCTCACTCACAGACTCCGGTTCACCGGCATAATCAGCGTTACAACAGAACTTAAAGCGATTGCTCGCCTCAAAAGTCCTTGTCAACTAGTACATTGCGCACCTTAGTTATCTCATCTCGGAGTTTTTCCAGTGCTGCTATTGCAATAGCCGCTTTATCACCTACAATGTGGTTTCTCCACACAGCGTCGTTAGCGATTCCATCATGTATTAGATAAATCACTTCGCTGCATAAATCAATCTCACCTTGCGTTGCTTCTAAAGTTCTTTGTTTCAATGTTTGCTGTTCCATTCGTTTGTCACCCCCTTTGGGTGGATGCCACATTTCACTGTGGACTTTGGTTGCTCTAATGTCCCATTACTGGGACTGGAATAGGATAGCCGCTATGTCGTTCTGCAAGGCTCTCACGCCGGCTTATGCCGGATTATTGGTGACTCACGAAATGTTTCCAGTGTTCGGAGTCATTACCGCATAATGCGGGATGCTAGGGTACGCGTATTGGGGGTGCATAGTCGCCCACCACCGCCCGCAGGCTAGTGGATGGGCTAAAAAGGATGCCTCCTAAGTTGACCGCAGTCATTAACTATATTGAATGTGGGTTATGAGCCCACTGGGTCTGTTTACAGAATGAGTAACAACAGGTTGAATCAGTTCCAATGCTCGTCCCAATTAAGGTCTTGAGCCCAATGCTGGTCGTATGCACCTTGAAAGTCCACATAGGTGGTCAGTAAATCATTTTCATAATACTGACCCGCCATGATACGGTTCATGTCTGTGACGGCATGAACATTATGACTTAGTTGGTAAAACTCGCCTTGAGGGGTTTCACCCTCATGACTAGCCGCGCAGTAACCATGCCATCCATTAAAAGGACTCCATGACCCATCGCTATCCATCTTTTGGTAGCACTCGTTTAGGTCGTGCGTGGTTACATCACTATCAGCCAACTCAGTACGAACTATGTCCGTTTGATTACCTACTGGTAAAGCACAGTTATCCCTATCGCCATCCACTCCACTATAAGTCTTAGTTGTATAGTTTTTGTAGTTGGTATACTTCTTAGGGGCTGTTGCCTTGTAGTCTTGCCATGAGTAATAAAACCCTGCGGTTTCTTCACTGCCCTCAATGTCACGCTTGCTCATCGTGCCATCGGGTGCGATAGTGTATTCCCGTCCTACTTTGCAATCCCAAATGGTTTTGAGCCTACGACCCATCGCCTTTTCGGTAATCTTATCGGTACTGCCTATGACTATTGCGCCTGTGGTTTCATCGTCTAATCTGCCCATTACTAACGGGTTTCCGCCGTTAGTCCAGCACTTAAGTGTGCCCTGTGGGTCGCGTCTGTCAGTCCATATGAGAGACATTGAACCCTCACAGTGTTTGACAACTTCTTCAATTCCACCAATCTCAAGGCAAGCCGCTACGGCCTGCGAATCAACTGGGCCGGTCTGCTTGATGCCTAATGCTTTCCACACTTTGTCGCTGTTATGCACGACTCCATTATGAACCATCATCACTTCTTCGTTTGGGCCGAAGTGAGGGTGGGCATTATCAGTATTGTTGACACCATGTGTTGCATAGCGGGTATGTAGCATAGCGTATATTGTATCACGCTTCAACTCCTTCTTGAGGTGATGCGCCAGTGAACTTGCTGCCACTGGCCTCTTTAGATACCACAGTGATTTTGGGTCTGATTTGTTGACCCAGCCTACACCAGCCGCTTGACCGCCTCTTGATTCAAGACCAATCCACAGTTGCGTTAACCTCTTGCGAGTTGCCTTCTTAGTAGCACCCGCATGAATTGCACCTATTCCACAGCCTACTGCTAGAGCCACCGCCATAAAGAGGGGTGTTAATCCACTCATGAAAGCGAATAGTATTCCAGCAGCGTGAAGTGACATACCGTATGGGTTGTGGTGAACATTTTCGTCTCCACAGTGTCCACAGTGCGCCATCACATGACCATTTGAGCCATACGGTCGGACTGCATAGTAATCTGTGTCTATGTAGCCTTCATGTCCGCATTCGTTACACTCGTAGTTTGAGTAGTCACTAGTCTCGTTGAAATGCTCTTGTATTGCATCCTCATCCGCTGTTTTGCCACAGTCACTGTATTGTTCACAGTCTAGTCGCTCACAGGTTGGACAAGCCTTATGCAATCCTTGCGTCTTCATCCCACTGAGTACCCATGCCCTCTTGTTAAAGAACATTCTCAACGGGTCGTCTTTTGCAAGCCCTAGCCACACCATCAGTCCATTTAAGGTCTGTGGGTAGCCTTCTATCGCACTGAAAGATTCTTCATCAGCGCAACGGCAGGTAAACAAGTACATGAGGTCTGCCCATGCAGTCATCTTGGCACCATTTATTGTACCTTGATGTTGGCGGTATTCAACTGTGCCATGCTTTCGCAGTGCAAACAGATTCACATTTTGGTAACGCTCTTTCGGGTGTTCCATAGCCATGCTGTACAGTTGGTCACTGACTCTTCCCGTATTAGTGTAGGTTTTCTGCCTATAATCCCCTATATCATGGTCGTACTCTTTGACCTTGATGGATTTTGCACTAACTCTTGGGCTTTCGGTCATGTATTCCATTCCGCATAGATACTGCTGTGTTCCTCGTCTTGATGAGGACACTAGACGGTCAAATACTGGTTGAAACCAGCCGTAACCATATGCGCAGCGTCCACCTATCCGATATGCTTCGGTTTTTGATGGTTGCCCATCTTCACCCCAGCCACTGCCCGAATCTTTCATCCCCACATGGATATGAAATCCTGTGCTTCTGTCAATCCCAACAATACCTCTCAGTAGGTTCGCAATCGTGTGCATCCACTTCCCATGTTCCCCGTCGTATATCGGGGGCGAAATAAACTCAACGCCACCGCTGTTCAACGAGCCATCGTTTATCACTTTCGTGCGATGTTGTTCGGAAGCGGAACTGTAACCAGCGGTCATACTCTCAAGCCCGTATTTAGTGAGCCAAAGAGCAAAGGTGTGGTTATCGTTTGCTCTAGTCTTAGCGTCTTTTATCGCCTCAATTTCAGCACCGATTCTTTGCCTGTTGTTTTCATTCGTTCTTCTGCCGACATATGATATTACTATCACAGCCATGAGTCCAAAGACCCACAGTAGTGGTAATAATGCCATACCGACACCCATTTCATTTATTGCGCTTAGCGCTACTTCTTCCATGTTTTTTTCACCTTTCCGGTTTGCTCAAGTGCTTGTCTGCATTATTGGGCTGATGTGCTGCCCTTTCACTATCTTGAGTCACTAGTTTCTATCTCGCCCCTATGGGCGTGGATTTGGATTTATGAAAAGAAGGCCGTCATTGGTTTGTAGGCTGATGTTCGGCCAATTATATCCTCAAGCATTTACGAATGAATCCCGCCAGTGCTATTCACCTTTACACCATAAGGAGGCTGATTGCGGGTTTTACCGCGTGGGGAATTAGTCCACAGCCCCATTTAGACGGGGGAGGTTGCATGATATGTTCTCGGGGCTAAATCCCGTCATGTTCCTCTCAAACCAATCGTTCATGTTTTAGATTGGCTATCCTCCCCTATGCTTCCGGCAGTCCTAGTTTGTCGCTATCGTTCCATCCGTTATCATTATCATGTTTTTTCATTGGACTGATGTTCTGTCCGCCAGTTAACTGGTGCATGACTCCTACATTTTGTTTAGTTATGACCGAGAAGGTCAAAGTATTGGTGGTTCTTAGGGTCGTCTTGAAAACGCCCCAGCCCGATTTTCTGGGCTGTTTTTACTACAAGGGTGACCGAGTCAAATGTTTATGCTCTTTGAAGTGTGTATTCACTAAAACCGATATTCCGGCGGTCTATCTTACTAGGGTGGGTTGGTCTTGTAGCGCAGGCACCTAATGCTGCCACCTCAAGAACTCAGTTGATTATCTGTTAATCCAACCCGTTTGCTTACCTCACATATTCACCATTTTATCATATTAGGTGTGTGAGGGGAGTTTTAGAGGGCAGTGCAACCCGTCTCAATCTGTTACAGTGGTCGGTAAAGTCTTAGTTTTTGCCGGTTTTTGAGTTCTGTTTTTTGTGGGCTGTTCTTTCAGTGTGTGTCATTTGCTTTTTTTGCCCCTCTTTCAGTCGTCCACTTTCATTGGTTTTTTGCAACCCTTTTTGAGTGTTTGTTCGTCCTGTAAATCAGTAATTTTGATTCGCGTTATTCCTCTAGTTATCCGCCCTTAAGCAACACCCTATTTGAGTGCGATAATACCATACCTGTTAGCAAAGACTCACCAAACGCCGCTTCGGGCTGTTCGGTACTGTGCTACAACCCACCCTATCAATTCAAGTATATAGAAGGTTGCTAAGTCCAACAGGCTCGCAGTACAGCGTTTAGACCAAAAAGACCCCAAAAAAAGACCCTCAAAAAGTGCCGCGCCGACCCCCTCCAAACAGCCCAAAAACGCACATTATCGGGGTTGCCGGCTAAATCGGACTTTGAAACAGGCCATAAACGATAGACTGAGAGACTGCCGACCCCAAAAACGCCAAATGAAAAGTGTCGTACAGGTAAACAAAATCAACAAATCAAAATTGAATCGCGATACAAAATCAAGACCAAATCAAGACCGAATCAAGAACCAAATCAAGAAAATTAGACCCATCCACAGAAAAGAAGCATTGATAAGTCGGTGATAAGTGGGCAAACCATGCGAGAGAGTGCGAGAAGCGTTCAAATTGGGCTTGATTTGACCCAAAAGTTGAATCATACCATCCACAGAAAAAGACCCAAAAAACACGCTGTAACGACTTGGATATTTGACAGTGATAATTTACTCTCTCTAGGAAATCCCCGCAAAAAGAGATACCTTCCTAAGACTATTATACATAATAACAGGGCGACCACAATCATTTCTCTCTCCCAAATGGTTTTCTTTGAACTAAAAAGAAAAAGTTCCTAACCTGCTATCGTAGTGTGTGGGGGCGGGGAGTATTAGAGGATTTGCAATCAAGCCATTGATATACTTGAACTCCTACCCTAAACCATGTCCGAGCCAATAGCCGCACTACTAGCCCACTATGAAATAGATGAAAAGAGCCTTGAGGTAACTCCTAAGCAACTCAAGCGAATCAAGGCCGATATGAAGCGTTACAAGGCCGCTATCACTGATACCACCATTAGAGACTTGAAGCGCATGGATATGACCCAAGAGAAAATGACAAAGAGCGTTTGGTTAGGTAAAGAGCAAAAGGTGACTGAGTATATCCCTCCAATGCCAACATCAACCGGTGCTATCAAACTGAGTGCCGGCGACAAATTAAGACCAAGTGACGGCGGCCACCAAAGAAAAGCATTCAGTGTCAAGCGAGCAACGGTCATCACTAGAACGGCGACAATAGTCAAGAAGCAAATACCATCCCGACAAATGGCGGCGAACATATTAGACCACTATACGACCCTTCTAACCATGCTCAAAAAGAAGTGATGGCTTCGGCCTAGAATGGTGGCCGGTGTGGCCGGTGGTGGTGGGTCGGTGGGTCGGTGAAAACAGACTTGCAATTTCCGCGGACACCTAGTTTCTCTCTCTCTCTCTCTCGGCCAAAAAAAAGTTCCTTCTTAATATAAGACTATATAGGTATATGTATCTAACAATAAATCCCCAACCATCATACTATATACAACCATCCAGTGCCATTACATGGAGGTGAGAAAAAATGACAGTAGCAAAAGGAAAGTACGAGCATAACGGCGAGTGGAAAATAATTGGTAACGGTACGCCAATTAGCCACTTATTACCGGAGAACTATGGCGTATGCTCAATGTGTAACATTGTGTATGATGATAATAGTTTGGTGTGGTGGGCTGATGTGCGATTATGCACAATATGCTATGACTTCCAAACCCGTAGTTGAGGGTTTAGTAGTATCACAGTAATTCAATAAAAGTATTCAATGCGTTGAATACTAATCCGCCTCTCCCAGTTCCGCGGAATCGGGAGGGGCTCAAGACCACTTTCATTTTCACCAGTGGTTTGGTTTCTCTCTCTCTCTCTCTCACCACAGAAAATCATCCTTCTTAATATAAGACTATACACGCCTGCGGCGTGGCGTGATGCGGGTCATATCATAGAAAAGTGCTGTCGGCTCAATCAAAAATAACAAAAAACGGTCAAAATGGGTCAAAAATAGGTGGGGGATATATATGTGGCGAGCCGCTCGGCTAACCATGAGCAACACGAAGAACAATGAAAAGGCAACCGAAGGGGGTGATATGATGCCACACACTATAATTGAAGAAATCAAGAAAACAATACCAGTTATTCCAGCAACCGAATTGATTGCGGATGCACTGACTGAACTGAACTCAAGGGTAACAGAAGTTGAAACAATACTCAACACTCCCCTTGAACCTGCGATTGATGAGTACGATATAACGCTAGAGAGCCGAATAGTTGCCCTAACGGACAACCAAGAAGCAATCACTGAGGATTTAAAGACCCTTAGCGAGCGATTAAACGGACTGATTGAAGCACTTCAAGATTCAGTTGCCGACCTGTGATTCATTTCACAGCAAGCACCTTTCAAAAAAATCAGTGAATGCGTTCACTGAATATCCGCCCTTCTCAGTTCCGCGGAACTGGGGAGGGCTCAAGACCCACTTGCACTTTGGGCAGTGAATGAGTTTCTCTCTCTCTCTCTCACAGCGCATTTTTTATCCCTTCTTAATATAAGACTATATGTGTATGTGCGTATCAATTAATAGGGAGTGATTCGGTGATTGACTTCGGGCAATTCGGGGGGTTTATATGGGGGCATAGAGAGGGAGTGCCTGTAGGGTATAGCGGAATAAGCGGCGAAACCCTTCAAAACATAGTAAAAACAAAGAAAATGGAGATGAGCAAATGAACGAAGAGTCAAAGAAAGGGGGTGATATAATGACAACTACAAGCGGATTCTGTAATCAATGTATATTTGAGACTAAAACTAACATTACTATAGTTAGGGATTTCATAGACATTAACGGTAATAGCCCATTGATTGGTCGTAGTAAATGGCAACTGCCTAACTACCCAATGCTTAGCCTGTGTGATAAGCACATGGTTAACTATACGGTATTACTAGAGTACAAGGCTCAGTATGTGGCATGATTAGCCAATAGGCTAACAGTACCAATTCAATAACTTCATTTAATGCGTTAAATGGATAACCTGCCCCTATCGGTTCCGAGGAATCGGTGGGGGCTCACTTCGGTGAGACTATATACTCCAACCCACAGGACTGTATATGTCCGAAACGGCAAACACCAAAAAAGACGGGGAGGAATCCCCCGATAACCACCCATGCTATGTGGTAAAGGAGAGAGTATATTACTCCTTTTGGAATCATACATGGGTAATTAATGAGCCTACAATAGTTAGAGGTAAAGCAAAGCATACCACCTACAAGGTGTGTTCTGTATGTGGTCTAAGAGGTGACGACCCACAGTTCAATTGGTGATTAGGGATAATCACGCGGTGCAACTCCGATAACCCAATGGGGTGGTGGGTAATGTCCACCCCACACAGTGAGCAACCGAACCCCGCCTATCTATGAAGGGAATCATAGGTGGGTGGGTGTAGTGACCTTGACATTGAATGCGTGTATATACGGCGTGTATAGAGGGGCTAATGGGCATACATCACCCATACCATGACTTGCACTTTGAGGACTGTATCAGTTTCTCTCTCTCTCATTCAGCCCCCCCAAACCATCCCTTCTTAATATAAGACTATTGGGGGGGGAGGATAGGGTATCATGGTATAGGAGAATGACAGTTAGTTCATACTATATACTAGGATGAATAGGGCTGTATATGTCACAAGAGGCAAACGAGATGTGCGAATACTGCGATGAGATAATAATTGAAGAGGATTCATGTGAGGGGTCACTATACACCGGCATCAAGTTGTGTGTCCACTGCCTACCCGATTGGCAATATGATGACAAGTGTGACTGTGACCCATGTAGTCAAGCCGCATACGACTCAATGATTGACTGTCAAATTGATGATGCAAGGATGGGTGAATGATATGAGTATACAGTGTCCTAAGTGTGGTGCTACTGCTAGTAGTGTATCAGTCCTCAAGCATGAGGATAACTGTGCTATCATCTGTGTGTATGAGTTGTGTGCATCAGTAGCAGTTCGTGAAACTTATTTGGTTCGTCTGTGTGATGGGATGAGATTGCAAGTTCAATACTGTCGTCGTCACCTTGACTTCAAAATGATTACAAATTACGACAAACCCTTTGATTGGGAAGGAGATGTGTGGGTGTGGGATAGTAACCATGCTTGAGGATGATACCCAATGCGGGCTCGCATTGATACCCTACAAGGATTTGAGAGCGGGGGGCTCTCTCCGTCTCTCTATTATGCGATTTCACAGTTGCCAAAAATTGCTACTCTATGTCTTATAGGGACAGCCAACCTTCGCAAATAGTTTTTAATTTTTTCCCAGCAGTTTATATTTTTTTTATCCCCAACATTGATAAAGTGGCGGTGACACCCCTATATCAATGGAAGCATTCACTATCATAGAGAAGCACATACTTGAGGAACACCCGTCACGAATGGCATTTGCCCGTCGTCTGTCCTCCGCCTACCCCGAAAAAACGACCAAAGGTTGGGAGATGGCTATCATCCGATACCAAGCCAATTCCGATACTTCGTACACCTACGATGAGGCAACTGATACCTATATCACCAATATCCCCTCCGGTTCACTCACGCTGTCCGGCGATGACCACCGGCAATTACTGTCCGATTACACTTCCGGCCTGCCAATTCGTGATATTTGCTTGAAGTTTGATATGCCGACCGCCCATTTTAGTCACTATCGGCGCATACATGGCTTCACCCGTTCCTCCATTCCCCTCACAGATGAGCAAGTCCTTGCTGATGAACCGGAATACATACTAGATGAAATTGTCAACTCCCGTCGCCATACCCTGCAAACGCAACTGACCGCAAAGGAGAATAAAGCCCTGCGTAATGACGCTCTCAAGTGGCGTAACCTAGAGCAGCATATCATCACAGACCTGCCGCAACTACAAAGGGCACCTACCACAGTTCCCCGTCTAATCCTACCTAAGTCAGTTTCACCATACGCTCTTGTCGTATGTCCGACTGATTTTCACTGGGGCAAGCATGGATGGGCTGACGAAGTAGGACAGACCTACAATTTTGAAGAAGCCCGTCTCCGTTTAATGCAAAAGACACAATCCCTCATCAGTCGCCTGCCTGCATCACCCGAAAAAGTATTCGTTGGCGCAGG
>Ga0307984_1001406_pt1 | contig 10081 bp, 5 predicted proteins | sample EllFjometageno78_FD_203169 | JGI IMG/M metagenome (GOLD analysis project Ga0307984, IMG submission 203169) | Marine microbial communities from Ellis Fjord, Antarctic Ocean - #78 | ecosystem: Environmental > Aquatic > Marine > Unclassified | place: Southern Ocean | collected 2014-10-09 | reverse complement strand
TATAAAGTGATCCATACTGTAATGGCTATGGAAATACAAACAGATAAGGTGATTTAATCATGGCTACAGAATCAGTTTCAACAATACCCGAGTTCCTAAAACCATACCTAACAAAGACACTACAAGAGGGTGAAGATTTATATGGTGCTAATGCATTTAGTAACGTAGAAGGTCTTACCGATGAGCAGAAAGAAGGATTAGCTCTACTTAAAGGTAGTACTATAGGTACAGCTGACACAGCAGATAAGTCTGCCTCAGCACGAGATGTGTTATCTAACTCTGCAAGGGGTGGTAACGTAGTAAGTTATGATGGTAATAACAATGACTTACAAGCTATGAAAGACAGCGCTATAAGGAAAACACAACAGGCCTTTGGAGGCGTAGCAAGCTCTATGGCAGCAAGTGGACTTGTAGGTGGTCGTCGTGCTGAATTGGTTAAGGCTCAACGTGACGCAGAATTAACTTCTAGCTTAGCTAATATAGATTATAATGATTATAATACCAGACGTAGCCAGGCACTAGCCTCTGCTTCAGGTGTAATAGGTTCAGGTTCAGATATACAAAATCAATATCAAACACCGGGCAAAACGCTTACATCGGTAGGTCAAGGGCTTCAAGAGCAACAACAACGTGAGGCAGATGCGCCATACCAAGGTTTTCAGCGTTGGTTAGGTGCATTGCAAGGTGTTCCTTCTTCACCTAATTCATTAGTAAATGGGGGTAAATAAACATGGCAACAGATTTAACAGGACATCCAAGTGCAGGCGTAACATATGAAACATATGATGGTAAAACTACTAAAGACATAGCAGATGAAGCAGCAGCGGCTGTGGATGATAGTAATAGAGACAAATATGATCGTGGATTTGATACTGTAGAGACAATGACAGGTGCTTATTACCCTACAGGGTATTATGATGAAAAAGATAGCGTCGGTGCTTATGAGATTGTCAAATCCCTTTGGAACCAAACAGAATACGGAATGAATGGTAAAGTAAGAGATAATTATTTAGAACTTATGAAAAATGGTTTACCCCCTGGTAAAACTGTTAAAGACATGGTCAGTGCTGCAAAGGAAAAATACCATATAGATAACGAAGCTATAGGAATAAATTCCCGAGGTGATCCTCGTAATGGCGACACAGGTGGTGTAGAATTTCCTCCTGGTTCTGGCAATTATATAAGCACTGATGACAATAAAATAATAAAAGGTAATAGTGGCAATAATAGTGGAAATAATTTTGTTACTAGAACAGATTCTGAAGGTAATACCAGAGAAGTAGGGCGGTATACAAATACCACACCCCAACGTGGCTCTAACACAGCTGTCTATGGTGATGATTATCTTAAGGCAATACCCGATTCTTATAAGATTAATAACCTTTACAAACAAATATTAGGTCGGGAAGTAGGTTCAGCTGGCTTAGGCTATTATGGCCCCAAATTTGCTGATGGTAGTATGACAGAACTTCAGTTAAAAGAATCACTTTTAGCAAGTAATGAATATAAAAATTCTGGTGGTAGTGTATCTGCCCCATTATCAGCACCCATTACTAGCCCTAGTGCCTCTAACTCAGTAGCCACTAGTTATGGTAATAGTAATAATGCAGGTCGTCAGTGGGCTTCAGGTGTATTTGCAAATAATAATGGTGGTGGGTATACTGGAGGTGGCGTAGACGTTGGGGGTAGTACAACTCTTAACGGGCTTTACCAAGAGGTCTTTGGAAGAGATGTTGGCCCAGATGGAATAGCTGCTTATCAGTCTGCCTTAGATAATAAGACTATGGCACCAGAACAGGTACGAGATATCCTTATGTCTAGTGCTGAGAAAACAAATCAATTAGCAACAGGGAATACAGCAGCTGTAATTACCGCACCTTTAGATGGAAATGATAGCGTAAGTTTGTCTACTAATACAGATGATGCAAATACAGCAGCGTTAAAGGCAAGAATGAATCAATCTTATATAGATAACTTTGGCAGGCCCATAGGTGATGCAGGTATGGATCATTATTTACCAATGCTACAAAGCGGAATGCATACTAATGGTCAAGCAGTCGATGAGTCTTGGTTTAATAAACATCTAGCAACAACTAATGAAGCTAAAACATACGCTCCACTTGGTGGTTTTGCTGAAACTGGTATGCTTAGTACTAATTTAGGTTATACCCCCGTAAACGCAATGACAACCGCAGCAGCCGCAGCAACTACAGCAGGAGCAGCATAATGCAACAAAATGAATTCTTAGCAAATGACCCTCTTGCGGCATTAAAAATAACTCCTATGGCATTACAAGGTAATAGTCAATCTATAAATACAGGTAATCCCATGACAGAACTAGCAACTAATGTAGGCATGAGCCTTGCAACTGGTGGTACTTTTATGGGTTTTAAACCTTTTTATAGTGGTACAACCAGTGTACCTCAAAACTATATGGCTGGTACAGATGAAGTACCGGGCCAACGTACAGGTCAGGACACAGTACCCGCTATGCTATCTCCGGGTGAGGCAGTAATACCTGCTTCAGCTGCTCAAGATCCTGCAAATCAAGGGGCTATTGAGGGTATGGTACAGGAAGGTCGTGAAGATCAAGGTATGGCTGCACAGATATTACAAGCAGTAGGTATGCCTGCAGACCCTCAAATTATTGCTATGATTGAAGACATGTTAGCTAAGGGTATGCCTCCTGAAATGATAATTGAGCAGTTAAAAGAACTTATGGGTCAGGCAGGCGACCAAGGTATGCCCCAGGAAGCGCCTATGGCACCTCCTCAGGCTCCTATGGATGCACCTATGCAAAGTATGGATGCCCCTATGCAGGGCATGGGGCAAGACATGGGTATGCCACAAGGCTTATATGGTGGTACCTCGGATGTCTCTAAATATAGGCAGGCATCACCTTTCATGACTGGGAGTATGGGTGATGACGCATCCGCTTATACTCAACAACTTCCTTTCATGACTGGAAGTATGGGTGATGACGCATCAGCTTATACCCAACAACTTCCTTTCATGACTGGAGGGCCTCTAAGTGGTAAGAAACAACGTGAGCAACAGAAGTTTGATTCTGATGAATATCGTAAAGATGCTGCATTTCAGTCTGATCAACAGCGCAAGAATGAAATGCATAGTCGTAAAATGAATGGAGAGTAGTCATGGCAGGCATATTACACGGCAAAGAAGCTCTAGCAATGGCAAGAAAAAGCTTGGGGCGTGAATTAACACCTCAAGAAAAACAAATAGTATCTTCTGAAGGTTACAGTAAAGATAATTATAGAGATACTAAAAATGTTTTAACCTCTGGCTTTGGGCAGACGGGCGAGTTTATGGGTATGCCTTTAGATGAAGTAGCTAAATTATTTGAGGCTAGAACAGCAAAACTTATACCTTCTTATAACAAGTTATCAGAACCATTAAGGCTAAAGCTGTTAGATTCTACTTACAGAGGCGGTATATCAGGAAGCCCTAAAGCATTAGAGTTAGCTAATAAAGGTCAATGGAAGCAGGCTGCTGCCGAATTCTTAGACAATGACGAATATAAAGCAGCAGTAAAGTCTGGCAGTGGCGTGGCTAAACGCATGGAAGAAACTGCACAAGCTATGATTAATGAAGATAATAAAGATTCTAAACAGGTGGTACCAAAAATGAGTAACAAAGCCAGTTCATTTTTCCAAGATATACAAGACATGGGTGAAAGTTTTTGGGATGATATATGGGGCGAAGATGGAGATATTGTAGTTGAAAACGCTAAGAGAGCTAAACAATATAAGTATATACAAGGTGAATACGACCCTAGTAAACCTGCTAATCATTCTAACCCTAATGAATCTAATTATATACCAAGCGACTCTACTGCACAACCTCAATTTGAAGATCCTTGGTTACCCAACTATGTTGAAGATGAAGGCTTAGAAACTTTTAGTGTCATACCTTTTTTAAAAGGGCTTAAATATGTAAAACCAGGTATGGCAGTAGGCAAACAACTACTAAATAGGTCTCAAACTGGTGTACCTTCAGCACCTCCTACACCGCAGCAAATGTTAAATGCAAGTAGACAGGCAGGGGGTAGGCAGGTTAATAGTTCGCAAACAAATCCTGTACCGCCTATGGCGACAAATCCTAGCAGCTCTGTTGTAAAACCTACTACGCAACCCGTGGTATTAAATCCTAACACTATGCCTGCAGTAGTAAAGCCTAATAACACTATGCCTGCAGTAGTAAAGCCTAATAACACTATGCCTGCACCATTTACAAACCCCACTAGGACCTACAATGGTTTTGGAAACCCCGGTATCAAAGGACCAAACTCAATACCTGGCATTAAAGGCCCACCAATAAAAGATGTATTTAACAATAGGCCTCCTGCTGTTTATAAACCACAACCAGTTAGGACACCTATTCAAACTCCAAAACCTATAAATCCTAACATGTTAAGGGTTGCTTCTGCCGAAGCTGCATCAGCCCAACCTGTAACAAATGCACCAGTAGTTGCACCTCTTGCAGCCAATGCAACTAATCAACCTTTTTCTGAAGACCCTAATACTATGGGGTTAGCACCCGTTGCAACAGCGCCTCAAAGGCCGGGTTATAAGGTAGTTAGATCTGGTAATGGCGAGCCTGTAAAAGCTGGAGGCGGTGGTTATGTGTGGTCTAAAGACTATCAGCATCCTATGTGGAATAATTAAGGAAAAATAAGTAATGGCTAATATACTAGAAGATAAAGAAGAAATGGTACCCCCTATGGGTACTACAGATTTAACTGGTCTTGGTACCTTTTTTAAAAAATATACTCCAGGTATAGATACAGAAGGCTATGCTGCTTATAAATCAAATTTACCTGAAGGCGTATTTGAAAAGACAGAGAGTGAATGGGTAGATGATTCTTTCCAGGCCCAGTTAAGAGATAGGTATTCACAATATCTAGAATCAGGTGGTTCAAAAAAATTGTCTTTTGAAGATTTTTCAAATAATACTAGCACTAACTTTCTAAGGCCAGATGGGGTTAATGATAGAGTTATCAATCAAAATGTATTAAACAGTGCAATGGGAGAGGCAAACGAAGCCTCTGAAGCTGCAGGTGGTGGAACTGTAAATCAAAATCAGTTTACAAAAGCAGTACAGAATGGACAGACAGTAGTACCCGGCTATAACACTGATATAGGTACACCTAATGTACCAGTAATAGGTGCGCCTGTAAGTAATTCTTTGCAGAATTCTACTAACTCAGGGATTATTCCAGGCTCTCCTCAAGACAATGGGTTAAATGATAAAAGCAGTTTAGACACTAAAACAGGTGCAGTAACAGATGCCGAGGGTAATACAGTCACACTGCCGGGTGACCCTAATGCAAGTGGGAAAGATGTTTTAAGTATATTTGATAAAGCCTCTAATCTTTTTGGAGATACTTTTGATGCTAAAGAATTAAGACGAATGGCCTTATATACTGTCGGGGGTCTGATAACAGGTGGCTCAACAAGTGGCTCATTTAAATGGGCTGCTATGCAGGTAATGAATGAATCTGCTGAAGCTAGTAAAAATGCTGCAACCTTAGGTGCTGCTAGTCTTAAAAATAAGCCTGTGCAAGTAAAAGTTGCAGGTGAGAATAAACCCGTACAAGCTTTATGGGATGGTAAGCAGTACTATAACGCCTCAACAGGTGTTGTCCTAGAGAATGCTAAGAAGTGGGTTGAGTCATCACACTCACCATCAGGATTAGCTGCTACATATACATCACTGGTAGAAGGTTTAAAAACTGGAAGGCTAGATAATAATGGTGATGCGCTACAAGTAGGTGAAAATGCTATTCTCAGCTATAATAAATTTAGGGCCAAAGTAGCTCAATGGGAACTTCAAGGTTATAAACCAGACCTAGATAGTCCTGTAATACAAAACTCCTTTGTAGAAGCAGTGAAAGCATCTATTGAAGCTAATAAAGGTAAGAGCTTTGATAATGATGAATTAACTACACCTGAGTCTTTCTTTGATATGCTATTAGTCAAAGGAGTAGTTTCTAGTGCGGCAGGTGACACATCAATATTTAAAGATAACAAAGGTAATGTACTTAGTACAGATGCTAATAATAAGTTAATGCTTATTATAAACAATGCTGTACAAACAGGCCAAGCTGCAGGTTATAATTCTAGTGTAGCATCAGCTACATTTAATATACATGAGGCTTGGAAAGGATTAGGTAAGGAAAAGCAAAAACAATATAATGAAAGTGCCGATAAGGGTGAATCTGGATTTATAGTTTTTGCTGAAAGCCTTAAATAACACTGTAAAATAAATGAGGACATAAGATGAATCTAGAAGATGTACTTAAACCTGCAAATCTAGGGTTAGAAGTAACCAACAACGAGGGTGGAGATGCCCGTGGTGCCACATTTATTGATGCCGATACCTTTAAAGATATAAGGAATAATCGCTATAGGTTGCGTGATATAGATGCGCCAGAAGTTTGGGGTAATCACCTAGGTATTTTAGCACCTGCACAAGTAGGCGCACAAGAACTTACTACTCAGACAGCTATGTTAGCTAATCACTTTGGGTTTAATCGTATAAAACAAACTGGTGAACAGTCTAAAGATCGTAGCGTTGTAGACCTAGTTAATGATTCAGGGCAGAATTTATCTGACTTTCTTGTAGAAGAAAGATTAGTAGGTGCTAATCGTAACACTTCCAATGAAGTTCTTACTAATCGTATGTTAAACAACTTTGTAGATAATATAGGGGCTAACACTGCTCGTGGGGATGTGGCTAATCGTGCTCGTGCAATAGTTGATGCGTCAATAGCAGAGGCTGATGTTGCCCCAACATGGGCTAGGCCTGCTATTAGTGAGGAAACATTTGGTATAGCCAAACGTATGTACAGCCATACAGAAGCAGCTGCCTTAGCCGCTAGCATGGAAGCTGAAACAGACCCTGTTAAAAAACAAAGGATGCAAAATGCTTTATATGACATAAAAACTTCTTCTAATCCTTTTCAATTAGGGGTAGAAGATCGTAAGTCAGATAGATCTTTAGACAATAAAGCTTATAATAATATAACCACTTCACTTAGCATAGGGCTAGAAAATACCTACCAAGCACTTTATGGTGTTGCCGATATGGTAGGAGAAGAGGCAGGATGGAAGTGGTTAGAAAATAAAGGTGAAGCAGGAATATCTCGTAGTACTAGACGTGCAGCCAAAGAGGGTTCTGTCCTTACTAGTCTAGAAGAAATAGATGATACTGGAGATGCATTCACTTGGCTGGCTAACAATGTATCCATGTCAATACCTTTCATGGCAGCAGCCATAGGTGGTGGATTATTAACCGCACCTTTAGGTGGCGCAGCAGTTCTAGGTTCTGCTGGTGCATTAGTAGTAGGTGCCTTACCATCCACAATACTTACCACAGGTTCTGTATGGAATCAAATGCCTGAAGGTGAAAAGAGTGCAGGTCTAGCCGTAGCTGCTGGCTTTGCAGTAGGTCTATTAGATAGATTTGGTTTTACAGGAGTCCCCAGAGCACTTTCAGCTAGTGCAGTACAACGTGGATCTATGACTGATCTTTTTAAAGACATAAAAAGAGAAGTTGCTGAAGAATTAATGAATAAAGGTGCTAGGTTAAGAGATGTAGCTGGTGTTAAAACTTATGGTCAAAAGTACACTATGGCACAAGCAATAGCAAGGGTAGAGCGTGCATCTAAGGCTGAATTAGTTCTAATGTCTAACAGATATGGAAAATTTGCTAGTGATAAATTACGCGATCTAAAAATGGTTAAAGATACCATACGTAAGATATCTTATGCCACAGGGCGAGAAGGCTTAACAGAAACTATACAGACAGCTATAGAAGAAGTAGCAGCTGTTTATGGTACTAGCGCTGAGTTAGACCCTGCTAGATTCCAAGAGGCACTTATCACATCTGCTATTATAGGTGGTGTGTTTGGTAGTAGCTTTGCAATGCCTAGTGTAGCAAAACAATATAATGACAGAGCCTCTATATTACACTCAGTAGATAATCCTGTTAAGGTACAGTCAGATATAGATCAGTATGCACAAGACGATAACAGGGAAGCAAGAGAAAAAACAGAACAAAAGAATAAACGTGAAAAGCATGCAGGGCGGGCAGAAGATACTGACCCCTCATCCTTTACACGTACTGTTGAAGATAATCTCAGAGATCGTAAAGAGTTTGCTGATAAGACACCCCCCGGAACAAATAATGGGTGGATGAAAGCAGCTGCAGCTAGGGGTAGAGCCTCTAGAAAAGCTGAAGGTATAGTTAAACGTGCTGCAAGTATACTAATACATAGACCTGGTTCTGTCTGGAAACCTATGTTACAATTAATGGTGGATAAAATAGGGATAACTACAGCTGAGGCCAAAAGAAGATTTCAATTATCTAGACTTGCTAGTGACTTTGGTGGATTAAATATTAATTCAGGACCATCTCACCAAGAGTATATTATGACGCTAAGGGGTGCTCTTACAAAAATAGTACCTGACCCCGATGCAGTAGCTCAAATACTAGGCACTAATGTACGTGATGCTAATAAAATTATGCGTAATGCAGTAGAGAATTATGCAAGAAAAGGTAGAACCTATGATGGTGTTAAATCCTCAGAAGTAAATCAACTTCTTGCAGAGTATAAAAGAAAACAAGAAGAGCTTAGAGCAGCTTATACTAAGGCAGGTATGCTAGAAGAAGCTTCTTTCTTATCTAAGGATGGTCTAGATTTATTAACCTCTCGTCAAATAGATCAGCGTAGGATTAAGAGCGACCGAAAAGGTTTTATTGCAGCAATGTTAAAACTAAATACAGCTCAGGGTAATCCAGTTGCTATGACTACTGATATGGCAGAAAAATATATGACTAGACTGTTATCTAAAGAAGAGGCAGATGCTGCTGCTATAGAGCTAAACAATAATTACGATCTAACTAAAGGTATGTTATCAGAATTTATGACACATAATATACTTGGTGCATATCGTAATGGTATAGGTAATGCGGCTAAAAAAGCTGGCGACAAAAAATACTTAGGTGAGAATAACAAGTATATAGAGTCAGATATAAAAAGGATGGTAGATGAAGGAGAAATAACAGATTTAGAAGGCGATCAATTAGCAGTTGATTTTTTAGACTATCTAGAGATAGCTAATGGCGATTATGGTGCATGGAATAGCCCTTGGGTTAAGACTGTTCAGGATAATTTAATCCTTGTAACCTTCTTAAGAAACATGGGATTCTCTGCATTAGCATCATGGCCTGAGGTTGCCCTAACACAATTAGGAGTGCCGCAACATATAGCATTTAAATATATGAGTGAACATGCTGGTGAGGGTGCTAGAAGTTTTGCAGAGTATTTAAATTATATGGTCTCACTACCTCCTGGCTCACCTATTCCTCGTAAAATATATGGAAAAAATCAGGTAAAAGGTCAAACTGTAAGAGATCGTCTAACTGAATTAGGTTATTCAGGTAGCCAAGCCAGTGCAGCTCGTCAGTATGGTATTGAAATTGATACATGGCAACAAACTATCGCTGAGAACTATGCTAAAATAGTAGGCCTTAACAACATTACTGATTATACTCGTGGTGTACGTGCTTCTATGTCTTCTGATGTTATACAACATTATGCTTCAATACTAGCTACTGACCCTACTATGGAAACTAACATGAGCCGAGAGGCCTACACAGAACTAAGAGACTTAGGTGTGGATGTAGAGTTTTTAATGGGCATACATGAGAAGTGGGCAAGAGACCCTACATACGCTCTTAATAGGTTAGAGATGGAGAAATTTAAAGGGCTGTTAGATATAGGTGCTCTGCGTTTTGTAGATCAGGCTATGGTAAATCCGTTACCCGGAAGAGTCCCTAAAGGCTTTAAGATGCAGAAGTTAGCTTCATTTAATCAGTTTCAAGGCTATATAGCTAACTTTACTGCTAATATACTGCCAAGGATACTTAGAAAAGCAAAAAGTGGTTCACCAGGCATGGCAACTAATGCTGCAGTTACCGCTATTACTATGATGGCAGCTGCTATGTTTGCAACTATGCTTCGTGATGAAATAAAATACGGAGGCCCTACACCCTA
>Ga0307984_1001405_pt1 | contig 10091 bp, 7 predicted proteins | sample EllFjometageno78_FD_203169 | JGI IMG/M metagenome (GOLD analysis project Ga0307984, IMG submission 203169) | Marine microbial communities from Ellis Fjord, Antarctic Ocean - #78 | ecosystem: Environmental > Aquatic > Marine > Unclassified | place: Southern Ocean | collected 2014-10-09 | reverse complement strand
TGTCAAAACACAGACAAAAGGCTTGTTGTATATCTAAGTATGGGGTTTGGAAATCCATATGGTGACAATTGGCATGAAGATATGTTGGCCAAATTTTCCACGAAACTTTATAAAGATCTTGGCGTGAGAGTTATTGCTTTAAGTGATACCGTGGGCACCGCTAGTGAAGAAATAGTTAAAAAAGCTTTTAAGGGAGTTATCTCGGAATTGCCTGATGTGGAATTCGGTGCTCACTTGCATCTTCATGCAGCTGAAGGCTTAAAAAAAATCGAGGCAGCCCTTCAAGGTGGTTGTCGTCGATTTGATGGTGCTATTCGAGGAATAGGTGGATGCCCTATGGCTCAAGACGCTCTAGTGGGTAATGCTCCGACTGAAAAAATGATTGAGTTGTTTACTTCGAAAGGCCTGTGGAGTGTGAAAGATGAAAGAGCTTGGAGTCAATCACAAAGTCTTGCGGCTTCTATTTTCGAATAAAAACTTAATTTAAGCAATGCTTAAATATATCGATGGAATATAAACTTTTAGAAAGTGTGAGAGTTTCTATTTTAAACTCTGAAATATAGATGTTGTAATTTCTCATATTCATCTATACGAGTACAAGAAATAAAAGGTTACGTTTTTTTTTAAATCCCGTATTAACCAAGTGTAACATACGCGATTGCGAGTCCAAATAAAGTTGCGACAAGTTTATTGTAATTAAAGGCATGCCCCTCCCCGCTTTCAAATATAACCGTTGTTGATACGTGTAAAAGAATACCAATTACTAAGCCGTGAGTAGCTGACATAAAAGTACTTACTCCTCCAGGGATAGCAACTCCAGAGTGAATGATTGTATCATAGATGTACATGCCTAATACGGGCATAATCCCGAATAGAGTAAGTAATCCCCACCTTGTGACCTTGGTTGCGCCTGTAGACTTAATAAGCCCCATTAATACTAAAGCTACTGGGAGCTTATGAAGGGCTAGCCCTATGAACAATGCAGAGCCTATGGCTGTGTCAGCGTGAACATGAACGTGTAAATTGCCCATAGATCTAACCTGATGAGCAACTTCAACAGCTGAAGCTCCTTCGGCAAGTGGCATAGATTCTAAAAAGGCATGGATACATAAACTCACAATAGCAGCCCAAGGCATCACTGTTGAGGTCTTATGGTTGGAGGAATCGCTCAGATGAACGTGTCCGTGCTCTAAACCTTTCGAAATATATTCGAGTAAAATTTGGACTAAAAAGCCGATAAGAACGAACGTGCCAGCGATAGAACTGTATGAGAACGCCTCGGGAACAAGGTGTAGGAATATCAACCCCATGATGAATGCCCCTCCAAAAGCAAGGATGACAGAAAGGTTGTTCATCGCGCGATCCCCCAAAATCTCTAGAGCTAATCCACCGATGAGGGCAACAATTAGTAATGCTAAGCCAGTTAATATCATTTATAAATCAAGTATTTTTCTAGCAACAATAATACAGCGAGGAGATTCATCAGAGAAATCACCTAAATCATAATCTCCAAATATTTCCTCGGTTTGCAAACCTACATCTAATAATAGTATTTTCAAATCATTTGCAGTCCATGCTCTAACCTTTTCAATAAAATGACAGTCCTCGCCTTCAGGTGATTTAAAACTTATTGATTTTTGAAAGAATCCTTCTTTAAGATGTCGCTCTATGATAAAAGTGTATCGGTCAATATTAACGACCTCTGAAGGTACTAGCCTAGATAGAGAATACGGAACATTTAGGTAATCTAAGATTAATAATCCTCCGGGCTTAAGAGCGTGATTAAAACCTTTTAGAACAGACTTGTGCTCCTCTTCTTTCGAAAAATAGCCGAAACTGGTAAATAGGTTTGAAATAAGATCAAACTCAGCTCTCCATTCTGTTTGGTTCTTTAACTCTCTCATATCTAAGACTCTAAAGTCAGCATTTGTGTGCTTTGACTTAGCTAGCATAATACTCTCTGAGCTTAAATCAAATCCGCTAGCTGTATAGCCGAGTTTTTCCCAAGCCACGACATGTCTCCCCGCACCACAACCAACATCAAGAACTCTTTCAACCTCTGATGACAATATTCCATCTAAGTTTTCGATAAGTTTTAAAGCTTCATCATTATCTCGATTACCATATAAAATATGATAGGCAGGAGAGTCAAACCAAGCCGCAAACCATTCATTGTTGATTTTTCCTTTCATGATGTTGCAAATTTGGGGATAATCCATGTAACTTAGATAGATGTACTCGGAAATAAAAAGTCAACCACCAACTCTCAGTCAATGTGCTGTAGCACAGGGTGATGTGGTTATTTTTTCGTACAAGGGATCCTTTAAGGAGCAAACATCTTCTCATATTCTTAATTGGATCGAACGGTATTTAAATTCTAATCCGACTGTTACACGTCCTGAATCAAAGAAAATTTTTAAAGTTGCTGTTGAATTAATTCAAAATTTAATTCACCATTCCTCTACCTCTGATTCATCATTTGTCTTTTCAAAGTCAGAGTCTGAAAATAGGTTTTCACTTAGTTCTACTAATTTAGTTGACACAAAGCAATCAAATCAATTGGTTTCTGCTTTATGTGCTATTAAGGCTATTTCAGAGAAGGAACTTCGATTGTTGAAAAAAAGCGTGATGGAAAACGAAAATAGAAGTGATCACGGTGGTGGTGGAATGGGGCTATTAGAACTTGCAAAACTCTCAAATTGTAACATTGAGTCAGAGTTATTACCTGCTCATCAAGATAAATTGCTCTTTTGTCTTACGGTTCATTTAAAACCAATTCAAGCTTAAAATGGATAACATCTTAATTCCAGGAACCTCCAAAACCCCTGAAGTATCTTTTATTGCAGAAGCTAGAACACTCAGTCTATCGGGTCGTAGTATTCCTGAAAATTCAATTAACTTTTACGCGTCATTAATAACCTGGGCTGATACATTGTGCAGTTCAGAAGGTGTTGTTGAAGTAAACATCAATCTTGAGTACTTTAATACAAGTTCTTCAAAATGTTTAATGGATTTACTTAAACGAATAGAATCCTCAAATGTTGAAGCTCATGTAAATTGGTATTACGAGGAAGATGACGAGGATATGCTAGAGGCTGGAGAAGACTATGATGCTATTATTGACCTGCCGTTTAAGTTAATTATAACAGAAGGATAGTTTAACACTGTTTCTTAATGGAGGGGCTTGAATCTTAAAATCCCCCATGCAATAGCCGTCATAAGCCACAGCACAAACACGTTGTAAAACGGTGTCTTCATGTCATTCCCTAAAACTCTTTTAGAAGCTGAATAATAAGGTGCATTCCACCCGGCCACATCACGTGTATGATGATGAATAGGTGAAGCGGTAGAGCTGAGCCCCTGCTCGAGATCTAAAATCCTAACTGTTCTGTCTTCCTGCAAAACCCATTCGGCAATCTCATTGTTATAATTGTCTTCTTTTAATTCTTTGAGGACACCTTCGTCAATAAGCCTGGCCTTTACTAAGTCTTTCGCTTTAAAGGCCTTGTGGTATGCACTGTTAAACGCATCCCTCCAGTCACTTTCATTCTCCTGTCCTGGTTGAGGTACTTCAATAGACCAAGCCCTTAATTCTATACCTGCCCTTTCCCACTCTCGTTTGGTCCATGATTGATTTCTTGAAGAATTGCATATTTCGTCTAACCAAAAATCTCTCCTCCAAGCAGTATGTTTAATTATATCATCAAACTCAACAAAGTTCTTTTCATACTGATTCTCACGGTAAGCATGAACAGCAAGAGCTTCAAAAGCCCATCTTGAGACCATTAAATCTCCGAGAAATGGTACATGTGTTTCATGAGTAAACCATTGATTAAATCTGTCGAATCTGACGATGGCTCCACCGAAAATGATCTGAGGAATTACTAGAAGAGGGATGATCATATAAATCACCTTGGCAGACTTAAATGCCGCAGAGATGTTTAATCCCAAAAGATTCCCGAACATTGACACACTAAATAACACGATGACATGTATCCAAAACATGCCGGAGATTTCTAATATAAGATGTGAAATAGCAACAAAACCAATTGTTTGGACAAATGACGCAATAAAGCTAACTGCAATTTTTGCTTGTAAATACCTCCCCCATTTTAAAAATAAAAATCTTTCTCGTCTAAGGATGGCCTTGTCACGATGTATCTCCTCAGCACTAATACTTAGTCCTAGGAAAAATGAAATGATTACAGAAATAAACAAGAACTGGGGAATGTTTTCACTTGTCTGGTAGATGTAACGGCCTCCTTCGGGAGTGAACCTCATAAACAGGGATAACAGGGCAGCAAGCATTGGAGCTTCGAGAACATTGATTAATAAATACTGCCTATTTGTGAGTTTAGAAAATAAATCTCTTGAGAAAAAACTTATAAATTGAGAAATCCCGGTTGGAGAAGAATTTATAGCATCGAGCTGTTTGAAATTTAACTCTTTGTCGACTCCTCTTTCTGCTCCCTTAGTTTCTTCAATATAAAACTCATTCCATTCCTTGGGGCTAATTTTCCTACTGTTGGAGATGTTTCCATATTCATCAATTTCTCGAGTTTCTATAGTCTCAAAAATTTGCTCTGGATTGATATTTCCACATTGTAAACAACTTGTTTGATTTGGATCTACTTGATTCGTAATCCTTTTAAAATATGGGATAATACTTGTAGGGACTCCATAGTAAATAGGGTATCCACCTTGGTCTAAAAGTAAAAACTTGTCAAAAAGCTTAAATATCTCAGATGATGGTTGGTGTATAACTGCAAAAACCAATTTCCCTCGATGCGAAAGCTCCTTAAGTAAGTCCATAATCTGGATGCTGTCGTAACTCGACAATCCAGACGTAGGTTCATCAACAAATAAAACCAGAGGTTCTCTTATTAATTCTAAGGCGATATTAAGTCTTTTTCTTTGGCCTCCAGAAATAGTCTTATCTAAGATTGACCCAACCCTTAAGCCCCTTATCTCCCACAATCCCAAACTCTTTAAAGTCTCATCAACCTTCAGATCAATCTCCACATGAGAGAGTTCTCCGAAAGTTAGTTTTGCACTATAAAGTAAATTTTTTCTAACACTGAGCTCTGCGATAAGTGCGTCCTCCTGAGCGATGTGACCAATGATGCCATTTACTTTAGTTGCCTCTTCGTGAATATCTACACCATTCAGCAACACGTGGCCGAACAAAGGGTTTATAGTCCCGTTTAAAATGTTTAAAAGTGTTGACTTTCCGCTTCCACTACCTCCCATAATCCCCACCAGGGTACCTTCTCTTTCTTTCAAGTTTAATTCATGAAGAGCTTGCTCTTTAGGATACTTGAAGTAATGACCAATCTTTTTTGCTGCGAAATCTATCTTGGGTACTTCAGGGCTGTCTAAAAACTGCCTTATTAAATCACTAAAGAAAATCCTAGACTTGTTTTCAACTTTGATTACCGACCCAGGCACCATAATAGAAATACTTCCATTTGTAACGGGTTGGTTATTCAGGTAGACAGCTTCATTTCCGAAATGCTTTACAAGAAAAAGTGAATTGTTTGAAAGTCGATATCCACCGAGTTCATTATATATAAAGCCCCCTTCAGTCGATTCAATCGAAAAAGCGTTAGCACTTACAAGTGCTTGAATACCTAAAACATCAACCTTCTGGAGTAAAAAAGATGATGCTACAGCTTCTAGAAATTCTTTTGAGTTAGAGTGAGCTTCGGTTGAATTGACAAATTCTACCAGCCTTAAGTACACTACAGTTTTATCTCTTTGAGGCAATTCCTTATTTATACTAGAACACGTTCTTAAGAGTTTTGTCGAGAGTTTAGATAATCTTTTAGCTTCAGTGACCTCTCCGCTATTTTTCTTTAATCTAAAAGTTTCTAAATGGGTATCGTAACTATCTAAATATCTATCGACTACCGATTTAGATAAACGGCCTGATAGATGTCTATTAGCTGCTTGTCTCCCAGCAAGCTCTTCTTTTTCTGTGCGTCCAGAAGCGAAAAGAGCGAACAGCTGTGTAAGAGCTTCTAATATTCCAGTAGTCATTAACCTTTAATTTGAAAAATATAAACTTATCATACGAGAGTTAGCTAAAGAAGTTGCCTTTATTGCCTTTCAAAACAACCTCGATCGGGGCTGAAGGTTGATCTTGGTTGTCCGTCTAAATCTTTTGACACATCTGATGCGTTAAATGGAGGTGTTGATGAAACTCCTTGCCAAACAGTACTGTTTCCATTTAAATGAAAGTCTCTATCAAAAGTAGAGACAAAGTCAGGAGCAATATCGGCAGTGCAATTAACATCTAAAAGGTTGTTGGGAAAATCCTCATCTTGAACATCAACTCCACATGAAGTAAAAAATGGGCTAGAGTAAATACTTGGGATGTATAAATTAGAGACCAACTCATCAAAATCATTTGCTTCAGCATTGTTGCCCCAAACCAAACAATTTCTGAATTCCGTTCCTTCTTCAAAAGGTCTATGCTGAATAATATCCCCTGCGCTTTCGTACCAATCATTGATATATACTGAACTGCCTTGCCTCACAGAGCCATCAACCCAATAGTTGGCAAACGTACTGAGGTGCATCACAATTTTACCTCCCAGTGTGAAAGCTCCACATGCTTCTCCACAATCAGCAATTAGGTTATTTACCCCTTTAATATATCCTCCTTGTGACAGAAGCCCTACCGACGACATATTGTAAATCTTCGTGTTGGACAGTTGCAAAGCATATTCAGCGCCTTGGCCTATACTGTCTACCCATATTCCCACATTCGCATTCTTGATGACTGCATGGTTAATAGACGAGTTGGCTGATCTGTCAAGCCAAATCCCTCCCCTACTCACTTTGTAATAAATATTTTCACCTTCATACTCGAATTGTAACGGAAACTCTAATCCCCATTGTCCAGGGTAGTCGAGAAATGATGCGCTTAATCGATCGCCTTGAAAAACCACTTTTTCGTCTAAAGTTCCGTTGATATGTATGCTTCCTCCATCAACCCAAATCCCACTGCCCGAATGCACATATACCTCGGTGCCAGCTTCAATCGTCAGAGAGCTTCCGGGCGCAACCCTTATGGGGCCATAGATAACATGAGGCAAGTCGCTGTTCCAGACTTCATCAATTTCCAAAACACTATCTGGAGGGTCGTTAGAATTAAACCAATTGCCTGGCTGGTGATGGAAAACTGCATTGCGACCGTACGAAATCAATTCCACAAACTGATCGTTGCCATTCACTTTAAATCTAAGGCGGTCTTCATCAATAAAGGCAAGGGAAGTATTTGTAGGATCAATTGTAACTTCAACAAAAATGAACATGCTGTCGTTAGGTAGAACAGTCACATTTTTCATACTTACAATTTCATTACCTGATGAATCTAAGCCTTGACCATCGATGTTGATCCTATAGCTACTGTACTCTCCACCCACTAACTCGATCTCATCAATAAGAAGCGCCTGATCATGGGGGTTGATAACAGATAAATACAGACTAATAGATCCAATTGTTGTAAATACCGAATCAAACATTAGCGTGTCCTCAGAAAACTCCAGAATTGAGTTAGAGTCAGTTGTGTAGGTAATCTTAGTACATCCTTGAATAGACGCCCAAACAATTACATTTATAATCACAAATATTACAAGAACTCTTTTACTCATAGTGCAAATATGGACATCTTTACTTAATGAAACGGTCTCATCGTGATTTCCTTTCACATCTTTCGAAAGTAGGTGTTAAACACTCACAGTTTATATCGATTGAGAAATAATCCCCCTTAAAACTAGGACATAAAAAAAGCACCCAATTGAGTGCTATTTCTAATAGTGTTTTATCGGATTAACCTAAGTAACCCTTAAGAATTCTGCTTCTAGACGTATGCTTAAGACGACGAATAGCCTTTTCTTTAATTTGTCTTACGCGCTCACGAGTTAGATCGAATCGCTCTCCAATTTCTTCTAAAGTCATAGGATGTTCACCATTGAGTCCAAAATAAAGTCGAATAACATCAGCTTCACGTGGTGTAAGAGTCCTTAAAGATCTTTCAATTTCTTTACGTAAGCTTTCTTTCATCAACGCATCATCTGGCGAAGGTGAATCTCCCAAACGGAGAACATCATACATCGTGCTTGAACTTTCGTCTCCCTCTTTAAGTGGAGCATCCATACTCACGTGACGTCCAGCATTTTTTAAACTCTGCTTAACCTCATCAAGAGTCATATCAAGTGATTCAGCAAGTTCAACTGCTGTAGGAGGTCTTTCAAAATCTTGCTCAAGTCTAGCAAAAGCTTTGTTGATTTTGTTAATAGACCCAATCTTATTTAAAGGAAGTCGAACTATACGACTTTGTTCTGCAAGAGCTTGTAGAATACTTTGGCGAATCCACCAAACCGCATAAGAGATGAATTTAAATCCACGAGTTTCATCAAATCTCTGTGCCGCTTTAATAAGACCCAGATTGCCTTCATTTATAAGGTCAGGAAGACTTAATCCTTGATTTTGATATTGCTTAGAAACAGACACAACGAAACGTAGATTGGCTTTTGTAAGTTTCTCGAGCGCAGCTTTATCACCTGCTTTAATCTTACGGGCTAGCTCAACTTCTTCTTCGGCAGTAATTAAATCTACACGACCAATTTCCTGAAGATATTTATCAAGCGACGCGGTCTCCCTATTGGTGACCTGTTTCGTTATTTTTAGCTGCCTCATTTATTTTCTATATTCTATATCTCATTTTAACGATTCCCCCCATCCTCTAATTTAACTTTAGTCACGACGCTCACGACGTTCACCTCTGTCTCTACGCTCTCCTCCTCGCTCACTACGATCTCCTCTGTCATTACGAGGGCGCTCAGCTGGCTCAACATACCCCTCTGGTTTGTCAAGAAGAACCTTTCGACTCAACTTAATCTTCCCGGTCTTTGGGTCACGGCCTACAACTTTAAATTTAACAGTTTCTCCTTCCTTAAGAATGTCTCCAACATTGTCAACACGTTTCCACTCAAGTTCACTTACGTGAAGAAGACCATCAATTCCAGGCATCACTTCAACGAAGGCACCGTAAGGCATAATTGTTTTAACTTTTCCTTCATACACTTCACCTATCTCAACTGTAGGAGGGAATGCAATTTGCTTGATGCGCTTAACAGCATCGTCAATTGCAGCTTTATCTGAAGCGGCTATCTCAACACGACCTTCTCCGTCGATATCCTCGATAGATATATCCGTGTTAGTCTCAGCCTGAAGTTCTTGTATGATTTTTCCACCAGGTCCAATGATTGCTCCGATAGCATCTCCAGGAACGTTGAACGCAACAATACGTGGTGCGTGTGGCTTGAAGTCATCATTTGGTTTGTCAAGAACTTTCATCATTTCACGACGGATGTGATGACGACCCTCACGCGCCTGCTCTAAAGCTTCACGTAATACGTCCATGCCAATACCTTGGATTTTCATATCCATTTGACAAGCAGTGATTCCCTCTTCAGTTCCAGTTATTTTAAAGTCCATATCACCTAAGTGATCCTCATCTCCAAGAATATCACTAAGAATGGCGTACTTGCCTGACTCTTTATCTGTGATAAGACCCATCGCGATTCCTGAAACAGGAGCTTTGATTTGTATTCCACCATCCATAAGTGCGAGAGTTCCAGCACAAACTGTAGCCATAGAAGATGAGCCGTTAGATTCAAGAATCTCTGAAACGAGACGAATTGTGTACGGGCAGTCTTCAACAGGAGGCAATACTTTCTTAAGCGCTCTTAGAGCTAAGTTTCCGTGTCCTACCTCTCTGCGACTTGTTCCACGAAGTGGACGCTCCTCTCCAGTTGAAAATGGAGGGAAGTTGTAGTGAAGTATGAATTTTTCTTTCTTGCGAACAAGCGCGCCATCGATCAGTTGTTCATCTTGCTTTGTACCAAGCGTAAGTGTAGTTAGAGCCTGAGTCTCTCCACGTTGGAAGAGCGCAGAACCATGACAGCTTGGGAGGTAGTTCACCTCTCCCCAGATGTCTCTAATATCTGTTGATGATCTTCCATCAAGACGAACACCATCATTAAGAAGTAAATCGCGTATTGCTTTTTTCTGAACATCGT
>Ga0307984_1001401_pt1 | contig 10109 bp, 14 predicted proteins | sample EllFjometageno78_FD_203169 | JGI IMG/M metagenome (GOLD analysis project Ga0307984, IMG submission 203169) | Marine microbial communities from Ellis Fjord, Antarctic Ocean - #78 | ecosystem: Environmental > Aquatic > Marine > Unclassified | place: Southern Ocean | collected 2014-10-09 | reverse complement strand
AGGTAGTAAATAACTTAGAGCATAAGTTAACTGATGTACTGCACGACTTCAAAGGTATATACTCAGAAGATGAGCATTTCGTTCCTAGAATATCATCAGATATTCTTTATAAAGTTGGAGATAAGGTATCGGCTTTAATGAGAGGTACAAAAGCAGATAGTCATCAAGATGCTATAATTACAAGCATTGATACAGAGGATGGTATTTTAAGAAAAACCTCTAAACGAGATACATTGTTATCAGTATATTCAGAAGAGGAAGAGTTAGAAGATGAGGTTTCAACATATGATATAAGATTTTATGGCTTTACCGCCATTCAAGAGAAGGAATTAAGGTCTATAGGTTGTGCTTTTGAAAAATTCCTTAACGATAAAGAAAGTGGTACTGAGGATATTATGGGGGATTTTGATGAGAATGGAGATATTAATGAATTTACTAAACTAAACTAATAAACTATTATGACTAAAATTACTACTGAAACTGCGAAGCAGATTATACACGATACGAATGGTAAGATATTCGGAGTGTCATTTACTAAGAAAGATGGTTCTCATAGAGATATGACGGCTAGGCTAGGTGTTAAGAAGCACCTGAAGGGTGGAGAGAGAGCATTTAACCCTGACGATTACAATATGATATTTGTATTTGATACGCATATAGAGAAGTACAGAACAATCCCTTTTGATAGACTACTTAGTCTAAGGTTCAAGAGCAGAAAATACGAAATATAAAATTATTAACTAAAACTAAATAAAACTATGAAAAAAGATGATGCAGTACAAAAGATAAGTGATATGTTAGGAGATAAACATATACATATATCAGACACTAAAAAGGTAAAAATACAGCAACGTTCAGTTTACCACAAGTTTACAGAGGTGGAAATTACAGTTCCTAATGATGTTCACGAATCTAAATTAATGGATTGGATAAATGATAACGAGCAATTATGGTCTGACCAAATGGATACAAAGGAAGAGCATTCTTCAAAGTTTATAGGTGGAAGTGGTGTAGATGATTATGATGGAATGAATGAATCAGATGCAGATAGTGAGTGGAGATTTCAATGTCCCGATGATGAAGATGGTAATTCATATGGAGGTCACTTATAAGTAACTGAAATTAAATTTAAGAAGGCTATCATAAATATGGTAGCCTTTTTTTGTACCTGAAACTGTTGAAACTGCTTGCGGTATATCCTTTTTTTATAGAAATTTATTTTTTTTTATTTTTTTACTAGAGTTGGTGCTAGGGTAGGGGAGGGGTTAGTGAAACTGCTATGAAACTGCTAGCGGTATACATATAGCCCCCCATAATTTTATGATTTCCAGCTTTTTTTTTGCTAGAGGTGGTCGGTAGAGGAGGGGAGGGGGTTTTTTTAAGAAATTTTATCCTGACATATTGGCGTAAAAATAAAGGTTTATTTTGTCATAAGGGATAAATAATTTATACTTTTACATCATATTAATTAAAACATTTCAAGACATGAAGCAAAGCAAAAAGCCAAACATCAGGATTAACCGAGCGGTTAAACAACTAACAAAGGAAGGGAACGGTTACAATATCGGGTGCATAATTTTTGAGGAAATTATTCGTAAGGGAGTCCTGCAAATAAAGGAGGAACTAAAAGAATTAGACCCGAACAAGAACCACATTATCCACCCGAACCTATTTAAAACTACTGTAGCAATAATAGAAAACCACCTAAACTTAAAATAAAACATTATGCAAAATTACACTTTAAAACAAAAATTGAAGGCATTAAATATCTTAATCCTAGAGAGAAACGCAACCGATTATGAATATAATTATAAAATTATAATGGACGTTTTGACCACCAAAAACGACCTAAACGATTTGACCCTTCAAGAGGTGCAGAAAATTTTAACCTACTGTACAGAGAAAGGAAGCCAAGACCTTAACGCCATCTTCTTAATATTTGCATCTACTGAAGCGGAACGTCTGCAGATTCATCAAGATTTCGTTACTATTGCCAAATTTAAAGATTCTGAATAATGGAGATATTAACACAAAATTCAAAAATGCGTAAGACCTCGGCTTCTGCCGGGGTTCGCATCTTCAACTTTTCTATTCCTGCATATAAGACCAAGAGCGGCAAAATTACCTGCCCATTTGCTGCCGATTGTGTAAAGTTTTGTTATGCTCAAAAAGGAAATTATACACGTTTCCCGGTAGTTAAGGAGAGCCAAGAAAAGAAGTATTTGTTAACTAAGGAGGATAATTTTGTTGACCTGATAACGGCAGCCATTAAACGCAAGAAGGCAACCCATATACGCATCCACGACAGCGGCGACTTCTACAGCATCAACTACCTGTTAAAGTGGGTAAACATTGCAAACGATAACCCGGGCGTTACCTTTTACGCATATACTAAAAGCATACAATTTTTTAAAGGTTGCATTAATATTCCTGCAAATATGATTATTATCTATTCAGAAGGCAGCAAAAAGGACGAACTAATTGACATCGCCAAAGATAGACACGCCCGCATATTTCAGAGCATTAAGGAGCTAACAGGGGCGGGATATATTGACGCAAGTACAAACGATTTGCAAGCAATACAGAACAACAAAAAGGTTGGTTTAATCTTCCACTAAATGAAAGAAGACATCAACGACACGCTATTATCTATAATAGTATGGATAAGCATCTTACTTACTATTTGCAATTAACTAAAGCCACCTTAACGGGTGGTTTTTTTACATCTAAAGGGTTTTATAGTGTTGGGGGTTGTATTGGTATAGGTTGGAAGGTTTAAAGCGTTTATACGTGCTTAAATTAGTTTATAAGGTTTATAAGTTTCTTTATGTTTTGGGGCTTATTTGCTAGCTTCCTGCAGACGTTCACGGGCTAAACTCTGACAAAGTTAGATATTAAGACCAGGATAAGCACAAAAACACGCCACGCCTCCAAAAATCAACGTTTTTCTACATTTATTTTGTCATTATTTTAAGACATTTTGGCAGGTTAAAGCCTTAATTTTCAGTAGGGGAGGGGCTGAAGAGGGGCTGAATATCGGTGGGGGAGGGGCAAAACCGTCAAATTTGGGCTACGCCTTCTTTGAGCATATACACACAAACGCTCAGTTTTCAAATCCAATTTTATAATCTAATGGTTATTTTGGGGGGTAATAGTTGTATTGTAAGTCTTCCGATAGTTATTTTAAACATATAGTTTGGTATTAGATATGTTAATTGCGATATGAGCAATAGCATATCCTATAAGATTCAAAGGTAAAGGATTTATTTGACATATCAAAGAAGTTTATGGTAATTAATAATATATTCAAAATGGAAAAGGATTTCAATTTTATATTAAAGGGTTAGTGAAGGGTTGCTTAAGGGTTCAGTATACCCTTATAGTAATATATATAGTAATAGCTATAGTAATATATCTAGTATAAGTTCATTTCCAATAATTTCGTAGGTTATTCGGATAATTTTCTTTTATTTGTAGTCTTAATTAAAAAAAATTAAAAAAAATGGCAGAGCCAACAGGAATAACAACAAATGTAGCACCAATATATAGTGCTGATTTATTATACGAACAAAATTGTAAGTGTGGAACGATAGAAGTATTAGGAGCAAATGAGCAATGGACTGCGGGAACAGGAGATAAGGTATGGAGAATAGATGTGCTTTATAATGGAGATGCAAGTGGAAGACCTGCTAGAGTATTTTCCACTTTAGCTGCATCTAATATATCAAGTGAAGGATGTGCTGTTATTACAAGTGCGTATTTATTAAATGGACAAATAATTATGGGAGACTTTACTGGTGTTACAGCAGGAGTAGGAGCAGGAATTATTTTAATACTTTATAAAGATTGTAGTCAGTCATAAAAAATAAAAAAAATATGGAAGATAAAAAGAAAGAGTACGCAGAAGTGAAGTATAATTTTAACTTTACAGAGTCTATGATGGAAGAACTTCATATGGAAGGTAAGTTAGATGTTAGAATAGAAGGAGGAGAAGAAGATATGGTAATTTCATTTACATACAATAAAGAGAAAGAAATAATTGAAGATAAAAGTAATGATGAGAAGATTATATCAATGTTAGATGACGAGCTAGATGATTATATTAATAAACTGACTGATTCAATAAAAAAACTTTAATATATATACTATGGAAGAGGAAGATAAAAGAAGAATGCTCAGAAAAAAAGTAATGGATAGTAATATTGAGGTGGAAAAAATTACAAAAAAAAATCCACCAAAACTTAGTAATCCTAATGGAAGAAAAAAAGGAGAGCCTAACAAGATAACAAAAATGAGTAGGTCTGCTTTGGCTTGGGCATTGGAAGGACATTCATATAAAATCAAAATAGCATTAGATAAGTTATTTGAAGAAAGTCCTGAAGCTTATATTGGAGCAATTACTAAATTAATGAATTATACTGTTCCTAAACTCTCTTCTAACGAGATAACAGACAATACTTCTAAAAAAATCAAGATAGATTTTAATGATGATATATCTATTGATGATATTAAAGCTAAATTAAAAGAAATTGAAGGAGAAAGCTAATGACCCTATACAAGAGGCATTAGAAAAAAAACTTTGCGAATTATCTTTCTATGAATTCTTTAAAAAAGCTTGGCATATCATTGAGCCTTCTATTCCTCTTTCTACTAATTGGCATCATAAATATCTTTGTGATATTCTGCAGGAAGAAGCAAATAGAATAAATGAGAATAGACCGAAAACAAAAGATATTGTAATTAATATCCCATTCCGTAGTACGAAATCAATACTCGTTACCGTTATGTTCCCTGTATGGACTTGGATTATGAATCCTAAGCTTAGATTCATTACCGCATCCTACTCAGCAGACCTTTCTATAGAACACGCAACTAGAAGTAGAGATATTATAACCTCAGATTGGTTTAAAGACAGATGGGGAGATATATTTCACATTAAAAAAGACCAAAATCTAAAGGCAAGATACGAAAACAACTTTATGGGAGTAAGGAGAGCAACTTCTGTAGGTGGAACTGTTACGGGGCAAGGAGGGGACTTCCTTATTGTGGATGACCCTGTGTCTCCTCAGCACGCAGCATCGGAAATTGAAAGAGAGAACGCTAACGAATGGTATAGAACAACATTCTACTCAAGACTTAATAATCCATTGACAGGAGTTCGGATTGTTATTATGCAAAGGATACACGAAAATGATTTAAGTGGATTTTTGATTGGACACGAGTCAAGAATGAAGTATAAACATATTTGTATACCCGCAGAACTATCAAGAGACCTAAAACCTGCTGCACTTGAAGATAATTATGATGAAAATGGTTTATTTTGGTCTGATAGGTTTAGTAGAGATATATTAGATGACTATAAACAAGCCTTAGGTAGCTATGGTTACGCAGGACAGCTTATGCAGACCCCAACACCTATCAATTCGGGAATGATTAAGGCAGATTGGTTTAAAATAGACAGCACAAAGTATGTAGACGAGAAAACAGTTGTAGATTTCGTGATTGACCCGGCATATACTGCAAATGAGAAGAATGACCCTTCTGCATTACTCGCATATACATTTAGAGATAATAAATGGCAAATAGTAGATTGTATCAACGTATATAAGGAATTTCCCGATTTAATTAAGTTTATTCAACAATGGGTTGTTAAGAATGGATACTCAAACAGAAGTAGAGTATATGTTGAGCCAAAAGCTTCAGGAAAGTCAATCGTACAGACATTAAAGAAAGAAACAGGTCTAAATGTAAGGGAAGATAAGCCACCATCTAAAGATAAAGTGGCTAGAGTACAGGATATAAGTGCTTCATTAGAAAGCGGTAGAGTTAGTTTGGTAAAAGGTAAGTGGAATGAGGAGTTTTTAAACCAACTTGTTAGATTTCCTGCAGCAAAACACGATGATATGGTAGACTGTTTAGTTATGGCTGTCAATAAGAATATGTGGAATCACTCAAAAGTGTTATATTTTGAGTAATCACTTTTAAAAACTTCGCATCTATACGGATTTTTTTTCATATTATTGCGAAAGATTAAGAATAAATGAAAATAGAAGCCATAAATAAAAAACACGCAAGCTATCTCAAGGATTATATAAAAGATATTCAAGAGATTATGTTTGATGCAACTGAAAATGCCAATACAGGTAAATTTTCAGAAATTAATGACCTTTTATCTAATGTTGTTAGGTATTCTAATAAATTCAAGGAATACACTAATAGTCCGCAAGAAATCAATGAGTGGTGCTATATGATTCCAAATCTTATGATGTATGCATCAACAGGATTCTTAATTGGTATAAAAAACAATGATAATAGTGAAGATGTTGAACAGGCTATTGATAGATTATTTGAGAATACAGTAAAGATAACTTCTGATACAAATAAAATGCTAGATAAACTAGAAGCTATAGGAGAACTAGAAGACTTACTAACTAATTTAATGAAAAAATAGTATATGTTATTTATAGATGTAATTGACGGAGATAAAACAAAGACAATAAACATACCTACCGATTGGGAAGATATGACGTTAAGTTATTGGTGTGGAATTTATAGAATATTTAGAAAGTATAAAGAAAAAGGAAAAATTACTGAAAAATTAGTCAAGGATAAGATTGAATCACACTTAGAGCATTACACTAATGAAATGAACGAATCTAATTTAGAATTTCTTAAAGAAAGAGATGCTATTAATATGAATAAAGAGATATTCAAGTATATAGCTCAAGTTAGTGATGAAGATATTGAAAGAGTTGATTTCAAAAAAGCTATGGATGTTTTGAGTGCAATAAATATATTTCAAAAAGAATATAAGCCTAAGGGAGTTGAAAGCTTTGAGTTTGAAGATGAAATTTATTATTTCCCTAAAGATAATATGAAAGATAATACTTTTGGGGATTATATAGAGTCTACTCAGTTAGATATGAATGAAAAAGCAATGACTAATGGTCATTATGATGTTTTACCTGAGCAAATGGCTATATTATGCAGGAGACTAGGAGAGGAGTATGATGAAGATGAAGTCGCAAAGAAAACAGAGAAATTCAAGAACTTAAAAATGGACATCATAATGGAGTTTAGTTTTTTTTTGACCAAACAAAGTCAAATATTGGGAAAAGTTTTGGAAATGTATTCGGAGGAGAGAAAAGAGGCGGTGGAAGTATAAAAGGAAAGGTAGCTTCAGAAGGTTATTATAAAAAATACATAAAACCTTTTGGATGGTTAAATAGTTTATTTGAATTAGCAGGAAAGAAAATTTTTACAATAAAAGGAATGAATGAGATAGATAGCGTTAAGAATACAAACTTATACAAGGTATTAACCTACTTGAGTTGGCAAAACGCTAAGTCAGATTATGAGGGAGCAGTTCAAGAGGCTATATATGCAGATAAATAAATAATATGGCAATAACAAGACTAACAGATATAGTAGCTGCAATGAAAAGCAAATGGACTTACGGGGATAAGGACTTTGCTTATGAATTTGAAGTAAATCAACATCATAATACGCAATATCCGTATATGATGATAATACCACCTGACTCACAAATACCTGAAATATATAATGGATGGGAATCTTATGATTTTGAGATAGATTTCTTTGATTTATATCAAACAGCATCACAGAAATCAGTTTTACTAGAACAAAAATGGGATAACTTAGAGGATTTAGCTTTAGAATGGCTAAATAATGTAATGATTAACTTTAAGAATCCTACAGGAGCAGGAGTGGGGGTTTACTTCCTAGACGAATCTATTGATATAAAAAGAGTAAAAGAAGTTGCAAATGACAGGCTTATTCAAATTAAGATGAGCTTTACAATGAGAGGAGTTACAAGATGTATGTTAGGTAGCATACCAACACACTACCCTACTCAGATACCTAATTTATCAACTTGGTTAAGGGCTGATAGTGGCGTTACATTTGACACTCCAACTAAAAGAATAAGTGCTTGGCAAGACCAATCAGGAAACAATAACAATGCTGCTCAATCTACAGCAACAAAACAGCCATTAAGAATACCTTATGATGGAGCTTCAGATAAAACAAGAATAAACTTTGATGGAACTGCTGATGAATTAGAATCAGTTACTAATAGTCCTATTAATACAGACTTTACAATATTTACAGTTGCACAAGCAGAGCCTGTAACTACTCCATTTACAAATACATACTCTACAAACTTTGAAGGAGCAGGAGATGTTGTTGATTGTGGCAACCCTGCAGGTGGAGCAGGAGGTCAGCTTTTCTCATTTACAGATGGAGCAGGAAACGACCAACCATTCAGCCTTAGTGTTTGGGCAAATGTAGACCCTACAGAGCCTTGGAGGGGGTGGATAGAGAAATATGAAGTAGGTCAGGCAGAGTATTCTTTTCGACCTGTGTACTCTTCAGGAGATGTACACTTTTTTATTTATGATAATATAGCAGGAGGGTATATAAACGCAAAGGTATTGAATATCAATCAGAAAGGAGAATGGGCTTTATATACAGCTACTTATGATGGTAGTGGTACTACTGCAGGAATGAAAATATATGTAAATGGAGTAGAATCTCAAAGCTCATTTCATCAAGGTGGTACTTATAATGGTATGCAGACAACTACATCTTCTCTTGATTTAGGAAATGGGAATACCAATCCTTATGTTGGAGATTTAGATGAATGCAGTATTTATGATAAAGAATTATCTACTGCTGAAATTGTTGAGCTGTATAATTTAGGTAATCCAAACGACTTAACAACTTTAGCAACTAGCTCTCCAAGTCTTATTGGTTGGTGGAGAATGGGAGATGGGGCAACATTCCCTACTATTCCTGATGCTAGTGCAAATTCTAATGATGGTACTATGGTGGGTATGACTGCTGATAACTTTAGAGCATTTGCTCCTAATTCAGAAGAAAGCACTTACTTTAGTTATGAGTTTGGAAATGCAAAAATATCTTTAGGAAGTTCTTCAGAAAGAATATATTGTAATTTAGCTGATAGTTCTCAGAGTTCAGGGGAGTGGAACGCTAGAAGGATATGGAATGGGGATAGTTCAAAGTACCATATAGCAACTATGAAGCTAGAATCATCTATATCTAATTTAAGCCTTCAGTATAATAATGTTCTTATACAAGAAGGAACTATGGCAAGTTACGATAGCACTCAAACATACAATGCTGCTAAATTTAAAATAGGAAACGGAACTCATTTAGGTAATTTAGATGGAAATGTTCAGGAGCTTATAATATACAATAGAGCTTTAAGTTTAACAGAACAAACTGCAGTAATAAATTACTTAAATAATAAATATAAAATATATTAACAAATGGCACAAGCTTTAAACAACACTAATATATTCTTTAGTATATCTCCAAGAGCGTATTCTACACTAGCTTTAAATGATGGAGGTTATGTGTATGATGTTTATGGAGGGAACTTAGATACTTATATTCATAGTGCAAACGCTCCTGTAACATTACAGGTTTGGTGGCAAAATACAAATCTAACTCAATCTCAAGAAGGGACAGGTGCAGGTGGGATAAGAGTTGCAGGAGACTTAGTAAATGTTATATTTGATATTTATGAAGGAACAACAGCGATTCACTCAAGTGTTACAACAGCAAACGATTTCAAAAAGATATGTAGTATAAAAAAATCAAAAGATATTCCTAAGGTTTGGAATGGTAGACCTAATGAAGAGCCTACTTTAAGTGGTCATCGATTTACAATAGATATAAGTGATATTTGTGCAGATTTACTATCTTACAGTTTAATACCGAATAATATAGGTACTTGGGGTGGATTGAATGATGGGAGTACAGGACCTCAAGGAGGTACTAATGCAAGCACTCAGCCTAATTTATACGGGGGTTTAAACGGTCAATGGGTTATGGAAGATATAGCTTTAACTCCAAATACAACTGCAGCTAGTATGTATAATCTTACAGCTAATGGAGCAGAAAGAAGAATTAGGGTTAGAGCTAGATTTGAAGTAATGAAATCAGACGGAACATTAGAAATTACAGATAGTCCTTCAGATAGAAAGATTAGTGATTTTGTTGTAATTAATTCTGCTCCTCAATGGTCAGACAGGCATAATCTTAAAGATAGGCAACTTGTTTAT
>Ga0307984_1001399_pt1 | contig 10123 bp, 7 predicted proteins | sample EllFjometageno78_FD_203169 | JGI IMG/M metagenome (GOLD analysis project Ga0307984, IMG submission 203169) | Marine microbial communities from Ellis Fjord, Antarctic Ocean - #78 | ecosystem: Environmental > Aquatic > Marine > Unclassified | place: Southern Ocean | collected 2014-10-09 | reverse complement strand
CTTGATAAAATCCGTCAACGTGTGACCACCTCCTCGGCATCGATGCCGACACTGTCATGAACCCTTTCTCATCCCAGCCTACGAACCGCCTCGACGAGTTGCTCTCCGAGTCGATGCTGCGCACGTTGCTCCCGGATGAAATTCGCGAGCTCGAGGAACTTGCGGGAACTGAAACGGACGCACTCCTCGCCCACGCCGAGCAAGCTGCTGCGAGTGCTTCGATTGCCTTTGCAGATCACGATACTGAAGTCGAATCGATGCCGTCTAACTTGCAAATGAAACTGCAAGAGCAAGCGGCTGATCACTTTACTAGTCGCTCCTCCGAAGCTTTACCTGGCCCTGGCTCAGAACGACGCGCCAACCGCCTGCCGTGGCTCTTGACTGCCGCAGCAGGAATCATTGCAATCTTTGGTTGGCAGCCGCGCTTTTCTGAGACTAGTGTTCTAAGCGGAGAAGAGATGCTACAAGAATTGGTCGCAGAAGCTCCGAGTGATTTGTTGCGCCTAGACTGGACCGTCTTGGAAGACCCTGCATCAATAGGTGCGAGTGGCGAACTCCTGTGGTCTGATAGTGAGCAACGCGGCTACATGCGCTTTCGCGGTTTGGCTGCCAACGATGCCAGCCAGAGCCAATATCAGCTATGGATTTTCGACGACAAGACCGACACCAATTACCCGGTGGATGGCGGTGTCTTCGACATTCCCGCCGGCGTCGATGAAGTCATCGTTGCGATTGATCCTAAAATTAATGTCAAGGAAGCCTTCCAGTTTGCCATTACCGTTGAAGCACCCGGTGGCGTAGTGGTTTCTAAACGCGAACGTATTCCGCTGCTAGCTGCCGTGCCTAGCTAACGGGCATCGACATGCGCTTTAGATTGAAGTGACTTGGTGACGACAAGTATTTATGGGTTCAATCATTTGGGTTTTGCGAGCATCATTTGGACCAGACCAACATGTCGTTCCGCGAATCCACCCTCACAATAGCGAAAGTAGTATTCCCAGGTGCGCAAAAAATGGTCATCAAGCCCCATCGCGCGCGCCTCGTCATGGTGTGCTTGCAACGCCACTGACCAACGATCAAGGGTTGTCGCGTAATGCGGAGTGAAGTCCTCTAGATGGACCAGTTTCAAATCACTGTCGCTGGTCATCGCTTGACACATGGCGGTCACTGAAGGGATGCACGAGCCCGGGAAAATATACCGCTTAATAAAATCGATGTGGCGACTCGCGCTTTCAAAATCTTGATCTTGAATAGTGATGGCTTGCACCGCTGCCATTCCGCCTGGCTTTAATAAGTTACCAAGTGTGAAGAAGTATTCACCAAGGAAATCTGCCCCGACGGCTTCGACCATTTCTACTGATACCACGCGGTCGTACTTGCCCTCTAGGGAACGGTAGTCTTCTAGCAGAAGTTCCACGCGATCCTCAAGACCGGCTGAAGCAATCACCTTTTTGGCCCAAGCGTACTGTTCCTTGGAAATCGTAGTCGTGGTGACGCGGCACCCATATTCACGAGCCGCATGCAGAGCGAAAGCGCCCCATCCGGTGCCCACTTCTAAGAGGTGTGTGTCAGGCCCCAACTCAAGCTTGCGACATAAGTGATCGATTTTGGCAATTTGAGCTTGCTCCAAAGTCGTGCTCTGCGCGTCGAACAAACCACAGCTGTAAGTCATGGTCGGATCCAGGAACAAAGAAAAGAACTCATTGCTGAGATCGTAATGCGCTTCGATATTTCGTTTCGCACCTTGCAAAGTATTGCGGTTAGCGCGATGCAAGCGTCGTAGTAGTGGCGCACCCCACTTTGCCAGTCCACCATCAATATGCTGCAACACATCGCGGTTGCGCGCGAACAAACGAATGGTTGCCGTTAGATTATTGGTATCCCACCAACCTTCGGCGTAAGCTTCGGCCGCGCCCAAAGACCCCCCAGTCACCATGCAAGCCCAGAAGCGCGGATCGAGCACAGTAATCTCGGCATGCAGCGCATCTTCACTCGGATGCCCGAACAGCCAGACCGCGGGATCGCTCTTGCTATCATTATTCGGTGCCTCAACCAGTCGCAGTTCACCTTTTGTGATGCGACCAATCGAGCGGAGTACGAGGCGCCGCGCAGTGCGAACCTTCCAAGTGCTAGAGCCAGTGGAACGAGATTTTGCGGTAACTATTTCCGCGGCAAGCGGCTGCGAAGTGGACTTAAGACGAGTGGGTGTTGACATGGTCCTTTGTTTTTATGTTTGCAGTTGACGCTGCCACCTTGCGTGGGTGGCGATGGAAAGTGGCGCGTTTCAAGAACAAGCGCAATGCGTGCCAATATATTGCGAAATGCAATCGCTGGCTTTGAAATGGGCTGCGTTGCACTTGGCGTGCAACTCCACGGCGATTCAAGCTCTGAAAACTACCGTCCAAGGTCACGTCAAAAACGCGTTCTCCCTCGCGCTCATTGACCATGGCGACGACTAAGCCATCTTTGTGCAACTGTATTCGCCAGTGGTATGAGTGGTCCATGCCATGAAATGGCGAGACATGAAAGTCCTTCTCAAAACTCCACGAGTGATGCTCTTGCGGGGATTCGCTGCGTGCATCCAAGGTATAGGCATGCCGCTCGAACCATGGGGTATTGGTGATTTCGGCGACAACCGCTACAAGTTGATTGTTGTTGTCGTGGCACAGATAAAAGCTGACAGGATTGAACAGGGAGCCGAAGCTGCGCAACTGAGTGAGCAACAATATCCTTCCCTCAGGTCGGAAGTCTAACTCGCTAAGAACTCGATCACGCACCGCGTCCTTGAGGTCGACATCTTGTGCACCAAAATAATCCGAGCGGCGGAACGAACGTGGAGCCCAGCGCTTGCCGCCCCACGGAAGGTGCGAAGGCAAGTCTTCTAACTCATCCAGATCGAGTAGAACAAGATTTAAGGAATAGTTAAATTCATGCGCGCGGTCTTCATGACGACGATGCCGCACCGTGCCTTCGAACAGGCGACTGTGTGTCATAGATTTCATGCTAAAACATCCTCGCTAACACCCAATGCTTGGGCAACTCGAAGTGCCGACCAAGCGCCATCTTCGTGAAAGCCATTACGCCAGTAAGCGCCACAAAAGTGGATGCCATCGACGCCACTGATTTCCGCATGCCGGGCTTGCGACGCCACTGCAGCGGCACTGAAAATCGGATGATCGTAAGAGAAGTTGCCAAGCACTTTGTCCGCGGCAATTTCTTCAGAGCGATTCAGCGTAACAAATAGTGGTTTAGCGCTGCGGATATTTTGTAAACGGTTCATCCAGTACGTCACTGTGGCGCGCACCGCGCCTCGTGTTGGAACGAAGTAATTCCATGCCGACCAAGTGCGCTGTTCTTTTGGCATCAAACTGGAATCTTGATGCAAGACAACATCGTTAGCTTGAAAAGTAAAAGGAGCAAGGACCTCCTGCTCCAATGCTGTAGCATCAACCAGCATGCACAAGGCAATGTCGCCGTGAGTCGCAACGACTACTTGATCGAAGCACTGCTCCTTGTCGGCAGTTCTTAACCAAACTTTTCCGCCTTCGCGGCGCAAGCCAAGCACTGCGGTCGACAAGAACACCGGGCCGCGGAGCTCGGCGAGCAAGGCGTCGACATAAGTGCGACTACCGCCCTGCACCGTAAGCCACTGTGGGCGATCTTTTACATTTAAAAATCCGTGGTTTTGAAAGAATTGAACTAAGGTGCGTGCCGGAAAGTTGAGGATGTCGGCGGGATCCGTAGACCAAACCGCTGCGGCCATCGGCGACAAGTGCTCCTCAAGGAACACCTTGCTGTAATTATTCTCCTGCAGATATTCGCCAAGCGTCGGTGAATATTCGCTTTCAAGCAGAGATGGTGCCTCGCGGTAGAAACGCAACAAGTCACGCAACATGCGCCAGTGTGCCGGGCGCAATAAGTTTCTGGGTTGAGCGAACAAACCCCAAAAACCGCGTCCATGGTAAGCCACCTTATTTGCTTGCACTTGAACGCTAAAACCCATATCAGAATTTTGGGCATCCACTTTCAACTTCTCAAGCAAGCTGCAGAAGATTGGATAGGTATGCCGATTAAAAACGATGAAGCCTGTGTCCACCGGAAGTTCTTCACCTTGCGTACCAGCGGCAACTTTCACGGTATGAGTATGCCCACCTAGACGTGCGTCAGCCTCAAAAAGACTAACTTCATGTTGAGTCTGAAGCATCCATGCAGCGGTCAAGCCAGAAATGCCGCTACCGACGACGGCAATCTTCATGAAACGGTTCCCTGCACGGTCGGTGCGAGCAAGTAATGCGAGACCAACCATTCACTGCCTTGGCGATATCCAAACAACTCGGAACAAGCGAGAAAGAACATCCGCCAACGCTGCACTTGGCGCTCCGCATCCTTTTGCCCAAGAGAACCAGCGCCTTGTAAGACCCGAACGGCTTCCGCGCGGTTTCTATCTAAGTTTTCCAGCCAGGCCTCAGCGGTTCGTTGATAGTGCACTCCAGATTCAGGCCAATCGGAAACCACTTCGAAAGAAGTTTGCAGGTGGATGGGCAAAGTGTGTTGCGGCATCATGCCTCCCGTGAAGAAGTTGCGCGCCATCCAATCTTGGCTCGTGCTATCCTCGAATGGATAGGAGCTTTCGCGATGCGAAAAGAAGTGCAGGAACAGGCGCCCGTCGGGGTTTAACCAACTGTAAATACGGGTGAGCAACTTCTCCCAATTACGCATGTGCTCAATCATTTCTACCGAGACTACTCTGTCGAAATGCTCCTGCGGATTGAAGTCGTTCATATCCATGGTTTCGACTCTTAGGTTTGTTATTCCGCGTTGCTTTGCTTCCTCAAGAATAAATTCTCGTTGACTCGCGGAGTTAGAGACCGACAAGATTTGACTGTTGGGATAACACTTGGCCATCCACAAGCTAAGACTTCCCCACCCACAGCCCAACTCGAGAATGGATTGCCCGTCCCGAAGTTGCGCACGCTTGCAAGTGAGCGCAAGCATGCTTTCTTCAGCCTGACTCAAATGATCTACACCTTTATCCCAATAGCACGAAGAGTATTTGAGATGGTCACCTAAGCACAATGCATAGAACTCGGCGGGAACCTCGTAATGCTGCTCATTGGCTGCACTAGTTCCTATCGCGATGGGACTGGAACTCATTTCCAGCAACCACTCTGAGAGCATGGCATCTCCCCTTTCCTGCACTTGGTCATACAGATTATTTAAACGCTTTCTGAGAAGAGAGCGGATCCCCCAGCGAATCACTGAGTCTGGAAGTAACGAGCGTTCAGCTGCTTGGATGGTCAGTGACATGGCGTGGAGGGAGTAAGAAGAATGACGAAGTGGATTTTTGGTAAGCGCGATAATCGTCGCCGCGACTGCGTAGCGCTTGTTGTTCGGTGAACGGGATTCCTGAAACCTTAGTCACCATCACCAGCATCAAAGCGGCTATTCCGATGTTGATGAGTAGGTATGGAGTGCCGATGGCCGCCACTGGATAGGCACACCAAAGCAACCATTCAAAGAAGTAGTTCGGGTGGCGCGACCAATTCCAGAGCCCAGCGCGACAGGTCTTGCCGTGGTGAATTGGATTACTGCGCCAGCGGTCAAGTTGTCGATCGGCAAGGCCGTTGCCAAACAAACTCACTAACCAAAGCACCAAAGCCACGACTTCCCAAGTGCGCCAGCCTGGTTCTACATCCTGCACTAAAGTGACGAATGGAATAGCGAACAACCAAGCAGCGAAGGCCTGCAATTGAAAGAAGCCGAAGAAAAAAATCGGCGCGCGCTCACCAGCGGCAGCCTCCATCGCAAGGTAGCGACCGTCTTCACCGTCACGACCCAGACGCTTGGCGAGATGGAAGCCAAGACGAAGAGCCCAAATAGAGGCTACCAAGGCAACCATAAAGCGCCGTGATTCCCAGCCGTCAGCCAAAGCGGCGTAACAAATGGCCTGAAAGGCAATAGCCATCGCCCACAGCAGGTCGACATGCCCTAGCTGTCGCTTTCTCAGGAGGTACAGCCATGAGATAGCCAGAAGCACGGAGAGGGCTATCAGGCTCAAGAAGATTTGTGATATGGGTAGATTCATTAGCTTTACGGATTATTGTCTAGGTTATTTTATAGACATTCGTTGGCTTGTATAGAAGAATTTCGTTAATATCTAGACATGAGCGAATCACAACCCACGACGGAACTCTATTCGATTGGCGATGCCAGCAGCATCACCGGCCTCTCGCCGCACACTATTCGGGTGTGGGAGAAGCGGTATGGCAATCCCTTAGCGGAACGGCTGCCATCGGGGCACCGACGTTATTCACGCGATTCAGTAAATTTACTCCAAGCAGCTGCGGAGCTGGTTGCTTATGGCTTGCGGCCTAGTAAAATTCTCACTAAGAGCGCGAAAGAAGTGGAGACATTACTAATAGAGGAACGCCATAACCGTGCCCCGTACAGCTCGGAGGTGGTCCAAAAGGCTATCGGCTTGAACGGTAAGGCTCTACGCCTTCTGCTTGAAGAATCCATGCGCGAGATCGGCGTGAGATCCACCCTTCATGAACTCGTAATACCCCTGGTTCACCGTATTGGCCAAGCCTGGGCAGACCAAGAAATAGATATCTATCAGGAACACCTTTTGTCGGAAGCCCTTGAAGATGTGCTGCGTTCTACTCGCTTACAAATCTCAGCACCTAAGATTTACGAAGACTCCGTAGATCTCATCCTCGTCACAATGCCAGGAGAACACCACGGCCTTGGTCTACAAATCCTGGCATTACTCGCCGCTTTGGAAGGCTGCACGGTGCACCTGCTTGGAGTGGATCTACCGATTGATCAAATAGTAGAATACTCAAAGAAGTATCCGAAGGCGGCGGTTGCCATAAGCATCTCTTCAGCCGCCGACGTCTCGATTACTACTCGCCAGTTGGCGGAGTTACGTGCTTCCCTGTACACGGACACGCCGTTGATTGCGGGCGGTGCTGGGATGTTGCGCCGAAAACCAATTAAAGGGGTCATCCCCATGACGAGTCTTACCTCCTTCGAAGAATGGTTGCAAAAAACTGCCTCTGCCGAAGACAGGCCTGCGAACTAATAATGAAACTACACAAAGTACTGTGCCATTGAATCTGCGCGTTGCCCCACCCCTAAGAAAGCTCTATGCTTAGACGATGCGCTTTGCCTTGCTCCTAACACTTTGTATCCTTACCCATTCTGCGGCGGCGCAAGAGCCCGCGCTGCAACTGTTTAACGGCCTAGATCTAACGGGTTGGGACGGTGACTCTAAGCATTGGTTTGTAGAGGATGGCTGTTTAGTCGGCCGCAGTACTCTCGAGAATCCGCTTGAACGTTCGATTTATTTATTCTCTGACATCGAAGCTGGCGACTTCGAATTAGAATTTGATTATCTCATCATCGGTGGCAACTCGGGAATTCAATACCGTAGCGAACGCTTGGCCAACGATGATGTCGCCGGCTACCAAGCCGATATCGAAGATGGACCAAGCTACAGTGGAATTCTTTATGAAAGCGCTGGGCGCGGAGTTGTTGCGCAACGTGGAGAGCACCTGAAAATTTCTAGCGATGGTAAGCGTTCTCATGGCGCAGCACTTAGAGATGCTTCAGAGCTACAAGATGGCATTCGAACGCAGGAATGGAATCACTATCGCATCGTGGCAAAAGGCGCGCACTTATTGCATCAGATCAATGGCCAAACCATGATCGATGTCATCGACAAAGAAGACGGACGCGCACGTGCTCAAGGACTGTTTGCTTTGCAACTACATCAGGGGCCGCCAATGGAAGTGCGTTATCGTAATTTCAAGTTGCGCAAGATTACAGTTCCGCAACAACCCGAGTGGATTTGGGGTACCGATCCGAACACCATCGCCGCCGAAAATCCGCAAACACCTCAGCAGCAACTTTGGTTTCATTACAGTTTTGAACTGTCACAAAGTGCAACTTTGAGTGGTGGGGAAATTACTTGTGACAATAGTTTCCAAGCGTGGATCAATGAATACGAAATCTGCAGCGGTAACGATTGGGCAACACCGTCGGCGATTAACGGCAGCCAAACGCTCACCGCCGGTAAACATTATTTTTCGGTATATGCTAAAAACGAAGGTGGTCCGGCTGGCCTAGCTGCGCAACTGAAGCTCACTCTTGCCGACGGCAGTAACTTAGATATCGTCAGTTCTCCGGCTTGGAAGTTTTCGTCCACCCAACCGGCTGCTTGGCCTATCGTTGCAAGTCATGACTTCACTGCAGAGACGTGGGAAAGCGTTTTTAGTTTTGGGGCAGTTGGCACACACACGGGACCATGGGGAAATGTAATGGCGCCACGCATTGCCACGCCGGTGAAGAATTTCGTTTTGCCCGAAGGCTTCGAGGCTACTTTGGTGCACAGCGCTACCGGTGGCCAGGGTTCATGGGCAAGCATGACTTTCGGTCCGAAGGGCGAAATATACGTTTCACCCGAGCGCGGTAAATTACTGCGCTTTAATTTTCCACTCGGCCATGCTGCTGCACCGCAAGTCGAAACATTAGACACGCCCGTTCACTCTTCACAAGGCTTGTTGTACGCCTTTGATTCGCTTTACGCTAATGTCGCCGGCAGTGCCGATAGCGACGGCGGCCTGCATCGTTTGCGTGATTCAGATGACGACGGAATTTTCGAAGAGCATCAACACTTAGCAAAATACGGACCTGCAAGTGAACATGGCTCACACGGAATCGCTTTGGGACCCGATAACAAACTCTATGTGGTGATTGGTAACCACACTAAAGTGCCTACCAACCTTGCGCCAAACTCGCCGTTCCAAAACATTAGCGAAGACGTTTTACTACCACGCCTCTGGGATCCGCGAGGTCACGCGCACGGAATGTACGCGCCTGCCGCCGTCGTCATGCGCACCGACAAAGATGCAAAAGAATGGGAACTGATTGCAGGTGGCATGCGCAATCCTTACGACCTCGCCTTTGCTCCAGACGGCGAACTGTTTACTTACGACGCCGACATGGAATGGGATATCGGCACTCCCTGGTATCGTGCACCGCGCGTGGTGCATGTGATTCCAGGAAGCGAATCGGGTTGGCGTTCGGGCAGTGCAAAATGGCCGGAGGAATACCCCGACTCATTGCCAGCGGTCGTAGAAACCGGGCCGGCGTCCCCAGTCGGAATCACTTTCGGCACAAGCAGTCACTTCCCTCAAGAATGGGCCAACCGTTTGTTCCTCGCCGACTGGGCTTATGGACGCATCATCGCGGTTGAACTTTCGCCTAAGGGCGCGAGCTACAGCGGCAAGGTTCTTGACTTCATGTCCGGCAAACCTATGGCTGTCACCGATTTAGAGTTCGGTCCGGACGGCGCGCTGTGGTTCACCACCGGTGGCCGTGGTTCACAAAGTGGTCTATATCGTGTGACTTACACAAAGCCGATGACTGGCAAGCCAAACACCTTCCATTCCCTGCCGAATGAGGATGTCTTGTTACGTCGTAAATTGGAAGGAGCAGAAGTCTCTGCCGCAGACCTCAGTACTGCCCTTCTTTCAGCAGATCGAACTCTGCGATACGCGGCACGCCTGAACCTAGAGCGACATCCAGAGGTCGATTGGATGAATCTCGAATTGGGAGTAGAATCTTCTGCGAGTGCCGGCGAAATTTTATTAGCCATCGCCCGCGTCGGTGATGCGAGAGAAAGGGAGTTTGTATATAAGCACATCCTCGCCTCGAACTTCAAAGACGCCTCTCTGGAGAGCAAATGGTTGATGGTGCGTACCGTCATGTTACTGCGCACCCGCAGCGGTGAAGACGAAACCACATCCGCCGATGCTGATATGGCGGAGTTCTTCAGCAAGGATTTCCCTAGCGCAGACCCAGCCCTCAATCGCGAGATCGCTCGCTTGCTGGTCGCAGTGGAAGCACCTAACCTTTCAGCCCTGCTAATCAAGCAACTCAAGAAAGCGACTTTCCAAGAAGAGCAATTGCACTACGCGCTGTTACTGCGCTTGGTCAAGAATGATTGGAGTCCGTCACAACGCTTGTGGTACTTCACTTGGTTGCGCCAATCTTACGGCATGATCGGTGGCGCCAGCTTGACCGGATTCTTGAGCGCCATAGAAAGCGAAGCGCTTGC
>Ga0307984_1001396_pt1 | contig 10144 bp, 5 predicted proteins | sample EllFjometageno78_FD_203169 | JGI IMG/M metagenome (GOLD analysis project Ga0307984, IMG submission 203169) | Marine microbial communities from Ellis Fjord, Antarctic Ocean - #78 | ecosystem: Environmental > Aquatic > Marine > Unclassified | place: Southern Ocean | collected 2014-10-09 | reverse complement strand
TTGATTAATTATGATATATAACGTAAAAAGAAAGAATATGAAAAAAATAAAAAGAAAAAAATATGCAGCTGGTGATGAGGCTAGAAAATTTGAAAACATTCCTACAGCTTCTCAACCTCAACAACAAGAATTAGGAACTAGAAAAGAATTTGCTGATAAGTATATTACATCTAATATTGCAACACCTGAAGTAGCTTCTGCAGCACAACAAACTTATACTACACAAGCAGTACAATCAGACGAAATAATTGGTGGTACTTCTATGGCTGCACCAACAGATGTAGCTACATCAACTATTAATGGTACTACACTTGCTGCTCCAACAACTGGAGTATCAACTCAAGTAGCAGCTCCATCTTCTTTAACATCAGCTCAAATGACAGCTCAAACAGGAACTGCTCAACAATCTACAGCACAAACAGGTAGTTTAAGTAGTGGTTCTCAAGTAGGACAAGTTACTGGAACATTAAGTGGAACAGCGACAGGTGCTACAGCAACTCCAACTAGCTCAGCAGTAGCTCAAGCTGCACAAGGACAATTATCTTCAGGAGCATTAGCACAAGTTATTAGTGGAACTGCAGCAACAGTTAATGGACAAACAGCAACTTTACCTGCAGATATTCAAGCAGCAGTTGCAAGTAATCCTGCTCAAGTTACAGCTACAGTAGTTTCACAACCAACATCAGTACAAGCTTCAATAGCATCATTACCAACAGATGCTTTAGTTTCTACACAGATTAATAGTTTATTAGATGGAATTGATACAGGACAAATTCCTACATGGGCAAGAGGAGCTGTTGAAAATGTTGAAAAGAATTTAGCTCAAAGAGGTTTAAGTAAATCTTCTATTGGTAGAGATGCTTTAGTAAATGCTATTATACAAAATGCATTACCTATTGCACAATCAAATGCTACAGCTTTACAACAAAGAGCCTCACAAAATTTAAGTAATGAACAACAAGCTAGTGTACTAACTGCTCAGCAAAACTTTCAAACTCAATTAGTAAATGCTGAGAATGATATGAAAGCAAAAATGATGACAGGTCAATTTGCTCAAGAGTTAACTAAGCTTAATGCAATGAATAGTCAACAAGCTATCTTAGCTTCATCTAATCAACAACAACAAGTAAGATTAGCAAACTTAGCAAACTTACAACAAGCTGGTTTAACCAACGCACAGTTACAACAGCAAATGGGTTTAGCAAATTTAAATGTTAATCAACAAACTGCTTTAGCAAATGCTCAAACTACTGCAGGTATGGATGTTTTAAATTTAAATAACAATCAACAAACTGCAATATCTAATTCTAATTTATTTAGAACTTTTGAATTACAAAATTTAAATAATACTCAACAAGCTACTATGCAAAATTCTGTACAGTTAGCTACAATGGATATGACTAATTTAACTAATGCTCAGCAAAGAGAAGTATTAAATGCTCAATCATTTTTAAAAATGGATATGACTAATTTAACTAATACTCAACAAGCTGAAGTATTGAATACACAAAATAGACAACAAGCAATGTTATCAGACCAGGCTGCTGCTAATGCTGCTCAACAGTTTAATGCAACAAGTGATAATCAAACTCAACAATTTTCTCAAAGTTTAGCATCAACAATTAATTCTCAAAATGCTGCAAGAAATGATGCAATGACTCAATACAATATTAGTGAATCTGATAGAGTAGCTGCATTAAATCAAAATAATAATTTAGAAGCACAAAGATTACAAGAAACTTTAAATAGTCAAATTGAACAATTTAATTCTCAATTAGATTATAATAAAAATCAATTTAATACACAAAACTCTTTAGCTATTGAACAATCAAATGTTGCATGGAGAAGACAATTAAACACAGCTAATACTGCAGGAACTAATGCTGTTAATCAAGCTAATGCAATGAACGCTTTTAATATGAGTAATCAAGCATTATCTTTTGTATGGCAAGAAATGAGAGATGCAGCTAAATGGGAATATGAATCAGCTCAAAGTTCTCAAGAAAGACAAACAAATTTAGCTATCGCAGCTTTAGGAAATGAGGCAGCTTCTGATGCAGGAAGAGCAGATACTCTTAAAACATTAGGTGGATTTGCTGTTGATATTTGGGATAGAATAGATAAACCTAATTAGAATTTAAGTATTGACAATGGTCAATAATAATGATATAATAGACATAATAAGGTTATATAGGAATTTTGTTAAATATAACACTCTTTCTGATAGAGATATAGCAAAACAAATTATTCCTTCTTTGTCGTTAAATCAATTTAATATATTTAAATATCCAACAACTGGTGTTGCATACGCATTTACTAACTGGGCTTATTTAAATAAAGATGTTGAAGAAAGATTTTTAAAAACAGGAGTTCTTGAAAATTTAGATTGGAATAGTGGAGATATTTGTTGGCATATAGAAACAGTAAATACTGCACCAAATAAATTAAAAGAAATATATAAATATACTGCAACAAGATTAGCAGAAGACATAGGTGAAGATAAGTATTGTAACTGGATTAGAATGAATAAATCAGGTAAAGGTATTAAGAGAGTAAACAAAATGAAAATATTAACAGGACTAAATAAATTTGTAAAGGAAAAATAATATGGGAAGTGTAGCACGAGTATTTAAAAAAGCAACTAAGGCAGTAACAAAACCTATAAGCAAAGCGTTTAAAGGTGTTGCTAAAGGTATTATGAAAGTTGGTAAAGCAACTATGAGAGGAGTAGCTAAATTACAAAAAAAGCTAGGACCTTTAGGTAGTATTGCTTTAGCAATTGCTATGCCTTATGCGTTGGGTGGTTTAAGTAATATGATAGGTGTCGCTGGAGGACAAACTGGATTAATGAACTCAACTAATCTTTTTCTTAAATCTATAGGTAATGTTGGTAACTCAATTAGAAGTGGTTATCAAGCATTTAATACTGGAGTAGGTAAAGCTTTTTCATCTATTACAAACTCAATTAAAAAAGGATTTACTAAATTTGCACCTAAAGGTACAGGAAATATTTTTACAAAAATTTCTAATGGTGCTAAAAATTTATACAACTCAGCTAAGAATATAAGTAAAAAATATTCTCCTTTTAAAGGTAAGCAAGGTACAGTTCAAGTATCAGATGGATTAGACCAAGTTTATAGTTTAACAAGTGATGAAGCTTCAAAACAATTAGCTGCAGGTACTATAGATGTTTCTCAAATTAATAAACAAACATTAGGAAGTAATAAATGGTTTGTACAAGGTAGTAAACAAGGTGATAAATTAATTACAGATACAATTAATGAAGCTTACAAAGGTACTACATCACAATATAGTGATACAGCTAAAAGATATTTTAATGATTTAAAAACTGCAGCAGAAGCAAATCGTACTTATATTAATGATGCAGATATTGGAAGTATGGTAGAAAGTAAATCATTTAATACAGAAATTTATGATTCTTTAGACCCAGCAAGTATTAAAAGACTTGATGTTGATTTAACTAAAACTGGTGATTATAATGTACTAAATGAAGAAGGTACAGAGTTTGCATTTAATGGAAATAAATCTTTTGCAAAAGCACCTGATGGTAAATTTAAATCAATAATGAAAAAATCAAATGTTTCTTCAATTGCTAGAGGTATATTAACTAAATCAAAAGACCAAGTTAAAGAAGCAGATTTTAATTTAGCTTATACTTTTGGTGATGGTTCAAATAATATGACAGACTTAACAGGTACTTATGGTGGCACAGACTTGTATGGTTCAGCAGGTGGACAATTATTAAAAAATGTTTATTCTGATGTTGAGAGAAATAGAATAATGAATTACTATAAAAATATGAATATATTAGGTAGTAGTTAAACAAAAGGAAGTATGACAAAAAGTTCAGTAAACAATTTAGTAAACAACCAAAAGGTATTGCAAAAAAAGTAAGAAAGTACAGAACATAATGGCAGAAAAAATAGAAAAGAATCAATTTGATGAGGTGGGTGTTAATCCTTTTAATGCTCCTATTCCTGGAGAATCTTTAACAGCCTCTCCTGATACACCTAAGTCATGGGAAAGACCACCTGAGTTTACAGACCAGGAAGAAGCTATGAGAGCTGTATATATGGAATTAACTGAACAAGATACTTTAAGAAAAATTGTAGCTATAATTGATGAAGGTATTGCTTTAGATGAATTAGCACAAGTTATTTTATATAAAGGTTATACTTCAGGTAAATTTAATCCTGACATGATGATGTTATTAGCAGAACCTACAATATATTTATTAATAGCTATTGCAGATTACGCTGATATTAAAGATTATACTTTATATGAAGGTGAAACAGAAGATGACCCTGATACTCAAATACCAGGTGATGATATTACTCCTGTGAATATGGATGAAGATGAAGAAGAAAAATCACCTCAAAGAAAAATTGAACCTACTGAAGAAGTATTAGGTAAAAGTTTATTATCAAAAGTTAAATCAGAACTACCAGCTAAAGTCGAAGCTGCTGTAGAAAAAGAAGAGGAAGATGTATAATGGGAATTAGTTTAAAAGATTTTGGAAGTTTTGCTGTAGGTGCAATCGAACAAGATAAAGTAAACACTAAAGAAAAGTTTGCTATTAGAGCAGAAGAATTACAAGCTAATAGAGATTTTGTTATTGCTCAAAAACAAAAGAAGTATGAATCAGAAATAAAATCTTTTGAAGATGAACAAAAAAAATATAAAGCTATTCAATCAGTTAATTCAAAATATGAAGGTCAAGACAATGTTAATAAAGCTGCTTGGGGTAAAGCTTATTTATTTGAATATAAACCTGAACAATATAATGCGATTGTAAAACAAGCTGATGGAGATATTGAATATATGAACTCATTGTTTTCTGAACAAGCATCTAAGAATTTAGTAAATTATAAAACATCTACAACAAGAGATGCAATTGATGATAACATTAGAAATGAAGTTGAATCTATAACTGCAGATTATAATAATAGACTTGAAAATGCTAAAGGAGATAGTTTTTTAATTAGTAAGTTAATAGGTGATAAAAATAAAAAAATTGCTAAGGTAACAAAAGAAGTTAAAGAAGGTGCTAAAGGAGTTGAAATATCAAAATCAATAACTAAGGAAACTCAACCAGTTAAAACTTCTGAAAGTAAAATGCCATTTACATTTGCTGAAGAATCTACAGTTGCAACTTTTAAACCCTCTAAAAAATTTATAAAAGAAGGTAAGATAGAAGAAAAAAGAACTAAACTAAATAATAGTGACAATCAAAAATCTTTTTCTAAAGCTTCTGTTAATTCTGCATTATCATTTTTTAAAAATAATGAAATTAGTAAACCTCAGGTATTTTATAAAAAAAATCAACAGACAGGTGAAGTTACAAACTTTACAGGTGCAGGTGCAGTATTAAATGAACATCTTGGAATGTTACATGGAGGTGCTGTAGATAGTTTTACAGATGAAAAAATTTATTTAATGACAAATAAAAGAGCTTCCTATACAAGTAGTATTTTTAATGATTCAACAGTTAAGAATGTAATTAATGAAAGAGTAAATGATTACACTTATATTGGACAACCTAAAACATGGTTTAAAGATAGAGAAAGTATTGTTGGTATAGTTCCTTTTTCAGTTGTTGGTGTTGATAATACCATTGATGGTACACCATTAACATCTACAGCAGATAAAAAATTAGTAGGAAAACTTTATGTTGATGCATTAAAAGTATATACAGAAGTTGCTAATAAAAATTCTAATGATGAAATTCTTATGTCTAATCAAAAATTTATGAATGATACACAAAGTAAACTATTAGCTTTAAGAGGTAATGAATCTCCTATATCTAAATTTATTTCTGAATATATTGTATCTAAATTGCCTAAAGTTGAAAATTCTAAAGTAAATAATATAAATACAGATACACCATCTATAATTATTAATGGACAAAGTATTCCTTTAACTGATAAAAATAAAAAATATTTAGATAGTATTAATGTTGATTATTCTAATAGTGAAATTAAATCTTCACCAAAAAAAGATATTGAAACACCTATAGAAGATATTGATGTTTTAAGTGAAGGACAATCTTTTACAAAAAAAGAAACAAAACCAGTTGCTAGTATGGATTTTGAAGAAAGACGAGTTTATGAAAAAGAAAAAAGTGATGAACGTAAAAGAAAAAGAGAAGAAAGAAATAAATCTTTTAATGAAAAAATTAGAAAAAATAATGAACAAGTTAAAAATAATAAATCTTTAACATCAGTTAAAGCTAATATACCTGATGTAGATGCAGATGTATAATCATGGCAGAACAAACTCAAATAGACTTTTCAAAACTAGAAAATATTACTTCAGTTATTCCAACTGAAGAACCAACACCAGTAGTACCTATTAAAGAAGAAGAAATTAAAAAAGAAGAACTTAAAATTAATGTTCCTCAAATTGATTTTTCTAAATTAGAAGGTACAACTTCTATTAAAAAAACAGATGTACCTCAAATAGATTTTTCTAAATTAGAAGGTGTATCTCCTCAGTTTAAAACTCCTACTCCTACAAAAAAATATAGTAATGCTGCATTAATTAGATATGGTATTGATAAACAAAATACTTTTTTTGGTAATGCTTATCGTGTTGTTAAAGCAGGAACTCAAGCTGCCTTTGACCCTGAAAAAGATTTTAAAGATTATATAAAATATAATTTTGAAAAAGAAAAATTAAAATTAAAACAGAAGTATGGTGATTTAGCATCAGGTGCTTATGATGATGAGACTTTAGTAAAAGCTGCAGAGATAGCAACTTTTATGACAGACCCTTTTTATATTCTTGCTTACATGACACCATGGGGCAGAGTAGCTACATCTTCAATGAAAGGTTTAGCAGCAGTTTCAGGTACAACAGTTGGATTAGATGTAATGTTAGACCAACTTGCTACTACAGGAACTATAGATGCTAAAACTGTAGGAGTTTCTGCAGCAGCAGCAACAGTACTTGGACCATTATCTGTTAAAGCAATTCAAGGTATTAGTAAACTATTACCTGGTGCAAACAAACAACAATTAGAAAAAGTTATAGGAATTGTTGAAGGTAAAAAAGCAAAAGATTTAGGAATAAGTAAAAAAGAATTTCATAACTTACAAAAAATTGCAGGAGATAAAGAAATATTATCTTTAAATAAATCTATTCAAGAAGCTGGAGTAAATTTTGTTAAACCAATTTCAGAGCAAACAAAAATATTTAATCAAGCAGAGAAAAAATTATCAAGTCAAATTACTAAATATAAAACAAAATTAGAATCTACAAAAAGTAAAAAAGAATTAAAGGCAATTAATAAAAAACTTCTAGCTGGTAAGAAAAAACAAGTTGCAGATAGAGAAGCTTTTAATTTAGCTCAAAAAGCATTTTGGAAAACACAGAGTGGAGCTGCACAAAAAGTAAATGATTTAATAGCGAAAAGAGAATTTACTTATCTTAAAAAATTAAAAGAATCTCAAGGACTAACTCAAAACATTTCTCAAGCTGTTATTTCAGCAACAGTTAGACCTGCGTTAGGGGGTGCAATTGGTTATGGGTTTGGTAGATTATGGGGTTCTGAAGATGCTAATTTAAATAATTGGATGATGGCTGGTGCTACTCTTGGTGGATTACAAAAACTTATACAAAAAAGTGGACCAGTATTTGCTAATAATGAAAAAGGATTTTTAAAAAATTTAATTTATAATGAAGGAACAAGATTAGCATTTCAAAAAGCTAGAGAGTTAACTTCAACAACTACATCTACAAAGTTAAATGCATTTGATGGAGCAACTTCTGATTTTGGTAAAAGATTATTTCAAGAATTAGATTCACCATTTACTAAAAATTCTGCATCATTTATTGCAGATAATTTAAAACAAACTTATGGTTCAAGAATTTTTAATATATTTAAAAATGCTACAGATGTTGACCAATCTGCTGCATTAAGTATAGTTAGAGGTTCAAAACAAAAAGCAACTCCAGCAGTTAATAAATTAGTTAACAATATTCAATCATTTTTAAAAGATTTTAGAGGTGAGGCTACAAGTGTTAATATAGGATTACGAGATGTAAAAGGTAAAAGAGTAGATACAATTAAAGATTACTTTCCAAGAGTTTGGAAATGGGATAGTATTAAAAAAAATCCTGATGAATTTAAAAAAACTCTTTCATTAATTTTTAAAGAAGTTGGAAATAAAAGTCAAAAGAAAAATCCTAACGCTGCAGCTAATTCTTTTTATAATACATTAAATAAAAATATTGGTGATAGTTTTGTTGATAAAAAAAACATGACTAATATTATAAATGATTTAGTAACTGGAAAAAAAACTAATAAATCTATAATTAAAAATTTACCTTTAGCTGATGCTTTAGAAAATCCAAGATTATTAAAAGGACCATATGCTAAAGTAGAAAAAATTTTAGAACAAAAAGATTATTTAGTAAATGATGCAACTTTTGTTTTAAATAATTTAGTTAACTCAAGTGCTAATTCAATTGCATTTGCTAAAAACTTTGGTAATAAAGGACAATTCTTAAATTCATATTTTAAAAGAATAGTTGATAAATATAAAAATAATCCTCAAACAGCCGAAAGAGCTTCTGAGTTAGTAACAAAAGAAATTGCTTTAATAAAAAATAGTATTGATGGATTTTTTGATAGATATGGTACAGTTAGAAAAGGATTAGTTCAAACAACAGCAGGTACATTATCTACTATTGCTAATTTAAATATGTTAGATAGAGTAACTATTGCTTCTTTAGGAGATTTAATTCAACCTTTTACAAATTCAAATAATTTTACCAGTTGGATAAGAGCATTAAAAGATACAAGTATAAAATTAAAAAATCAAACAGGGGCTGCAAAAGATTTTGCTATTGCTAGTGATAAAGCTGTTCAACAATCTTTATTAAAAACTTTAACACCTTTAGATGATGTAACTAATACAGCTCAATTTATGGGAACTAAAGGTACATTAAGAAAAGCTAATGAATTAGGTTTTAAATATATGGGTCTTCAATGGCTTACTGGTTTTGCTAGAAGATATGCTTATAATACTGGTTCAATTGATGCCTTTTTATCTTCTAAAAAATTAGCAAAATATGCATCAAGAAATAATTTAACTGATAATAAAGCTTTAAGATTAACTAATGATGTATCTAAATATGGATTAACACAACAACAAGCATTACGTTTAGGAAAATTTAATACATATGATGAGGCTATTAAAAGTAAATTAGGTAAAGAAGCTTTAAATTCTGCAGGTATAGCAGCATCAAATAGAGATGCGTTAATACCTCAAGTATCTAATAGATTATTATTTACACAATCAAGAGACCCTTTTGTTAGATTGATGGGTCAATTTATGTCATGGAGTTTAGCTAAATCTGCACAAACAAACAAATTGTTAACAAGAATTGAAAATGGAGATACAAGACAATTAGTAAAATTATTAGCAGCAGTTCCAGTTTATGGTAGTATTCAAGCATTAAGAGAAATTGCAAAGTATGGAGAAGTTCAAACGGATTTAGAAACACAAACTGATAAATGGTATGCTGAAGCTTTAAGATTATCAGGTATATCAGGAACAATGTCTGAGTTATTTCTTGGAAGATTAACTGGACCAGGAGCAAGAGAGCCTTGGTATTTATTTGCACCAGCATTTAGTATTTTAACAGATGTAGGAGACATAGCTAAAGATACTGCAATGGGAGATTTTGATAAAGCTTGGAGAAGGTTTTCAAAAAAGATTGCTCCATTACCAACATGGAGAAATTGGATTAGTAAATTATGGGGAGGGGATGATTTTGTTACACCAATTCCTAAAAGTACAATTGAGAAAAAAATTGGATTTAATCAAGGTGATATTGTTGATGCTGAAAAAATTAGAATACAACAACAAGCTGAGAAAGCTATGCAAGAAGGTTTTCCCACATATAGAAATGAAAAAGGTGAAGATATTTCACTTAAACAAATGGAAAAAGAAATAAAGGAGAGTAAGGAAATGAATGTAAAAGATACAGTTAAAGCTGCTGTGGTTGCTGGAGCATTGACAACAGGCGTAAATGCTGAGGTAAATAAAGCACAAGATAACTTTATCTTACCTAAAGAGAAACCTAAAGTAGAAGTAGTACAAAAAGAAAAGACTAA
>Ga0307984_1001395_pt1 | contig 10145 bp, 9 predicted proteins | sample EllFjometageno78_FD_203169 | JGI IMG/M metagenome (GOLD analysis project Ga0307984, IMG submission 203169) | Marine microbial communities from Ellis Fjord, Antarctic Ocean - #78 | ecosystem: Environmental > Aquatic > Marine > Unclassified | place: Southern Ocean | collected 2014-10-09 | reverse complement strand
TCATCGTTTTGCCTTTCCACGGCATAACGAAAACAGCACGCTGATCTTGTGGCGCTTCGACATAGTAAATTCCACGAGGTGGTGGCGCGTCAAAAACAATATGTGTCCCCGCAACCAGGTCGAACTCCCGTTTTTTTGGCGTTGGGTTTACCTTCTCTAAGATGATGTTCGCCCAGGGTCCGGCGGCATTGACTAAGAGACGGGCGCGACAAGTGTGCATGGTGCCGTTTACTGAATAGTGTACCCGGTTTGATTCATCTTCAACATCTGCGGAAACAAATTCTGCGGGCATCACAAGCTCTGCGCCAAGTGATTTTGCGGACTGCATGACTGATTTTGTAAGCTCTTCATCGTCAGTAGCCCCGTCATTGTATCTGAATACCGCCTGCAAATTTTCGCATGACAAACCATCTAGATTGGCCCAATCTTCTTTGGGGATAGATTCAAACCTTGCGCCCTTGCGAAATTTCCCCAACGCAGAATAAAGACTTAGTCCCGCCCGAATTTCCCACGGCCTACGTTTTGTTTGTTTGTAAATCGGAATATAAAACGGCTCGAGCCTGACGAGTTTTGGGGCGAGTTTCAGAAGAAGGGTGCGCTCAGAAAGACATTCGAAAACGAGCTTAATTTGTGCTGTTTCAAGGTAACGCAAGCCACCGTGAATGAGCTTGCTAGATTTGCTAGATGTGCCATGCGCAAGCGCTGATTTCTCGATAACCAATACCGAATATCCGGCGGCGGCTCCAGCCTGAGCAATTCCCGCCCCATGAATCCCACCGCCTACAATGACCATGTCGTATGTCTTCGTGGATATGCTCATGACAGCATTTTCTCTACCTCTTTTGTTTCTATTACATCCACGCCGCGGAGATGCAGTTTGCGAGCAACTTCTTTCGATACCACCTCATAAATCACCCAATCCCAGTGACCCTCCCACAATTTTCCCGTGCCTTCAGGAAGGATTTCTGTGTCCGCAAAAAGGTAGTTAGGGTTCATGTTTCGGGCTGTTTTCTCTCCCGCTGCGGCATATGATGTCATCACCCAACCTGTTAGGTGAAAACCTGTTTTTATCGCCTCTTCCACAGCGTATGGATTAAAGCTGATCAATACACATTGCGAAAGCGCTGTTTCACAAACCTCTTTTAAAGCCTTCATGCATTTTTCCAATCCGTGGAATAAAATGGACGCTTGTTTGATCTCCACAAACGCTGTGACCTTTGGGTGTTCTTGAAGCCAAACCATGACCTCTTCAACACTGCTCACCTCCTTCAAAGCAATGTGGTTCTGGAGGTCCTTTTTATTGAGTTCAAACACATTCAAGTCCAGCCCTGTGGTTCGCTTGAAATTGTCGTCGTGAATCATGATGGGAACCCCGTCCTTCGTGAGTTGGACATCAAACTCCACCATTTCTGCGCCCACTTTCACCGCCTCGTCTAACGCTGTAATTGTATTCTCTGGGTATTTCGAAGCGTAGCCACGATGCGCGACTACTTTCATTTTTAGATCGGAATAAAGTTGATCGGGCATGTTATTTAAGCGCTTCTTTGATGAGGGTTTCAGAGGCGTGATTTGCAACTGTCACTTTGAGCCGAGGTTCTATAGACATGGCGCGATCAATCGCCCATTCTGCACCTTTGTTGCGCGCCCAACTTCGGCGGGCGATCCCATTGTTTACATCCCAATGGAGCATGGATTTAAGTCTGCGCTCTGAATCAGGGGAACCATCGAGAAGCATGCCGAATCCACCATTGATCACTTCGCCCCATCCAACGCCGCCGCCGTTGTGAATCGAAATCCACGTCGCGCCGCGAAATCCATCGCCAATGACATTTTGGATCGCCATATCTGCTGTAAAGGCCGATCCGTCATAGATATTCGATGTCTCGCGATAGGGAGAGTCCGTTCCGCTTACGTCATGGTGGTCTCGACCTAGAATGATCGGCCCTTTTAACGCGCCGGAGGCAACCGCATCATTAAACGCTTTTGCAATCTTCATTCGACCTTCCGCATCTGCGTATAGGATACGCGCTTGAGAACCCACGACGAGTTTGTGCTCGGAGGCACCACGAATCCACTGAATATTGTCATTCATTTGGGTTCTGATTTCTGGGGGGGAGTCCGCCATCATCTCCTGTAGAATTTCACAAGCGAGTCGATCTGTGAGTGCGAGGTCTTCTGGATCGCCGCTTGCGCAAACCCACCTAAAAGGCCCAAACCCAAAATCGAAACACATCGGCCCCATGATATCCTGAACATAGCTTGGGTATCTGAAAGCAATGCCATCTTCCGCCATAATATCAGCTCCCGCACGACTTGCCTCAAGAAGGAAAGCGTTTCCGTAATCGAAGAAATAGGTCCCCTTTTCTGCATGTCGATTGACCGATTCTGCGTGTCGCCTTAAAGACTCCTTGACGAGTTCCTTAAACTTGTCGGGCTCCTTTGCCATGAGCCTGTTTGACTCTTCAAATGAAATGCCCGAAGGGTAGTAGCCCCCAGCCCAAGGGTTGTGAAGTGAGGTTTGGTCTGAACCCAAATCTATATAAATATTCTTCTTGTCGAACACCTCCCAAACGTCCAACACATTTCCGAGATAGGCATATGAAACAACCTCCTTGTTGTGAACTGAAGCCTTGACGCGGTCGGCGAGAATCTCAATGTCATCAATGATATGATCGACCCAACCCTGTTCATGTCGCTTGTGCGCCGCCTCTGAATTTACCTCCGCACACACCGTCACACATCCAGCGATATTTCCTGCTTTCGGTTGTGCTCCACTCATGCCGCCCAGTCCCGATGTTACAAACAGTCTCCCAGCAAGAGACCCATCCCCCCCGTCTTTTTCAGCAAGTTTCCGTCCGGCATTGAGCACTGTAATCGTGGTGCCGTGAACGATCCCTTGGGGACCGATATACATGTACGATCCCGCTGTCATTTGTCCATACTGACTGACGCCCATAGCGTTCATTCTCTCCCAGTCATCTTGAGAGCTGTGATTCGGAATCACCATCCCGTTCGTTACAACAACGCGCGGAGCGTCGGGATGAGAGGGGAATAGCCCCATTGGGTGTCCGGAATACATTGAAAGGGTTTGGTCGACATCCATCTCACTCAAATACTTCATCGTCAAACGGTACTGCGCCCAGTTTGAGAAAACCGCACCATTTCCGCCATAAGTTATAAGCTCCTCAGGGTGCTGAGCGACAGCCGGATCAAGGTTGTTTTGAATCATCAGCATGATTGCCGCAGCTTGCGTGCATTTCGCTGGATACCAATCTATCGAACGCGCTTTAATCTCGTCGTTTGGCATAAAACGATACATGTAAATTCGACCATAGTCGGCAAGTTCTTTCGCAAACTCTGGGGCCAAAACTGGGTGGTTTTCCGAGGGGAAATACCTGAGTGCATTAGCCAGTGCGAGCTCCTTTTCTGGAGCAGTCAAAATCTCTTTTCTAACGGGTGCGTGCGAAGCGCCTTCGCTCCGCTTACGTGCGTTTGGAAGTACAGGTGGGATTCCCTCTTGTATCGTTTTTTGAAATTGCGCTAAAGTCATTTTTTTGGTCTCTTTTTGTACGTCCCTGTAGCTTTGTCAAAACCATACGGACAGTGTTTACAACCGCTTTCACAGCAATGGCCGCGCTTAAGGTGGTGGTGTTCTGTAAAAACAATAAACCCTTCGTCAGTTGTGTAAAAATCTTCCGGCTCTAGCTGCTTTGTCATCGTTACAAAGGTAGTATTATGACTACCTTTGTCGCTCCACTGAAAACATCTTTATGAGCGACTTCCTAACGCACGAATGCGGCATTGCGCTTCTGAGACTTAAAAAGCCCCTACAGTACTACGTCGATAAGTACGGAACGGCATTCTACGGGCTCAACAAGATGTACCTGATGATGGAAAAACAGCACAACCGTGGCCAGGACGGCGCGGGAATTGCAAACATCAAACTCGACGTCAGCCCTGGAAAAAGATACATTTCTAGAATGCGGTCAGTGGATGGAAAACCCATTCAAGACGTTTTTCAAAAGATCCTTGAGCGCTTTGAAAACCTTTCCAAAGAACAGCTCGCAGATGCAGATTATCTCCAGGAGAATTTTGGGTTCACCGGGGAGCTTTCTCTAGGTCACCTTCGATATGGTACGTACGGGAAGAATGACATCGAAAATTGCCACCCATTCTTAAGGCAAAGCAATTGGCGGACGCGAAATCTAGTCGTTGCGGGAAACTTTAACATGACGAACGTGGATGAGCTGTTCGAGGTCTTAATTAAAATCGGTCAGCATCCAAAACAGAAATCCGATACGGTCACTGTTTTGGAGAAAATCGGACACTACCTAGATGTAGAAAACCAGACCCGTTTCGACGCGCTGAAAGAGCAGGGTTTAAATCACCAAACGATCTCTGAACAAATCGCTGACACGCTAGATGTTGGCGGGGTTCTTAAATCTGCAGCAGCTGATTTCGATGGGGGCTACACCATGTGTGGGCTTCTCGGTCATGGGGATGCTTTTGTGCTCCGAGACCCAAATGGTATACGACCGGCATATTGGTATGAGGATGATGAAATTGTCGTCGCGGCTTCCGAACGTCCTGTCATCCAAACGGCATTCAACCTCACCTCAGAAAAAGTAAAGGAAGTTGATCCGGGGCACGCGCTAATAATCAGGCGCAACGGATCGACATCTATGGAGAAAATCATCGAACCCGGAGAGCGCACTGCTTGTTCATTCGAACGAATTTATTTCAGTCGTGGAAACGACATCGACATCTATAAGGAGAGAAAGGCCTTGGGAGAGAAGATTGTTCCAAAGATTCTTGAAGCGATCGAACACGACCTTGAAAACACTGTTTCAAGTTTTATCCCGAACACGGCAGAGGTCTGTTACTATGGAATGATCAAGGGGCTTGAGACGCATCACAACAAGAGTAAAATAGCGAGAATAATAGGTCTGGGGGCAAGCCCTTCGGGAGACGAAATTGAAAGCATTATCAATGAGCGACCCCGCATTGAGAAAGTGACCATCAAGGATGCCAAGCTCCGAACCTTTATTACCGAAGATGCTTCACGTGACGATTTGGTGGCCCATGTTTATGATGTGGCATATGGATCTGTCATTCGTGGAAAAGACAACCTCGTCGTCATTGACGACAGTATCGTTCGAGGGACCACACTGAAAAAATCAATCCTAGGTATTCTAGATCGCCTGGGGCCCAAACTTATTGTCGTAGCCTCAAGCGCACCTCAGATTCGCTATCCCGATTGTTATGGCATAGACATGGCGAGAATGAATGATTTCATTGCGTTTAAGGCCGCTGTGGCGCTTCTTAAGGAGCGAGGCATGGCGCACGTTTTAACGGAGACCTACGAAAAATGTAAGGCCGAGTTAAAAAAGCCGCTCACGGAAATCACAAACCCAGTAACGGCCATTTATGCACCTTTTTCTGCAAATGAGATTTCTGATAAGATTTCTGAGCTGCTTAAACCCAAAGGGATGAAGGCTGAAGTAAAAATCATCTTCCAGAGCATCGAGGGTTTACATGAGGCGTGTCCAGATCACAAAGGAGATTGGTATTTCACGGGCAATTACCCCACGCCTGGAGGGCGTCGCGTCGTGAACAAAGCGTTCATATATTTCATGGAAGGCAGAACCGACAGGGCGTATTAGGCACCTGTGTGTTTACGCGCTTTTGTGTTTACTCCACAATCAACTTCTTCGTGGTAGGGTTGTTTTGGCCAGGGTTTACCGTGACGGTATACACGCCACTTGCCCACGAGCGAACATCTATCGTTGTCGAGTTCATCCCTGAAACGGAACGAATCTCTTCTACGACACGTCCTGTGATGTCCCTTACCTCCACAATCTTGGACGAAGCGTCAAATGAAGACCAAACCAATTGAACGTCATCTCTGGCAGGATTTGGAAACATCCCGAATTCCGATTGAGGCTGCTCTATCGATGCTTGTCCAACCGCATACGATTGCAAAACCTCCGTGGAGTTTGTCACCGTCGTGTCCAGCTCTGAAATCATTTGAAAATTCGTGTGTACAACAAGTGGGGCAAGCATGGTGCCTTGATGAAACCTGATTTGGTGTACCACATAAAGATTTACGCCCGTCAAAGAGCTGTCGGTGATTTCTCTCGTCATTTCAACCCTGGAAACTTCATCTAACTGAACGCCCCCTGGCAAAGACATAGACCCAAAACCATTCATCGTGCTTTCTGTTGTTCCCGACCGATTTATAATTACGCCCTGTACATTAAGTGTTCCCGACATTGAGTCGTTCCAGGTTGCTCCATATTCAAATGGGTATGGCCAAAATCTATCTGAATCCGAAAGTGGGTAACTACCGCCTTGCTCCACGCCTCCGAAAAATTCAAAGTATTCTGGGCCCAAATTCATATAAACCGATTGGCTATATGCCGGAAGTTCCATGATCCAATTTGCGCCTGGGTAATCGTCTTCGAAGGCGGAGGGAGACGACGGTAAAATATGAATGCCATAGCTGTCTTGAGTGACAATTCCGCCGTAGTCCCAATTCATGTCTTCACCGGGTTCGCCAGCACTCACAATGCCGGTAACCCCCATCGTAAAGCTGTCTCCAGAAAGGAAGGACGGGGCGACAAGGGTTTGGGCATTTGCCTCAGAACTGAGCGTTGATAGTAGTGCGCTCGATAAAAACAAGCAGGAAAGGAGTGGTCTTGTCATTGTGATTTAATATATTGGATAAATAATTGCTGCTAAATTACAATAAAATGATAGTACAGATTCTCGCTGATCCCTGGCCTTGGTACATCGCTGGACCCGCGATTGGGCTTATGGTTCCGTTGCTCTTGTTTGTTTTAAATAAATCCTTCGGCGTGAGTAGCTCGCTGAAACATCTTTGCGCGATGTGCGCGATTTCTAATGCGCGATTTTTTAAATACGACTGGAAGAAAGAGACCTGGAACTTGATTTTTGTGTTTGGGGTTTTTCTTGGGGCGGTGCTCGTCGCAGAATATGTGCCCTCAGAGAGTCTTGTGGGGATATCAGACGCTACGGCTGAGAAGTTAAGCGGAATGGGCATCACCGATTTTACAGGGCTTATGCCTGAGCAGCTTTTTTCCTTCAGTCACATTTTAAGCCCGGCCACGTTAATCTGTGTCGTACTGGGTGGGTTCTTTGTGGGATTCGGAACCAGATATGCAGGAGGTTGTACTTCTGGCCACGCCATTATGGGTCTCAGTCAGTTTTCTTTGGGATCGTTGGTGGCTGTCATTGGATTTTTTATTGGAGGTCTTTTCGTAAGTTGGATCGTTCTTCCGTCAATCTTGTCATTCATATGAAACATCTATACGCACTGATATTGGGAGTTCTTTTTGGAGGAATTCTCGTGAAAGCCGAGGTTGTATCTTGGTTTAGAATACAGGAAATGTTTTGGTTCCAGAGCTTTCACATGTATGGTATTATTGGAAGCGCTATCGCTGTAGGGGCAATCTCAATTTGGTTAATGAAGCGCTTTGGCGCAAAATCCTTAAGCGGGGAATTCATCAAACCATCCCCGAAGCCACTCCATAAAAAAGCCAACCTCTTCGGGGGTATAATCTTCGGATTGGGGTGGGCTTTAACGGGGGCTTGCCCAGGTCCACTTTACGCACTTGTGGGAAGTGGCTATGGAATTATGCTTGTGGCTATTTTATCCGCGATGCTGGGTGTTTTTGCATACGGACACCTCAAGGACAAGCTTCCTCATTAAGCTGTTTCTAAGTAAAGGTCCATCCGTTACAGAACATCATGTTAAGCAGGTAGGTGTTCCAAACCGTGCTCGTTAACGTAAGCGCGCAGAACACAACGACCCTAAACGGGCGGTTCAATCTTTTGTAATTTATCGCAAAGAAGGTATATCCCATGAGCAATAGCATCCCAAGGTATTTAAATTGGAAGACGTTCCCTCCATAGGACACGAGAACAATAAAGGCGAGCATTGAAATGCACAATCCGAAGAAAATTGCATTCGATTTAATGAACGTAGGTTTAAACTTTTCAAAGTCATAAAACAGCACTATTGCAGCGATATAAAACAGGGGCGACGCCATGATGAACCTGAATAAACTGTGGATATTTCCGTTTGAAGTCAGTATCGTAAAAATGAGGATCCCTGAAATGTATAGAAGCGAAGAGAGTAGCAAATAGTCTCGATTTGCCATCTTTTTTCCTCTGTTCTCCCAAATTATTTTTCCTGAAAACACACACGCAGGAATGGCGATAAAAAAGATGCTGAACACATTCATGCCATACCCTTCAACAGACCAATCTGTGATCCCGGAATTCTCTGGGAGCCCTGATGCCCACATCAGGTGGGCATCAAAAAAAGACGTCCATGATCCTGAAGTGGCCCACTGAATAAAAAACACCAACAAGTATCCCATTACAAATGGAGAGCCCCTGAGGATCGAATTCTTAATGAGTGAGTTTGTATCTCTGTTGCTCAGAAATCTAAACACCTCAATCGCCAGGAGAGAAATAAGCACAAATACTGTTGCGGGCCTAACCATTGCAAGGAGAAGGGCCCCAAAAAAATACAATCCATATTTCTCTTTTAAAACCCCAATTACAACAATCGTCATACATAGCATAAACAATGATTCCGAATATGGAATGTGATAAATAATTGTCGTTGGGAGCGTAATCAGTACGATAAAAAACGGCAATTTTAAGGTGTTTTTTATTGGGGCCTTAGGTTGTAGATAGGCAAACAACAAAGCCATACTTAGGATGAAAATAAAGTAATTCAAAGCAGACACTCCTCTTGGAGAGAGTCCCGTCGTTTTCCAAAGAAATGGAAATAGTGGGAAAAAGGCAGACCTCACCTCACCCCTAAATTCCTCCTCAAACACGTAGTTTCTGTCTCTTATAAAGCTAAATAGTTCCGCGTCCCACCTCAAGTATTTATCTTGAGTTACCTCTACATATGGGGTTGAGTTCTCCGAAATTTTAAACCCCGTTTCAGTATCCGTTCGCTCATATGTATGGGCAACCGTCCCCAGAGTATCTTTATAAAATGCCTGGTTCTGGAGGGCCGAAAACACACCCCAGAACAGTGCAAAGCACAACAAACCTGTGCTTAATAACACGCCGAATTCTCTTTGCATGGGGCAATCTACATTAAGAATTGACCACTTGAACTTTATTCAATTAATTCAATTAAAAATTACAATTCTGTCCGAAATAACGCAACATTTACATTGCCGTCGAGAACTACATCACTGGTCTCATCCCGTCAAATATCGGAAGTTATTGTCTATTGAAAACGTCCGCATAAGCGGATAAAATGACCTCAAATTCTTTCAGTGAGTGACTTAACAACCATTAATCAATAGAATTATCCTCTTTTCGCTATTATCTCATTCATCTTTTCTGTGCTATCGCAGTCTTCAACGTCGTCAATGAGGTCTTCTTTCTCATCGGCAGCCTCAAACAAAGCTTTCGTGATTTCGAAATACTTATTCTGCAACTTTTCTCCCATTATTTTATCATCTCCCTTTAAATCATCATAATCATCATGATCATCTCCTAATAATTGCTGCATTTCCTCAATAACTGTAAGAAATGCATCTGCAAAATCACAAGGTTCTTCTAATTTTGTAACATCGATGTCTTGCGCTGATTCCTTAGTATCGGTGTCTTTCTCTTCCGCGCCACAGCTTGTTAGAATAAATAAAGCAAATATGATTGCTGCAAAACTGGTTGTAAATGTTTTCATTGTAAATGTGATTGGTTAAATAAAGTGAAGGTTAAACTTAGTTCAGAATTTCCAGAAATGCTATGCCGCAACGGTTTTAAATTAGTCTACCGTGAAACAGGATGATTACAAATTCTAAAAACAAAAACGAGAGACAACCTTTCGATTATCTCTCGTTATCTTATACTAAATATATTTAAGCGGCAGGAGGGTCGATGACCTCAAGTTCTTTCAGTGAGTAACGTAAAAGGCACGTGACTCCATCATCTTCCGAGATGGAAGAACCCTCTCCTTTAGAGGTGTTACATATCTAACTTTCAATCCTTAGGGTGCCTTGGTTGGGCTACTTCCCTCCTACTCAGCTGAAGCTTCTTCCTTAGTCGCTGGAGCTTCTTCCTTAGTCGCTGGAGCTTCTTCCTTAGTCGCT
>Ga0307984_1001393_pt1 | contig 10153 bp, 17 predicted proteins | sample EllFjometageno78_FD_203169 | JGI IMG/M metagenome (GOLD analysis project Ga0307984, IMG submission 203169) | Marine microbial communities from Ellis Fjord, Antarctic Ocean - #78 | ecosystem: Environmental > Aquatic > Marine > Unclassified | place: Southern Ocean | collected 2014-10-09 | reverse complement strand
GTGTGATTGCTATATTCATAAAAAAAGACCAATTACGTTAATAGTAATTAGCCTTTTTAGTGTAGTACGTGTAATTAATTAAACAGCGTAAGCCTCATTAATTAATGCTTGTGCTTCTGGAAGTGCTGTAGTGTTCATGCAAGATACTTCAAATAAGTCCATTCTCATTTGGTTTGCAATTTTAAGAATCTTAGCTTGTGTTTCTGTATCTGTAGCTAGTTGTTCTAGTGAACGTGCACCGATGCTAGCGTGAAAGCCTTCATCTTTTGCAATTTTAGCGTATGTTGAAGAAACATATGTGTCTTCAATACAATCAGCCATTTTGTTCCATACTGCTTCTGCACGACCTTCAGCGATAAGCTGATATGCCGCCATAGCTAGTGGATCTGTAGCCGCTTCATATTTTTCTAATAGTGCCGCGCCTTTAGCTGTTGGGTTAGCCGCTTCAGCGTTAATTGCCGCTTCTACGTCTAGTGTTTCGCCTGTGATATGTTCGATAACATCTCTAACCATACCAAAGTGTTTAGCTTCGTCTTGTGCTTGTTTAGTTAACAATGTTAACTCTTCTACTGGTGTAGAAGCAGGCATATTAGCGATTTTAGCTGAAATTTCAACCATGTTCATTCTTTCATTTACCATACGGCCAATGAAGTGATTAACAAGTTGTTCTTGTGAAGGATTGCTGTTGAAATAAGCTTCAACTTGCATTTCACTAGCAGTAAACAATGCTTGATTGTCTTCTACCATTTGTTTTACAAACTGTTTTGCGTTCATGTTATGTATTCCCTTAATAACGTTATGTTTAATTAAAGCAGTCAGAATCTCCGGATTAACCACTATTAATTAATAAGTACTGCTCATCTATTTATCTAAAAAATGAACTAAACATAATAAGTTATTTCTTTTAACGCAATAGAGTTAGTTGGAAATTTATTTAGATCATTACATTCAATTTCTAGGCCATTTTCTCTGAGATAGTATTGTACTAATGCTTCATCTACTAAAGTTAACTCCTCCCATTCGTACTTTGTGTCTAACAATACACTATCTATAATCTGTTTGATTATGCTATCTTTATTACGATGATATTGTTTTTGTATCCACGCAGTGTGAACTTCTTCCAGCCTATCTAAATTTGCTGGCGCTAGTTCACAATAGTCTAATAACGATAAAAGTGTGCCTTTAAGGTTGTCTCGAAGTTCAGTAATAGGAACAATTTTAATATTAGGTAATTTCTCAGCAAATTTAGATAATTGATCATATTCCATTTCACTAACATGCTGTGGATAAATGAAGAATGACAAGAATTCTCGTAACTCCCAAGGAACCATATCTGCTAAATTGTTCTTATTCCACCCTTTAAGGTTGTGTTGAAACATCTTTTCATGTGTTGCAAGCCATCCTTCAGTAAAAACTTTTTCAAATTTATTGTTTATGCTCCATGCTACAGAATCAAACGCTGGAGTTAAATGTATTACTTTCTTAAAATTTTTACTAACGTATTCCAAATTATCTAGTACATTTTCATCTTTAGTTGTTTTTGGGTGTATTCTAACTATTGGATGATTTTTATTTGAGTGTATGTATGGTAGAATAGTTTGGTCAAAAGAATGGGGGCTTCTAAGAAGATTTCCTGAGAAAAGATGTGAGTTACCATTATCATTAAATGGTAAATCTGGAACTATTAGATCTGTACTCTGATGAAGTTCAGAAAATCTATACATAGCCCATTCTAAAAAAGTGCCGTAACTGCCTGCCCCATATGTTATACAAATATTTTTCATTTAATTAAGGTTACTAGTATGTCTGAGAAAGTTTGAGGTACTTCTAACGTTGTGTTAAAGTTTTCTTGTATCCACGCACCGGTAAAGTATTCCCATTTTGCGTTACGTTGACATCCATATTCTAATATCAATTGATTGGTACGAATTATTTCTGCTAACATGTTTGCTGAATTCTTGTACGTTGAATAGTTAGGGTAACCTATTTGAAACCCTCCAGCTTCGTGCCACCATGCAAAACTTGATTGATCTGGCCGATACACTAATATCTTCCAATCCTCTTTAGGCAGTTGATCTACATGATCTATCCACTCGTGACTTTTAATTAACTTGCACCCATCTTGTGTAGTCCAGGCTTGATCTACTCTGCTAGGATCAGCTGAGAACTCCATACCTTTTCCAAAGTAAGCGCCTTTGTGTCCATTAAACTGGTGATGTGTGTATTCACGTTTGGGTGTACGATCACTAGTATTCATTCCGGGCAACTGTTCAAGTGTTTGGGCTATACCACTCCAGCGACTTCCTGGGACTCCAGTGAACCATATTCTATTTGGTAGCATATAGATAAATTAGTCCAGGTATGATAATTAATGCCTGCGGTAAGAAGTTTAATAACAAGGCCTTTTCTTTACATTTAAGAGCTACGTAAGTCCACCCAGCAATGCCTACTAACTGTAATATTGAGTTCCAGGGAGTAATTCCTAGGGTATGGAACACCATTGCGATAAGTATTATACAAGCACTACAATATTTTACTATTACGATTTTATTATGCACAATCAAAAGTTCCTAAACGATTATTTTAGCCGAGTGTGGCAACCTACTACTTACAAATACTTATACAGTGGGTTTAACCTAGTGAATAAAATTAAAGACTCAGATTGGGTACTTGATGTTGGTTGTGGGCATAACGAATTTAAAGGGATGATTAAAAACCTAGTAGGTATAGACCCTGGCTGTTCACAAGCTGACATTATCACTACTATTGAGGACTATGTACCAGATAGATTGTTTGATGTAGCATTTTGTTTAGGCAGTTTAAATTTTGGGAAAGGTGAAACAGTACCTGGACAGATTCAAAAAGTTGTAGAATGTTTAAAGCCTGAGGCTAGTATATATTGGCGTGTTAATTCAGGATTGCACGATCATGATAACAAGTTGTGTAAACAAATAGAATTTTATCCCTGGGATAGAGATCTATTAGACTTTTATGCTCACGAGCACGGATTTGAATGTGTTAAAATACTTGATGATACCAATGGTAGTAATACTAGATTGTATGCTGAGTGGGTTAGAAATTAACGCTTAGTACTTAGGTTTACAAAGTCCCGAACATCTTGTGCCATCTCTTTAACTGGTTTAATCGTAACACCAGCAATAGCTCTCATTTTATTAAGCTCTCCGTCTTTCATTGAACGATAAACCAATGGACTTAGTGGTACATATTTCTTAATTGCGTCAGGTGAATATTGAAATACGTCTTTACCATAATGACAGACCCAGTCAGTTGCATCATGCTCTGTAAGTGTTGTAAGGTCGTCTAGTAACGTGTGAATATTGTCTACTAGGCTAGTACGTCTCTTCATTTCAATATAGACTAGGTATTTGTTTGGATCAATTTCGCCAGGACTGCGATCAGCATCAAGTATAAATTCATATCCCTTTTCAAACCAACTAACTAGATCAGTAGCCGCAGTATTATCAGTTACATAAAAGCTAACAACTACAATATCGTCATCGTCTCCCATCTTACTTGAAAACTCATCTATGTGTAAAGTAGCTTTGACCATTTCATTCAGACTCTTGTATTCAAGACCTTCATTAATCTGTTTACTCATCTGCTGTTTCCTGATATTGTTCCATGTCTAAGTCTTTTTCATATGCTTGATCTAAATCACTCATATCAATATCTTGATCTTCAAGTTCTTTAGAACCACTACGTATTTCGTTGATTAAGTATTTAGGTAAGGTAATTTGAACTAACCATACTTCTTTTTCAATTATTTTTGGTTTCTTACCACCTGCACGATAATCGGCTGTAGTCTGAATTTTTACTGGTACTTTCATTTTGGTTTTTTTAAATTTAATAGTAGCACCAAATGGAAGTAATCGTTTAGCACCGCGAGGATCTGGCATCATTTCAGCTGGCCATAACCATGTGCATGTTACTGCATAACGAGTAATATCTGGACCGTCTACTAATTCTCCAGAGGACCAATTCTTAAACGCATATAAATCCATCTCGTCAAACACACGTTCGTAGTCTAACAGGGTAGATATAGAACCTTCTGACATATAGAGATCTCTTACAGTTTCTGCAACACGCCAATAGTCTAAACCATTATCAAATATATTTTTCATGCAAGTATTTATCAGAAAGTATTACTTGGTAAGTTTTTGTAGGATTGCAGGATAGCCCAGTATTTAGTTGATTTAATCTAAGAATGAGTGAGCAGTTTAACTGAGTTCACGACGACGTAAATACTTGTGTAGTTTAATTGAGGACTACATCATGTATTATTCTAAATCAGAGGAGACGCTTTTGTCGAAATCTAAAAGAGCAAAACGTAATAATCAACATCAAGAGCTTCATAACACAATAAACTTTGAACAGGCTGTAAAATCAAGACATATCGAATTGATTCCAAAAAGTCGTAATCAAGAAACATATATCTTAAACTTGTTAAACAAATCTACACACATAGTAATAGGGCACGGTCCTGCAGGTACTGGTAAAACGTATCTAGCAATGATTGCCGCTATCAAGGCATTTAGGAGTCATGAATGCGATCGTATAGTGTTAACAAGACCAGCAGTAGGAGTTGAGGATGAGAAACACGGTTTCTTACCAGGAACACTGGAACAGAAAATGGAACCATGGACTCGACCTTTATTTGATGTATTGAGGATGTATTATAACGCAAAAGAGATAGCTCATATGATAGAAGAACAGATCATTGAGATATCACCTTTAGCATTTATGAGAGGAAGAACATTTAAAGACGCTTGGATTGTGGCTGATGAGATGCAGAATGCAACACCAGCACAAGTTAAGATGTTACTAACAAGAATTGGAGAGAATTCAAAGATTGTTGTTACAGGTGACGTTGAGCAAGCAGATAAACAAGGCACAAACAATGGTCTATTAGATCTTTGTAGTCGCCTATCACAAAAAGATGTTAATGGTATGGCTATTAATCAGTTTACTGGTAAGGACATACAACGACATCCAATCATTGATTCAGTATTAACTCTATATAAAGACTAGGTTATTTGGGCTCTTGAGGATTTTTATCTTCGAGGGCTTTAAATATGTCAGGATATATATTTAGGTAATAGTAATAGATAGTATTCCATTCTCGAGGAATAGGCTCTGCCATACGAGCTTTTACAATTTTAAATTCTTTAAAATCCATTATAATATTAGCAGTACGTTCATGATAACTAGTTAATTTATCCTTAACTTGCACTACTTCGTCGCTCTGTCCATCAGGTTTAAGCACATAAGTGATTATTAGATACCTCATAGTTGCGTTAATTCACATAATGTTGCAGATAAATTAATTTCTGAATCTGCTACCATAGCATGATTAACTAACCCATTTCTAATTACAATGATTGCGGCATCTCGTTGTTCATCACTGTTACCCCACAAGTCTATATTATCATACATCCAACGGAACATTTCTTCCATTTCCTCAGGACGTGCATTCTTACATAATAACTGTCTTGCTTCTTTGATCTTACCAGACTTAAACATAGTAACTACTTCTAGTTTATAGTCTTGACTGCCTCCTTCGTCACCGTGTGGCTTTTGTAAGTTTCCATCATTGCTATTCATTTGACACATGTTTAAGCATTTACGCAAGTCAGGATATGTTGCTTTAACATATGTGTCTAACACATCTAATTCAAATTCTACTGATTCATCTAATAGAACTTTCGCAATACGTGCTGTAAATTCAGTTTGGTCAATCTTTTCAATATGGAAGCCTTGACATCTAGAATGTAGTGCTGGTATAACTCTGTTTGGATAGTTACAAGTTAGCATAAATCTTGCTGTTTGTGCATATGTTTCCATAACACCACGCAATGCCGCTTGTCCGTTTGGACTGATATAATCTGCTTCATCTAATAATACAATTTTAAAGTCACCAAACGGCATTGTTTGTACAAAGCCTGATATCTTATCACGTATAGTGTCAACAGAGTTTTCTCTTGACGCATTAATTTCTAATACATCATACTCGTCTATGCCTAGTTGCTTAATTAAGATCTTTGCTAGTGTAGTTTTTCCTACACCCGGTGCACCACTAAACAGTAAGTGCGGAATTGTTTTTTCTTTAATCCATTGTGCTACTTGTTCACGTTGTGTATTATCACGGAATACATAACCATCAATGTCGCTAGGTCTATACTTCTCAGTCCAAAGTTCCTTCATTTCTAACCTTTTTTAGTTGTTTTGTATATTATAACAAAATCAATGTATATTTGCAACCGTTTTAGGTTACATTTCATTTCTTTCTGGCATTTCAACAGTTGATATTGTGCTGTCATCTGGTTTATCGTCACTGACTAATAATATTTCATCGAGATCTACTTTACGTATAGTAAACTCTTCACTGTTAACCTCAACTTTGGCCCCTCGTGTCCAACGACCATGTGCTATCATAATCCATTGACCAACTTTATAATCCTTTTGTGTCGGACCTACAGCATATACTTGTCCCCACCGTGGTCTAATACCTTCACTTTTTCCATCATCACCTAAGACAATAATTCCTGAAGAAGTAATACGCTCTTTAAAATCCATGTCACGAACAATTACTTGATCGTGTAGTGGCCTTATTGATTTAATTTCCCATGCGTCACCGTAAGCCATTATATTTTGTTAACTCCTTTTTTCTCTTGTTCTATTTCTCTTGGTGTTTTTAATTGTTCTTCTTTAATTTGTTTTGCTTTTGCAATTGCCGCCGCTAGTCCACCTTGAGGAACTGTGTTTTTAGGTATTGTAACAACCTCTTCTTGTTGAACTTTCTTTTCTACTACAGGAACAGGTATTGGAGCGGTTACAGGAGTAACTACTTCTTTTTCTACTGTTGGTGCTGTTTTTTTAGTTGCAACAGGAAGTATTTCTTCCTTAATACTCTTTGCTTTTGCTTTTGCTTTTGCTTTCACAGGGGTTACTGCTAATGCTCTTTTAACAGCAGTTGCTTCTTCTCGTGCTATGTGTTCTGCATCTTTAGCACTAGTTGGTATTGGCGACTCCTGAACCGATGTTGAATGTGCTCTATCATATTGAGTTTGCACTATCTCATTTCTAGTCTCAACAACTTCATTTCGACTATTGATTCTATCTCCCTTAGCATTTACACTCATATTACCTACAGACCTAGTATTCTCTTGCGATAGTATCAACGCACCAAGGTCAACTTTCCCACCATTTGCTGTCCTATACGATTTTGCCATTGTATTTCTCCCTAAGTATCTAACTCAATTGTGTTCCACTCTTTGATTATAGCAATAACGTCTTCTTCAGTATTACACATAATCTTGTGAGTTTTCCAGTCATCATTGACCTTACCACTAATTTCTACCATCCACCCATTGTCATAACGAGTGATACTAATTGATTCGTTAACTGTTTCTAAGTTTGTTTTTCTTGACATTATATCTCTCCATAATTATTATATACATACTTATCTAAGGAACTCAGTGATGGGTAAATCATAGTACATTGAATCTACTCTATGAATACCAATTAAGTATAACACGTAACTTGCTACACTACTACCTCTACCTACTCCCCATATTACACCATTTGCTCGCATTGTATCTACTAGATATTTGAGATACTTTAACAATTCAAATAAATCACGCTCTTGAAATAATAATAACTCTTCACCTACTCTTTGTATTTCTTGTTGAGTTTTACATTGTTCAATAATCCATTTAGCTATGTCTATGTCTTTATACTCGTTAGGCATGTGCCAAACAACTTGATTTTGTGCGTCAAACTCTGCTACTGTAATATCTAATTTGTTATACTGTTGAAAGTCATAAACTTCATCTAGTAGTTCTTGTACTGAGCTTAGATCAATATCTTTTACTAATGCTGTCTTTGGCATTAATGTAGGATCAGTCATTAATATATCAATGATATCATCTTCTTCTAATGCTACTCTACTGAATTGATCTTCAATCATCTGATTTATTAAAGTTTCCTTTGACAACATTATCAGTTACTGGTATAGTTTCTTCCCACTCTAGATCAATATCTTTCCAGGTCAGTTTGCGATCCATCTTAATAACTTTACCGCTAGGATTATCTTTAGTATGCTCACACCAGCTCGGATTTGGGTCGTTCCACCATCCGTCGTTGGAAAATTCGCCAAAGGCATCTTCAGCATCAAATATATACCTTACACCATCACCTGCTGAACTAGTAACGGTGATGTCAGTTACTAATAATCTATCTTCACAAATCGCATTTAACTTACAGAATAACATAGTTGCTATTATCTGGTCAAATGGCTGTTCAGGCAATATTATCGTTTTAATTCCAGCATTGTGTAGCTGGTGTATTTGTTCTTTTTCTTTTTCTTCAATGAAGACACCTGATTGTATAATATCCTGAAAGTAACTGTTAATGCGGCCTACAGCTATATTCTGTTCTTTGTTGCTTTCTGTATTAGTAAGCATGCCTAAACTTATTGAGTAGTAATTGTTTAATATATTATCAGCATAATATATTGATGTTAGCAGACTATATTCTTTAGATATGCGTACATTCATGATATGTCTATCTTATCGTCATTGTTGTCAACATCATCTTTAGGCATCATTGCTTGCATCTTACGATCATATTCTGCTTGATAACTTGACTGTACTAATTGTAATTGGTTTATTAACGCCTGGTTACCGGTCTTATAACTGAAACTTAGTCGTTTGTTTATCTCAGATAGTTTGCCCTGTAACTGTTCTAGATTAAGGTCTGATAAATTACCAATTAATGGGTGTTCCATTATAAGTCTCCGTCTTGCCTATTTTCACTGTAAAAAGCATCAAACTCCTCACCTGGGTAGCGTGATTTAAGTTTATTAATGTTTTCAAGTATAACATCATTAGGATTTAAGTTCAATGCTCTACACGCATTCATCCAATACCACATGATATCTCCTAATTCACGTTTCATATGAAACTGTGTTGTATCATCTAGTTCTTTACCTTGAAATAACACTTTCTTTGGTAGCTCAGCAAACTCGCCAGTTTCAGCGGCTAAACCAATTGCGGCTGTTAATAATAGTGATATATTAACGTCTGTGTCTTTGGATAATTGTGTGATTCTTTCTACTAGATCTGTAGTATCGTTACTTTCATTGCTGGTTACTTCTTTTACAAAATCATTATACTTGCTTAAATCAATCTGTTCAGTCATAAAAAACTCCTAGTCTATATGTTATTATATAGTAACTAGGAGTCGATGTCAAACTATTTTGGTATTACGCAAATGCTATGCCGTTAACTCCAACTGCGTACCATTTTGAGTTGATATATTGTAGTGTACAAGCATCTCCAACATCACCAAATGTAATTGTACCTGTGCCTGATGACTTCCATCCTGCGTTAGTTACAGTAATAACCATGTCGCCTGCGTCGGCTACCATCATTAATGTTTTAACTTGTCCATTTACACCAGCCGCTAATGTTGATGTTTCTGCCGCCGCTGTTGTAAAGTAAGATGCTGATGTTGCTAAACTAATTGCTCCTGCATTTGCAACATCTTCTGATGAAGCTAGGTAAATTGGATTATCAAATGAGTTTCTTGGTCTTGATAATTCTTCAGCGTGTATAGTAGTACCACTATCTGATGTTGTAAATTCAAATATGTATGTACCAGTAGCACCAAATGTAATTATACTTGAAGCAAAACCCTGGATTCCTGTAACACCTTTATTCACTGCACTTGGTAGTGTTAGTGTATGTGCTACTGATCCAACTGTAATTGCTAACTGTATTCTACCCTTTGCACCACTTGGTGGAAAGTTTGAAAATGCTAGTGTACTTGAAGCGTTTGTGCTTACAGTGTAATAGTGTCCTGCGTTATGATTAAGTGTTAGTGTGCCACCGGTTGTACCTAGTACAACAGCAGTTTCACTAAAATCTTGTATCTTAGCCGCTTTAACTATAGTATCAGCAAAGTCATTGTCTACAGTGGTGCCTGTAAGTGCTGACTTAACTATTACCTTAGACTGTAAATCATCAATCTCAGTTTCAGCTTCGCTAAAGTTATTCTTTACGTTCGTAAAATTATCACGAAAGCCTTGTGAGTCGTTGTCTTGACCAGCTACAGGGTATGTAGTGTCAATGTT
>Ga0307984_1001391_pt1 | contig 10159 bp, 6 predicted proteins | sample EllFjometageno78_FD_203169 | JGI IMG/M metagenome (GOLD analysis project Ga0307984, IMG submission 203169) | Marine microbial communities from Ellis Fjord, Antarctic Ocean - #78 | ecosystem: Environmental > Aquatic > Marine > Unclassified | place: Southern Ocean | collected 2014-10-09 | reverse complement strand
GCTATAGAAGCCTCTGCTGATGTAACTGATACTACTAACGTCGTATCTGCTCTAACCGCAGGTACTAACGTTAGTATAGCCGCAGATGGTACTGTAGCTGCAGCAGGTTCTGAAACCTTTTCTGGCTTGACTGAAATTGCTCTTGCTGATTTAGATGTACATGATATTGCGTTAGCAGCTGCTTCAGTTCATGTACTAACACCTAATGGTTCCTCTGCTTATCGTTCTGATATTCATGGAACAAGTGATAACCCCTCAATATATGTTGATGCAGGTGAAACACTAGCATTTGATTTAACAAGTGTTACTTCTTCTCATCCGTTTGAAATTCGTTCAGATGCAAGTACTGCGTATAATACAGGTCTTATTCATATTGCTACTGATGGTACAAGAACAGCAGGAACAAATGCTCAAGGTAAAACAAGTGGTACGTTATATTGGAAGGTCCCAGGATCTATAAGTGGCACCTATAAGTATATTTGTACTAATCATGCATCAATGATTGGTAATATTGTAATTGCTGATCCTTCTGCTGCAGGCGGAGGTGGTGCTGGAGATTCGCAAAAGAGTTTCACTTCTAGTGGTACGATCGCAGCTGCTGCTCCTGTTACTTTGAATACTAATGGAACAGTTTCAGAGGTGGGTGTGTCTGCTGCTGCTTTTAGTTCTTCTTCTGATAGTATAGACGTTATTACCAGTTCAACATACGAAAGCAATGATATTCAAACTTTTGATTATATTTGGGATTCCTATAATGATCAATATATAGCACTGAACATAGGGCACTATACAAACAAGGTTCTATATGGTCAAGTTGTAACGGCCAATACTACTTCGAATACAATGACAGCGGGAAGTCAACAGGTTATACACAGTGGGATATATGGTGGAGATGTTGTAGGTGTTGATTTGGGTGCAGGTAAAATTCTAATCTGCTACAGAGCTATTTCAGGCTATGTAAGTGCCGCTGTGATTACGAATAGTGGAGGAACTCTTACTCGAGGATCAGTTGTCAGCCTCCAAACTATGCAAGTGTCATTCCCTTTACAAAGGATTATGGATCTGTGTACAGACCCAGATACCGGAACCTCTTATCTTCTAATGGGAGCCGATACGGTAAATACCAATCCCAGAATATTGTCAATAACTGTAACAGGAACAACTCCAGCTCTGGCATCGAGTGCTGATATGCAGGCAGATCAGGTCTCTATTAACAGCTATGGTCGTTCTTATGACGCATGGGGTTCTCAAGATGTTAGAATATTCTGGAACCCTACACACTCTAAGATATTAGTCGTAGATTTACATCTAAGAAAGTCTACTGTTTGTACTGTTAGCGGGACAACAGTTACTGTCCCAAACTCAATTGCCCTTGCTTCTGGTACAAATACTGCCTACAAAGGTAGAGCAATTGAGTATCACCCTTATCTTGATGTTTATATGGTCGTGATACAAGATGGAATATCGAATGCTCCTGTACATATGATGCACGCTACCTTTGATGGAACTACTTTTTCGTATCCAACCAGCTCTAGCTCGGCTTTCACTATATTAGGAGCAGGAAATACTCAGAGAATGGACAATCAAATTATAACATCTTCAGTCAATGCTGGTGTTGCTGTTATTAGTTGTCGTGGTGAGTATGAATATAAAGCTAATATGGGCACTTATGCTACAGGGTCAAGTTTGTATACCTCCATAAGTGCGAACCAAGTTCCGACTCCAGTGCTTTACCATAAAACATGGTATACTAGGGGTGCTCAAGATACTAGCGGCAATATATCTTTTGCTGGTATGTATGGAGGTACTGACGCCCAAGCCAAGTTGAAGATTGCTGTTGGAAGGCTAGCAGATTTAAGTTCAAAGAACTCCTATATAGGTATGGCTCAGGCAGCGGTAGCTGATGCGACTTCTGTTACTGTAATGCTTCCTGGGGGTATTAGTACAGGCCATAGTGGGTTAACCGCAAAGAGTACATATTATCTTGCTGATGATGGAGCATTAACGACTAGCGTTACTACTGTAAAGGCTGGTGTTGCTATTGATGCGACCACTTTGCAGGTTGCCGACACCCTCGGCGGATTAGCTGTAAACTTACTTTCTTATGCGACTTTGGCAAATCCGGCTTTAACAGGTATTCCTACCGCTCCGACAGCTGATGCGGCTATTAACACTACCCAACTAGCAACAACGGCTTATGTTACAACTGCAGTTGCAAGTGGCTTACCGACCCAGACTAGTAACTCAGGTAAGTACCTTACTACTGACGGAACCAATGCATCGTGGGGTGCAGGTACTAGCATTTATGCAACAGCGTCCTTACTACCATTAACAGGTAACACTGCTGGCGACCAAGCGTATGTTACTTCCACTAATCGCCTTTACCTCTGGACCGGCACTGGCTGGTATAATATTGCTTTGATCAACACAAGTCCATCAATCACAACTGGTGGAGCTGCTGCCTATACGTTAGCTAAGGACGGAACTGCTACTACTCTTACTTTAGTCGCAACAGACCCTGAAGAAGTTCCAATCACTTGGAGTTATACTGTAACCACAGGCTCTTTAGGGTCTACAGCTACAGTAAGTCAGGCTGCTAATGTATTTACAATTACACCTTCGACTGATGCGGCAAATGGTGGTACATTCTCATTGACCTTTACTGCTTCTGATGGAATCAATACAGATACATCTACATCTGCGTTTACACTTGCATTTACAAGAACGAATAATTATAGTGGAATTTCTAGTTCCAGCGCATTCGGTGTTGGGGCAACATCAATGTCAACGTCAACCAGTACTTCCAGTTTAGGTGGAGGTTACATTAGCTGGCAACAAATTGCCGGAAACTCAACGCACACTATCGCTTCATACACGGATAATAACGATAGTGACGCTCCTTGGGTAGTTGTTTCTACTGTCGACGGTACTCTTGTCAAGAACTGGAGGTTTGACGGTAGCGGAACTCCCGCAACAGGTGGGTGGCGAACGGTAATAAGATCTGGAGAGGGTTGGTTTACGATTTATAGGGAAGGAACAGGCATTAAATTATATGACCTTTCTAATATATCAAACTCGACCCACGGTCTTGTGAACACATACAATATTGCTGGTTTGGTTGCCGGATGGAAATATGGTACGAAGTTTATTGGTGCTTGGAGAAATCCAACTTATTCAGTTCAAAATAGAAATGCCGAAAAGTTTATAGTTTATGATATGAGTAATTCAATGTCTGTGCTGCATACATATAACACGTCAGCAGAATCAAGCTACTGCGGGCAAGCAACGTTGTATGGTGATAAATTTTATATGCCTATGCAAAACGACAAATTGGTAGTTATGGATTTGGGCGATTATTCCACCACTACGCACAATTTTAGTGGCATTGGTACACAACCGTATTCAGCAACTGATGGCGTCCACTATATCGCAGCTGGTGAGACTGCGGGTGATATTAAGATATACAGCTTGAGTAGCGGTAGTTTATTACGAACAATTTCGAACGCTGCATATAGGTGGCTATCAAGCGGAGATAACTTATTTCAGGAAGGTAAACAATTCAAGATCACTGAAGACGGTGCATACATAGTAGGCATCGTCAAAGTAACCTCTTCTTCGGCAACCGCAACCAGAAATAAACTTAGTGTTTGGAGGATTTCAGACGGAGCGTGGATGGGAAGTGTGGATTCACAAACGCAAGGGCATGCGGATGCGGAGTGGGCATATGGTGGAGGAGTTGTTACTGCCCTTTCGTGGGCGAACGAAGGCTTGCACGTGTTCACATTCCCAGAGGCTTGATATAGGATATTTACTTTTCTAAATAATAAATTAAAAAACCTTAAACTTATTGACAGGTAAAAGAAAAGGGGCTATTGCCCCTTTTCTAGTTCTTCACTTTAGCTTATTCAGACTCTGCTTCAGGGTCTTCAGGATGTTCTAGCTCGTCAGCTAAGAGTTTAGTAAATGCTTGTAAACAAACATCTTTCTGGTCTAGCTTTCTACGTCCAGTGCTTATTTGTATCTCTAAGTCTCTAATATGGTTTAACAAATGCTTGCCTTTGTTACTCATAGCATCTAGAGAGTAGCTTACATCGTTCATAGTAATAGTATTTTGTACGTTTTCAGTTTCCATTATAATTCCTTATAGTATTTCACAACCCCCGCCACTACAGGCAAGTTCTTGTGATCCTGTTGTATTATCCTCTTTCTCGAATTGAGAGAGGTCTTCCCATTTAACATTAGTAGGCATAGCAGCCTTTAGTTCTTCATATTTTTCCGCAGTAATTTCTTCATAGGGTGCTTGTTGATAAACGTGATCGCTCACTGGCAACAAACTAATACCAGAGCACATATCAAAATTGTCCCAAATCCACTGAGCAACTTGTAGGTATTCACTATCAGTATAATAAACAGTTACACTAGGTTTATGTTCACACCAATGATTTTGGTACGCTTTCCACAAAGCCAGCTGCTCCATAGCTCCTACTTGTTTAACTGTTGTACTTTCTTCCGGTGCTTTTACAGGAAAGCTAAATACTACCGAAGAAGGTGACATAGTATCTTGCTCTACAGGGAAGCCTGCTTCTTCCATATACAGAGCTAGAGGGTCTTTTTTGTCCGAACGTACTCTGCGAATATAATGCTTTGAGAACCTAGGATGTATGCCACTAGCAGAGTCAACAAGCTGACTAACAGTACCAGACGGCTTAACACAAGTAATAGCTGCAGACTGAGCAACACCAAGCTTTTCAGCCCATTCTTTATTAGTTTCGACAGAAACATCTCTCATCTCCTCCAACCATGTTGCTAACTCAGGGCTGTCCTTGCCTAACATAGCGTGATCCATAATACCTGTCAAACTTACTCCTAGTAATGCTTCCTCTTCGGTGTTCCTTTTCCATCTCACTCGTAAATATCGAAAATCTGTTAAACTAGATTGTAATGTTCCAATAATAGTTGCAATTCTTACTTTTTTCTTTAGAGACTCTAAGCTATCATCTGCTCGTACTACTACTTCTGATAAGTTACAAAACTCATTACTTCTGAGAATGATCTCCGAACAGGGATTAGTTCCAAACTCATGTGTAGCATCCCTGCGACCGTTTCTAGCTGCAATTTTTTGTGCTGCAACACGGCTAAATATACCTCGCTCCCCTGCCTTGGATTCATAAAGGTTTTTCATTTCTGTTAAAAATGCTTCAAAATCAGGCTTTTCAGTGTAGGCCACTGAGTTATTAGCTAATCGTCGTTGACCTTCATTTCTCCACCAATCGCCTGATTTAGCTTTTGACATACGTTGGTCTGATAAATTTGATAAACTAATCAAAGCAGATCTTCTCACTCCACCTACTACTACAATATCTGCGATCTTACAGCATACATCGTGGCACTCAATACTAGTCAGTCTTCTACCTGCAGATTTCTGAAAGATACTGACACAGAAATTAAACAAATCAACTAAAGGTTCCGGACCACTTGCACGACCTCCAAAAGTTTTAAGTCTTGCACCTGCTGGACGAACTCGGCTCATGTCCCATTCAGGTAGTTTACCTGCGTAAAGCATAGCAATTAATTCTCGAAAGGCACTAGCCCACCCTAGCTTACTATCACTTACAACTATAGTAGAACTTGTTTTGTGAAACGTTTCTGCTACTTCTGGTAGTTTGTTGATAAAATTACGTTCAACACTAAAACCTACGCCAGTTCCGCACATAAGGACATACATAAGCTCATCAAAAGCTCGTGGATGATCAATATGCAAGTAGCTACAATTAAATCCTGCTACGTTATCTCTGTTTAAAGCTTCTCCTGCGGTCATCATACATCTCATAGAGGGCATAACTTCCATTTTATGAATAGCGTCCCATACTTCCGCTCCGTCCTTGTCATTTAACTGCTTTCTATCCTTCCAGAAATCTACATACCTGGTTACAGTTTCCTCCCAGGTTTCCCTGCGATTCTCTGTGTCTAGCCAACGAGCATATCGACTCTTGTGTATAAAACTTTGATACTGATCCATTATACCATCTTCTCCCGAATATTGGACACATTGTCCTTGCCTATTGCATCATCGCAATATGTTACTAAATCCATCAACTCATAATTTTTTAGCAGTACTTCTGCATTTTGATTTAACTCTTGTATATATTTATAATGCCCTTCTATAGGAACATTGTCGTATATAGTCATTGCATCACCATATTGACTTATAAGTTGCTCGGCCCTTTTTGGACCTATACCACTGATTCCAGGAACGTTATCCCCTTTATCCCCTGTTAAACACTTAAAAGAGATGTACTCTTCAGGTGTTACGGCATAATGTTCATGCCAATTACTTATTGTAACTTCTTTACGAGTAACATAAGAAAAACGACTTACTCCATCTTGAATTAATAAGTCCCAATCTCGATCACTTGATAGTAACCAAATCTCTTCTAATCCGTACTCTTTCTTTTGTTTTACTAGGTGGGCAGCAAGATCATCTGCCTCTACACCTTGATATCGTAAAACTTTATAAGAGTCTGCAAGTAGTTCTAATGTTTCCTCGTACTCCTCGAAGAAGTCTGCAAATGCCTGCTTTTCTTCCTCTGTTTGTGTAGCATATTTATCTTTTCGATTCTGTTTATATTCAGGCAGTATCTCTTTTCTATAGCTAGAAGACCCCCAGTCAGCGGTTATAATAATGTTACCGCACTTGTAAGATTGTGCTAAAGAGCGTATTGTCTGTAAATAATCGTCTCTAAAGTCTGTTCTACCTTGATGCTTCCAACGAAATGCTAAGTTCAGTGCATCAACAATAAGAGTAGCACCTTTTTTTCCTTCTGTTGCTTCATTAAAACTAAAAGCCACCTATCCACTCCACTTTTTCTGCTTTCAACCAATCTTCTGCTAGTAGTACATAACAGTTTAGAAATGCTACATACAAGAAGTGGTCTGTGTTTACAGGCTTCATTTCTGTACATACAAATACTTTAGATCGGTCATATTTAAAAAATAGCATAGGCTTTTGATCGCCTCCTGCCGCTTGTATTACTACTTTCTTCCACCAACGAATAAGATTACTTGTCTTAGGTTGTGTAAAAATTTTATCGTTTAAAGGGGACTCCTTATAGTTTTTTACTTCAATACAGAAATGATTTCTTTGGTTAGGAACATATAAGTCCCCTTTCAAGTACTCAAGAGCCCCTGATGCAGGGACTCTCTCGAACTTCAATCCTGTAGAATCACGAAGCATATCACGGACTAGATACTCTCCCCTTGCTCCCTTTGCTCTTGAGTCTACCATCTTCCTTTTCCTTTTCTTCCTCAGTTTTAGTGAGTTCTTCTTTATCTAATATTTCTTTTGCTTTAAGGTGTCTCCACCAAAGTCTTCTCCTACCTGCACTCATATTACTCCAGTCCGCTGACGTTTCCGTTCTTGACGACTTCAATTTTTTCTAGTAAAGGGTGAGTCCAGCCGTGTGATACTATATAAGTGTTTAAATCTTCACCAAGTAGTACTTCCACCATCTTTTCTCGCCCTGCATCATCTAGGACATTGATAACTTCGTCTAAAAATAATACATTGATTCTCGACTTTGAAATACTACTCATTAGCTTACGAATAGCTATTAGAGTAGCCGTATTAACTCTAGCAAGTTCTCCAGAAGAAAGGGCTAGAATATCTACTATGTTTCCATTATCGGTTATTTGCACATTGAGCTTGTCATTTGAAACGATAAACTCTAGTGTGAAGCGACCGTCTGAAAGTTCTGCAAGGTATTCATTTGCAAGCTCTTCCAGTTCTTTTACAAGATTTTCGATCTTATACGCAAGAAGTCCGTTTGTGCTAAAGGACTTCTTTAGTACCTCTAAGTTAGATTCTAATTTATTTTGTACTTCTAACTCTTTCTGACAAGTCTCTAATTGTGCAAGAAATGCGTCAGTTTGTTCTTGTACTACTTGGATTCGTGTATTGCTTCGAGTTCTTTTTTCGTTCTCCACATACAACTCCGCTTTTTCTTTCTTTAATAGAATTAATCGGTCTTGTAGTGCAGAAATTTCTGTATCAAGCTTTTCACGATCCACAGCATGAGTTTGTAGAGTGTTATCAATAGACCGATACAAGTTTTCCCAATCTTGTCTATCTTTATCATTCTTTACAAAAATAGCATTGTTATCTTTGATTCGTTGTATGAGAGGCTTAATATCCCCCATTTTATCAGAAGCACTCTTATGTTCAAGAGTAGCAGCAGCTACCATTTTCAATTCAGCAGATATGTCAATAGGCTGTGAGCAAGTAGGACACTCGTCTTTAATTGCCCTCAATTGAGTAAGAGTTCGTTGAGCACCCGTAGCGACTGCAGCCCACGTGCCTAGTTCTTCTTGTATCATATCATACGACTCTAAAGCTGTTATAGGGGAGTTTTGAATCGCAGCTATGTCTATGGCTTGTAACATCGACTTGTATTGATTATTTTTAGCAATTTTTTTATTTTTATCTGAGATATTTTCAACTTCTACCATTAAAGACCGCAAAGTCTTTTCATCTTCAGATGTATTAATATCAGAATTTAATAGAGGTAGTATATTGGTATCACTCAATTTATTAGTTTGAAGCCAGTTTTCGATAGTTGCTAATTTAGCAGATATACCTGCTGTATGTAAAGTAACACTTCTCGAAGCCTCTTTGAATACCTCAAACAATTCAACGTATCTTTCTAGGTGTAATAAATCTATAAGGAACTTTTTACGGTTAGCATCAGTAGCAGTAAGAAACTGCAAACTTGCATTAGTGTTTTGATATACTAACTGAGAAAAGGTTTTAAAGTCAACTCCAATTACTTCTTGAATACTTTTATATGTATTAGTAGCTGTATGGCTAGACGTATCTTCACCATTTTTTAGAAATTTTACTTTGATATTAGACTTACGTTGAATTATAACTTCATATCTATCATCGTCCTTTGTAAAAGAGAGTGAAATATTGTATCCGTCATTTACATAACGGTTTGGTATGTCTGCTTTCTTTATGCCTTTAGAATTTTTATTGAATAAAGCCTCTTCAATGATTAACGGTATAGAAGACTTACCCATGCCGTTAGTACCAATAATCTGTGTTACGGTATTATCATTAAGATGCAATTCATTACCAGAGCCATAGCTAAAGCAGTTATCCCATTTCAGAGTTTGTAACGTAATCATTGTAAGTCCCTAATATGTCCGGTATTTTATCTTGTGAAATCTCTAAAATATAAGATAGATACTCTACTAATTCTTCCTCAATAGTCATATCTTTATCTATAATCAGAGCCGCTTCTGACTTTCGTATCACTACTTTCTTATCGAGTAACTCAGTATTTTTAATACCTGCTAAATCCTGTATGTCTCCTTGGATCTCGTAGATAGTATGATCAAAATCAGTAGCTATCATATCAGAAGGGTCTGATACTGTCTTTCTTATAAGTTGTGGAAGGGTGAGTTCTTCCCACATCCAACTCCAATCCTGCTCATTAATCAATAGGTATCCGGTTTTTACCTTGGCTCTATGAAAAGATGTAGTCATTGGACTTCCCGGGTACACAATATTGCGTTGTGTATTACTATGTGCGTGTAGATCTCCTGCGAATACTACAGGGAAGTCTGCTAGTAAGTCTAAGTCTATTTCAGGTTTAACGTGTGGGGGTATTTCACCTCTAACATGAGTAAATAAAGGCATTCTACTATCAAAATGATCTATGCTTCCTTTACGGTGTAAATCTGCATAAGGTAATATGCCATACCCTAAGTCTGCATCAATATACGATATATCTACTATATTGATAAGAGGGTTTATATCTCTGGAAACTTGTTTTAGTTGAGTAAAAAAAGTTTTATTCTTTTTAGTTGCCTCATGGTTTCCATCATATATAATAGTTGGAATGCCTACCTTCCGAATAAACGAAAAGTAGAGTTCCAGTTCTTCCATATTAGGAAGGCGATCAAATAGATCGCCCCCTATTATATGCATATTACATTGTTTTTCTAACTTGTAGATTTCCTCAAAGAACATCTGATAACGGTTTAGTGCCCACTTGACTGGAACATTTTTTTGCCCCAGTTTTAAGTGCCAGTCGGCCGTATATAGAATCATCCTACGCTAAACTCAGCTTCTAGGGCTTCGTCGTCGTTCTCTTGTCCG
>Ga0307984_1001386_pt1 | contig 10177 bp, 6 predicted proteins | sample EllFjometageno78_FD_203169 | JGI IMG/M metagenome (GOLD analysis project Ga0307984, IMG submission 203169) | Marine microbial communities from Ellis Fjord, Antarctic Ocean - #78 | ecosystem: Environmental > Aquatic > Marine > Unclassified | place: Southern Ocean | collected 2014-10-09 | reverse complement strand
ATAGCATCATATATAGAGTTGTCCCGGACTACTTGCCTAAAACAGTTTTTGCTAATAAAAACAAAGCAAAGAGTTGGGAGTACGGCTATAACCATAAGTATGATTTTATAGTTGTCTCTAAAGATGGAACCGTAGGAGAGATAATAGAAATCCAAGGTTTAAGGATTGGTCTCCCCTTTACTCCAAAAGTTTGTCTTCAAAGACACAAAAAAAAAGAAGAACAATATTGGGAAAGAACAGAACTTCCTCTTGAGTTAAAAAAAATTCAAACTATATTTCAATGGAACACTATGCCTTCTGAGTTTAAAGACAGATGGGTAGACTATGTTGAGGAGGAGTTTAACAGAAGAGAGAATGGTTTATGGTATATGAACAATGGTGTACCTTCTTATATGACAGGTGCTCATTATATGTATCTACAATGGACATCTATTGATATAGGGTATCCTGATTTTAGAGAAGCTAATAGAATTTTATTTATCTTTTGGGAAGCCTGCAAAGCAGATGCTAGGTCTTTCGGTATGATATACTTAAAGATAAGACGTTCAGGATTTTCTTTTATGTCCTCATCTGAATGTGTAAACACAGGTACGCTTGCAAAAAATTCTCGTGTAGGTATTTTATCTAAAACAGGTAGTGATGCTAAAACAATGTTTACGGACAAAGTTGTCCCTATAGCTAATAGGTTACCATTCTTTTTCAAACCTATTCAAGATGGTATGGATAAGCCAAAAACAGAATTAGCGTTCCGTATTCCTGCTGCCAAGATTACCAAAAAAAATATGTACAATGCAGATGAAAATGAATTGTATGGATTGGATACGACTATAGATTGGAAGAATACAGATGACAACAGTTATGATGGTGAAAAACTTTTACTCTTAGTACACGATGAGAGTGGTAAATGGATTAAACCAAACAACATTCAAAACAATTGGCGAGTTACAAAAACTTGTTTACGATTAGGTAGTAGAGTTATAGGTAAATGTATGATGGGGTCCACATCAAATGCTTTAAGTAAGGGTGGAGATAATTTTAAAAAGTTATACGAAGACTCTAATGTAAATAAGCGAAGCGGAAACGGGCAAACTAAAAGCGGTATGTACTCTTTATTTATTCCTATGGAATGGAATATGGAAGGGTTTATAGACAGATATGGGCATCCTGTTATTGAAAAATTAGATTCCCCAATCAAAGGTATAAACGGAGAAACAATTTATCAAAGTGCATTAAGTTATTGGCAAGCTGAAGTTGATTCATTAAAGAATGACGCTGATGCTTTAAATGAATTTTATCGTCAGTTTCCACGGACAGAGTCTCACGCTTTTAGAGATGAAAGTAAAATGTCTTTGTTTAATCTAACAAAGATATATCAACAGATAGATTACAATGATTCTTTAATTAAAGAACACCACGTTACAAGAGGCTCCTTTTCTTGGCAGAACGGAATAAAAGATACAAAAGTTATATTTAGTCCAAACAACAATGGAAGATTTTATATAGGATGGAATCCCAAGCCTCACTTACAAAATAATGTCACAACAAGAAACGGAATAAAATATCCGGGCAACGAACATATTGGTGCGTTTGGGTGTGATAGTTATGATATCTCAGGAGTAGTCGGTGGAGGAGGTTCAAATGGAGCACTACACGGCTTAACTACGTATCATATGGAAGAAGCCCCTGTAAATAATTTTTTCTTAGAATACATTGCTCGACCTCAAACGGCTGAGATATTTTATGAAGACGTATTAATGGCTTGCGTATTTTATGGTATGCCAATTCTTATTGAGAATAACAAACCTAGGCTGCTATACCACTTTAAGCATAGGGGGTATAGAGGGTTCTGTATGAATAGACCTGATAAGCCATATAATAAATTATCAAAAACAGAAAGAGAACTTGGAGGCATCCCTAACACGAGTGAAGATATTAAACAAGCACACGCATCAGCTATTGAATCGTATATTGAAAAGTATATAGGATTAGATATGGAAGGGGATTACAGAGATGCAGGAGATATGGGTGATTGTATCTTCATAAGGACTCTAGAAGATTGGGCAAAATTTGACATTACCAATAGAACGAAACACGATGCTTCCATTAGTTCAGGTCTTGCTATAATGGCAACTCAAAAGGCTATGTATTTAGGGGAGAAAATTGATAAAAAAATAAAGATTAACTTTGCAAGATATAGCAACAAAGGAACAATAAGCGAAATTATTAGATGAAGGATGTTAATATAAATATCACATCTGCAGGTTTTCCGAGTCAATTTGTTTCTGACGCAGAAAAGGCTTCGGAAGAGTTCGGCTTACAAATTGGACAAGCCATTCAGTATGAGTGGTTTAAAAGAGATGGAAACGGTTGTAGATACTATGGTCAATGGAGAGATTTTCACCGTCTAAGGCTATATGCTCGTGGGGAGCAGTCGGTGGCAAAATATAAAAATGAATTGGCAGTAGATGGTGATTTATCTTATCTAAATTTAGATTGGACACCTGTTCCTATCATACCAAAATTTGTTGACATTGTTGTCAACGGTATGTCTGATAGACTTTTCAAAGTAAAAGCGTACGCACAAGATGCAATGTCTCAAGAAAAGAGAAGTGCATATCAAGATATGATTGAGGGTCAAATGGTAGCAAAACCAATCCTTGAGACTATTATGGAAAAAACGGGAGCAAATCCTTTTGTGACCGAGCCGGATGAATTGCCAAATTCAGATGAAGAGTTGGCATTGTATATGGAAATGAACTACAAGCCTGCAATTGAAATTGCTGAAGAGACGGCTATTAATACTATTCTTGATGCTAATCATTATGATGAAGTAAGAAAAAGACTTGACTATGACCAAACGGTTCTTGGAGTTTCGGTAGCAAAGCACGAATTCCTAAAAGGTGATGGTGTTAAGTTGTCATATGTAGACCCTGCTAACGTGGTCTATAGTTATACAGAAGACCCTTATTTTAAGGATTGTTTTTATTGGGGAGAAATCAAAACTGTAGCAATTGCAGAATTAAAAAAGATTGACCCAACACTAACCAATGAAGACTTAGAAGAGATATCTAAGTATAGTCAAAGTTGGTATGACTACTATAATATATCGCAGATGCAGCAGAATGACATATTCTATAGAGATACTGCTACGTTGATGTATTTCAACTACAAGACTACAAATACTATTGTATACAAGAAAAAAGTAAAAGATAATGGTAACGTCAGTATGGTTGAAAAGGATGATTCCTTTAATCCACCTGATGAGATGATGGATGAGGGGAACTTTGAAAAAGTTTCTAAGACTATTGATGTTTGGTATGAAGGAGTAATGGTTATGGGAACTAACTTCTTATTACAATGGGAGATGTCAAAGAATATGGTTAGACCAAAGTCTGCAACTCAACACGCCATTCCTAATTATATTGCTTGTGCTCCAAGAATGTATAAAGGTGTTATTGAATCATTAACACGAAGAATGATTCCTTTCGCTGATTTAATTCAGATTACTCACCTTAAACTACAACAAGTTATATCACGTGTAGTCCCTGATGGTGTATTTATTGATGCGGATGGGTTAAACGAAGTAGACCTTGGTAATGGTAATGCATATAATCCTGAAGATGCTTTGAGGTTATACTTTCAAACAGGTAGTGTTATCGGTAGAAGCTATACAGGTGATGGGGATTACAATCAAGCTAAAGTTCCTATTACACAATTAACTGCAAACTCAGGTGCTGCGAAAACTCAAATGCTTTTAACTAATTATAACCATTACCTAAGTCAAATTAGACAGGTAACAGGATTAAATGAAGCAAGAGACGGAAGTATGCCTGACCCTAACTCTTTAGTTGGGTTACAAAAATTAGCAGCACTAAACTCAAACACTGCTACTAGACATATACTTGACGCAAGTCTTTATGTATATAAAACAATGGCAGAGGCTCTAACGTATAGAGTGGGTGACATTCTTCAGTATGCTGACTTTAAAGATGAATTCACAAATCAAATTGGAAAATACAACGTCAATATCTTAAATAGCATTAGCGACTTGTATATCTATGACTTTGGAATTTTTATTGAAGTTGCTCCTGATGAAGAGCAAAAAGCAATGCTTGAGCAAAACATTCAAATGGCTTTATCTAAGGGAGGTATTGATTTAGAAGATGCTATTGATATTAGAGAAATTAGAAATATTAAACTTGCTAATCAACTACTAAAAGCGAAAAGAAAGTCTAAGCAAGCAAGAGAAGAGAAAATGGCAATGCAGAAGCAAGCAATGCAGCAGCAAGGTCAAATGCAGGCTCAAGAAATGGCTGCTCAAGCAGCAATGGCAAAAGAGCAGCAAATGATTCAAGGTAAGATGCAGCTTAAACAAGCAGAAGTTTCTTTTGAAATTGAGAAATTGAAACAAGAAGCTATGCTAAAACAACAGTTGATGCAGGTTGAATTCCAAATGCAGATGCAATTAAAAGGTGCTGATATGCAAGGATTGCAACAAAGAGAAGACCAAAGGGAAGATGCTAAATCTGAAAGAATTAGTCAACAAAATTCAGAACAGTCTAAGTTAATTAATCAAAGAAAGAATAACTTACCTCCTATGACTTTTGAATCTAATGAAGATAGCTTAGATGGTTTTGATTTTTCAGAGTTCAATCCACGGTAACCGTCTAAAATATTAATAATTTTAGTGTAACTTTGTAATATAAATTAAATCTAATATGGAAATTAAAGTAAGAGAAGTAGGTGTAGTAGACGAGAAGTCTGTTCAACAAGTTGAGCAAGAGTTGCTTGATAAGCATCAATCAGAATTAAATGATACTACAGAAGAAGCCGCACAAGAAAGTGTACAAGAAAACAATACAACTCAATCCTCAGAGTTAAATGAGGAAGACGTTCTTAAATATATAGGAAACAAATACGGTAAGCAGATAAATTCTCTTGAAGAATTTACTCGTGAAAGGGAAGAGGCAGAACCTCTACCTGAAGATGTTGCTGCTTACTTTAAGTATAAAAAAGAAACAGGAAGAAATATTGAAGACTTTGTTAAAATTAACAGAGACCTTGATGATATTAATCCTGATAAGTTGCTTCGTGATTATCTAACTGCTACCGAGAAAGGTCTTGATGCAGAAGATATTGATGAGATGATGGAAGATTATTCATATGATGAAGAGTTAGATGAAGAGTCTCACATTAAGAAAACGAGGTTAGCTAAAAAGAAAATGGTTGCTAGAGCCAAAGATTATTTTGAATCTGAAAAAGAAAAATACAGAGTCCCTGTCGAGTCGATGGGTACATCTCTTTCTGAGGAAGATTCAAAAGGATTGGAGGAATATAGAAACTATATTGAAGAGTCAAAGTCTTTAGGAGAAGCGTATCAAAAAAGGGACCAATGGTTTAAAGACAAGACAAGTGAAGTTTTCGGTAGTGAGTTCAAAGGTTTTGAGTTTGCGTTAAACGATGACAAAAAACTTGTTTATGTTCCCGGAGATGGTGCAGAGTTAAAGAAAGTCCATATGGACCCTAATAATTTCACAAAGAAATTTTTAAGTGAAGATGGTCTTTTGAATGACCCTGTAGGTTATCACAAAGCATTAGCAGTAGCTATGAATCCTGAAAAGTTTGCTAAGTTCTTTTTTGAGCAAGGCAAATCGGAAGCGGTTGATGACGTTATGCGTAAGACAAAAAATATTGATATGTCTACACGTAATGTTCCTCAAAATGTTACCGCAGGAGGTACGACAATTCGAGCAGTAGGACAGGACTCAGGTCGTGGACTACGAATTAAAAGTAAAAAATAATTTTAAAAATTTAAAAAAACGAAAAAATGGCAGTACAAGCAGTACCGGGATTTCAGTTGCAGCCGAGTGCACAACAGGTCCCACTAAAATCAAATTACATAACTAACTTTGATTTCTTGAATCAGTATCTTCCTGATACTTATGAAAAAGAATTTGAGCGTTACGGTAATAGAACAGTAGCATCTTTCCTACGTATGGTAGGAGCAGAGATGCCTTCTAACTCTGACCTTATCAAATGGGCAGAACAAGGTCGTCTACACACTAAATATGTCGATTGTACAACAACTGTACTTGCGGGGTCTAAGATAGCAACATTTACAGTAAATGACGTTTTAGTTCCTACATTAGTACCTGCAGCCGGTGCAGTAGGAAGAACAGGTGGAACGGCTATTGCAGTTCGTGTTGGACAAACAATTATGATTACTGCTAACGCAGGTGGAGCAAACAATAAGGCAATCGTTACTGCAGTTAATACTACAACTGCGGGGAATACCTTTGATGTAGCTTTCTATGAAGCAGCAGGTTTCAGTAATACGGCAATAGTAAACAAGTACTCTATGTTTATCTACGGTTCTGAATTCAAAAAAGGAACTTTCGGAATGAAAGGTTCTTTAGAAGCTGATGACGAATTCTATGAAAATTCTCCTATCATAATCAAAGACAAGTATGCAGTATCAGGTTCTGATATGGCTCAAATTGGTTGGGTAGAAGTAACTACTGAGAACGGAGCAAGCGGTTACCTATGGTATATGAAATCAGAGCACGAGACTCGTCTACGTTTTGATGATTACCTAGAGACTTCAATGATTGAAGCGGTTCCTGCTGAAGCAGGTTCAGGTGCAATTGATGCAACAGGTGATGTTGGTAACAAAGGCTCTGAAGGTGTTTTCTACGTTGTTAATCTACGTGGTAACGTATGGGGCGGTGGTTTCCCTGTTGGACTTGCAGACTTTGATACTATCGTATCTCGTTTAGATAAGCAAGGTTCTATCGAAGAGAACGTAATCTTTGTTGACAGAAACTTTAGTTTCTCAATTGACGATATGTTGGCAGCACAAAACTCTTATGGAGCAGGTGGGTCTTCTTATGGTCTTTTCGAAAACGACAAGGATATGGCTCTTAACTTAGGTTTCACAGGATTCCGTAGAGGTTACGATTTCTACAAGTCTGATTGGAAATACTTGAATGACCCAACAATGCGTGGTGGTTTACCAACTGCAGCAGGTTCAGGTAAAGTAAGTGGATTGTTAGTTCCTGCAGGTTCTACTACTGTATATGACCAAATCCTTGGTAAGAACGCAAAGCGTCCTTTCCTACACGTGCGTTACCGTGCTTCTGAAACAGAAGACAGACGTTACAAGACTTGGATTACAGGTTCTGCCGGTGGTGCTGAGACTTCTGACCTTGATGCAATGGAAGTAAACTTCCTTTCTGAAAGAGCAGTATGTACTTTAGGTGCAAACAACTTCTTCTTGTTCCAAAACTAGGAGAAACAAATATCAGGGGAGTGTCTTTAAAGACACTCCCTTTTTTTAAATCTAATTAAATTATATTATAATGAATACAAAACAAAAAGTGTTTACCGATAAGGTATACAAACTCACTAAAAACTCGGCTCCTTTATCTTTTATGTTGCCGACAAGACATACTACACAATTTCCACTTTTGCATTTTGATGAAGACCACGGAAGTAATCGTGCCCTTCGGTATGCAAGAAATCAAAAAAGTCCTTTCGAAGATGAGCAAGATGGAAACGCAGTATTAGAACCTATTATCTTTGAAGATGGATTTTTATCTGTCTTAAAAAACAATCCTGTACTACAAGAGTTTCTTCACTATCACCCATTAAATGGAGTGGGATTTGAAGAAATTAACGAGGAGCGTGATGCCAATGCTGAAGTTGAAAGACTCAATGCTGAAGTTGATGCTTTAATTGCAGCAAGAGGAATGAAGGTAGAAGAAATAGAAATGGTATCAAGAGTTCTTTTTAATAGAGACGTAACTCAGGTATCTACATCAGAACTTCGTAGAGACATCTTAATTTATGCTAAGAGTTATCCTGAAGATTTTCTTGATGTGATTAATGACCCTGCATTAAAACTACAAGCTAATGTAGCTTTGTTATTTGAAAAAGGTTTGCTATCATTCAGGAAAAACCAAAAAGAAGTATGGTTTAGTACTAATGCAAATAAAACTAAAATGTTAAATGTGCCATATGGTGAAGACCCTATGACAATAGTATCATCATTCCTTCAGTCAGATGATGGGATTGAAAACTATAAACTACTTGAGAAGTTACTATAATATTAAATACTCAACAAGGTTGTATTAAAGTGCAAGACTCCTTCTCAAAAAGAAGGGGTCTTTTTTTTTTGTTATCTTTGCTAAAAGGTTTATAGATGATTAACTCAGTGAGAAATACAGTTCTGTCTGTACTGAACAAAAATAATTACGGATATGTCTCTCCTTCTGATTTCAATTTATTTGCAAAGCAGGCACAGTTAGATTTATTCGAGACATACTTTTATCAGTACAACTATCAGATAAATAAAGAAAATGCTCGTCAGTCAGGTACGGGATATGCGGATATAAGAAAAGGTTTAGAGGAACTCATTGAAATGTTTTCCGTATTTAACCCACTTACTCTTAGTGCTATTCCACCGACCAATACTAACGTATATTCTTTGCCGTCTCAGACGACAACAGGAGACGACTACTACCTTTTAAATAAGGTTCTTATATACAACAACCTTATAGCAAGTGGTACAAGTACAAATGTTGCAGTACCTGAAACAGATTTAATAGATGCAAATGCTACATTCATAACGAATGGAGTAAAGGCAGGTGATGTAATTGGTTTTGTTAGCGATAATATTACTCAATATGTTACGGTTTTATCAGTAGCTTCTGAAACACTTTTATCAGCTACAGAGAGTGTTGTTAAAACTGAACCATTTAATTCAAATGGTATAGTATATAATATATACACAGACTCCGTAGAGGAGGCTGAAAAGGTTACACATAGCAAGATTACTATGTTGAATAATTCTATTTTAACAAAGCCTACTCTTACATTCCCTGCATACTCGCAGCAGGACAATACTATGTTTGCTTTTCCTAACACTATAAATAACATAGGACAAGTAGCATCGCAATACATTAGGTATCCCTTAGCCCCTAAGTGGACTTTTATTACATTGGTAAATGGAGAGCCTTCATTTGACCAATCACAAGCCGATTACCAAGACTTTGAGTTACCACTTGATTGTGAGCCGGACTTAGTAAGTAAGATACTTCAATATGCAGGTATGTCTATCCGTGAAGCAGGTGCAGTTCAATTTGGGCAGAGTCTTGAGCAATTAGATAACCAATCAGAACAATAAATACGATGGCATATATTTCACAATATCAGTATTACGAAAACGGGGGAGTTGCTCCGGAAAACTCTAATTGGGGTTCTTATCAATATGTATCCCTATACGACATAGTCAACAATTTTATGTTGATGTATGCAGGGAACCACTCGCTAGTAAACAACGAGGAAAGGTTTAAGATTTTATTCCACGCAAAACGTGCGATACAAGAATTAAACTACGATGCGTTTAAAGAAATTAAAGTACTAGAGTTAAGTGTTGATGACCAACTTAGATATGTTTTGCCTTCTGACTATGTCAATTGGGTTAGAATATCAGTGCAAAGAAATGGGGTGTTATTACCTCTTAGCGAAAACATCCAAACCAATTGGTCTTCAGCGTATCTTCAAGACAACACGGGGAAAATTTTATTTGACCAAGATGGCAGTGCATTATCTCCTCAGTTTTCAGAACTAGATTATGCAAGAATTTTTTCTATACAACCAAGCATTTATCTAAATTCGCAATCTCCTTTTAATGGACTTAGCGGATACAATGATGGGGGGAATTGGTATTTTGAAAGAAACATTGGAGCAAGGTTTGGATTAAACACTGAGACTGCTAATGCAAATCCTACATTTAAAATAAACTCTAAAGGTGGTGTCATTAATTTTAGTTCAGGCATTCAAGGGGAGTTAATTGTTCTTGAGTATGTATCTGATGGTATGGAAAACGGGAATGATAGCAGTGTAACTGTAAATAAAATGTTTGAAGATTATGTATATGCAGCCATTGAGTATTCAGTTCTAGGTTCAAAATATGGGGTTCAAGAATATATTGTTAATAGGGCAAAGAAAAGAAAAACCGCTTTATTAAGAAACGCAAAAATTAGAATTAGTAATATTCATCCCGGTAGATTGTTAATGAATCTAAGAGGACGAGATAAGTGGCTCAAATAATATGGCAAACCTTACAAGGAATTTTATAGCAGGTAGAATGAATAAGTCCGTTGATGAACGGCTT
>Ga0307984_1001385_pt1 | contig 10183 bp, 8 predicted proteins | sample EllFjometageno78_FD_203169 | JGI IMG/M metagenome (GOLD analysis project Ga0307984, IMG submission 203169) | Marine microbial communities from Ellis Fjord, Antarctic Ocean - #78 | ecosystem: Environmental > Aquatic > Marine > Unclassified | place: Southern Ocean | collected 2014-10-09 | reverse complement strand
TCCAGGTAGTCGTTCACAAACCAAAGGTTGGGGGCTTTCAGAGTATCGAAATTTGGTGCGAAAACACCAAGGTGAAGAGATTAATATTGTTGAAACTACCGATGAACGTCAAATAGTCCCTCTACTAAGGAAAGCCTTGGAGATTATTAATGAGAGCTAAAAAACTCGCTAACAATGTGTGTGATGCTCATTACGAGCAAAAGCTCGCAACGCCACATACACTAGACGTTATAAAAATTGACTCCAGGAAGTGTCCAAAACGTAATACAGAAGTTCAGAACGAAAACATCTACTGTCAGAAAGCAAGGCCGGAAATAATCGAGGAGACTTCTCTAATAAATTAGAGTTGTCCCGTTTAGTGGCCCCGCTAGGAATCGAACCTAGATCTCAGGTTCCGGAAACCTATATACTATCCATTGTACTACGGGGCCAATTTGTGGCGCAAAAATAAGGAAGTCCGGACGGATGAACGGTCAATAGCGACTGAAAAAATCCCAAATCACCTCACTTGCAACAGTCCCGTAGGGGTAATAGGCTCCAGGCCACTCATGACCCATGTCTTCAATCGTGTAATGCCACACCTCATGGCCATTGGTTGCGCCCTTGAAAGTGATGGCGTGGGTTGAGTTAGGAATGAAGCTAGAGTCCCTGGTTGTACAGCCATTAAGACTTGCCCACATCTGCATGATGCTATCTTGGTGAGGCGCACCGCCCCATCCATAACCAGAAGCCATACTGCCATCGAGTGGCACGACATTGTCAATGATGCCCGTAATCTGAAGCACGGGGATTGGTCTTATGGGTTGGCATGATGCCCAATCTCCTCCTGACATGGTGCCAGTAACTGATGCCATGGCACGGAAAACCTCGGAGGATTGACAGGCTAACGTGTAGCTCATGTATCCGCCATTAGACATACCGCATACAAAGGTTTTTTGTGGATTGAGGTCGTTTTTAACTTGTAAGAATTGGACCAAAGTGGTTAGGAAATCCACATCATTCACCGGCGGATACAGCAAGTTGGCATTCCAATAACTTTCTCCCTGAGGGGTATGGGTGCCATAGGGGTACACTACTGCAAAACCATTCTCGTCAGCTACCTGGTTCATCCCTGTGTAGGACTGCAGAGACCTTGCATTGCCCGTGAACCCGTGCAAAACCATCACAAGAGGCGCATTGGCAGGCAAGCCCTCTTTAGCGTGGTAGAGGTACTCTCGTTCTATGCCACCATGGCTCATAACTTGAACATCAGATGTTCGACGGGTACACTGAATCAAGGTTAGCATCAACACAAGTGCCATAATCTTTCTCATGGCGCTAACTTAGGTCAAAATTGAAACCAATCATAACACCCTCAACAATGCAAACTCCTTGGATGATCCTGTTCAGTCTAGCAATCACAATCACCGCCTGCCAGCCCATTGATAATACAAGCTCCCACGGGGACGACGATGACATGGTTGTCACTGCCAGCATCAATGCCCTCGTCGACAACTGGCACCAAGCAGCCAGCGATGCAGATTCAATGACCTATTTCTCCAGCATGCACAATGATGCATCCATCTTCATGGGAACCGATGCCAGTGAACGGTGGACCACCTTGGAATTTGCGCAGTGGAGTCATCGCTTCTTCCAAGGTGAATCTGCCTGGACCTTTGTCCCTCGAACACGTCACGTCAATATGCACGGATCCGTTGGGTGGTTCGATGAAGTCCTAGATTCCGATCACATGGGAGAATGCAGGGGATCTGGCGTGGTCATCCAAGGCAGTGATGGCCAGTGGCGGATTGCGCATTACATCCTTTCCTTCCCTGTGCCCAACGACCTGGCTGATGCCTTGGTGGAAAATATTCAGACCTACCAAGGGGGCCTGAACTTGCACTAACTTCGGCACATGGAAAACCCACGTAAAGTCATCACACTTCTGACCCTCGTTTTTGGCGGTCTTATTTTTTTAGGTCTAAGCAGCTCATTGTTCTTCACTGTCGGCAACGGTGAGCGAGGCACCATCTTTCACCAGTTCAGCGGTGGTCAAGATGTAGAAACCATTTACAATGAGGGATTCCACGTGAAAGCCCCCTGGGACAAAATCACCATCTACAATGTAAAGAAGCAAGAGACCATGGAAACCATGGAAGTCTTGTCAAGCAATGGACTGGAAATTCGGATCGATGTATCAACCCGTTACCGTCCTGTGCTGGACAAAGTGGGTTACTTGCACAACCAAGTTGGTCCCAACTACGCAAGAACCATCATCATTCCCGAGGTGCGTTCAGCCACAAGGAAAGTCATTGGTAAGTACACGCCAGAAGAGCTATACAGTTCTAAGCGCGAGGCCATACAGCAAGAGATTTTTGACATGACAGCTACGAACCTTGAGTCAAACTTCATCTTCCTTGATGCTTTATTGATTCGTTCAGTCATGCTGCCTGCAACCATCAAAACAGCCATTGAAGGCAAGCTCAAGCAAGAACAAATCAGCCAGGAATATGAGTTCCGTATTGCGAAAGAGCGCAAGGAGGCAGAGCGTAAAACCATTGAAGCAAAAGGTATCTACGATTTCCAAACAATCGTATCCAAAGGCATCAATTCAGACCTCCTGAAATGGAAGGGCATTGAGGCAACTAGAGAGTTGGCTGAGTCACAGAACACCAAGGTTGTCATCATTGGCGCTGGTGATTCTGGTCTACCCATCATCTTGGGTGGCGACAAGTAAAGCTTAGTACATACTGCAACAACTGGAAGACCCCCGTTAAAGAGTTAACGGGGGTCTTTTTATGCTTGATATCTCTGTAATTGATGCAGTAGGTGTGGGTGCCGATTGGCATCACCAAAGGCTCTAGTCCTAAGACAAAATTCAAGGGACAAACAAATCAAAGTGATCATATGGCTACATGCTGTTTAACAAGTATGTAGTGGCCCCGGCAGGACTCGAACCTGCATCTACGGGTTAGGAACCAGCTATTCTATCCCTTGAACTACGGGGCCGTGTCATTAAGACGACGCGAATATAGCCTGAAGGACCGATACACTCATGTGCCAACGCATCTTATTCCCACCCTATCATGGGAAAGTGCTTTGCTACCTTTCAATCAGCATTTTGCACACAGGCCAGCTAGCCCAATTTTAAAAAACTCAACCCTTGATAGACTCAAGAAACCTTTGAACCAGGGACCACCGATTCAGACGGCGACACAAATCGGAGTTTGCCCGACTTGGCATCCTCAGCCATCAAGACCATGCCTTGGCTTTCAATGCCACGGATCTTTCTTGGCTCAAGGTTCACAAGCACACAGACCTCTTTGCCAATCACTTCTTCTGGACTGAAGTGTTCAGCAATGCCTGAAAGCACTGTCCTTGTATCAAGACCTGTATCCAGGGTAAGCTTCAACAAGCGATCTGCTTTGGGGACAGCCTCCGCAGCGGTAACCGTTGCAACACGGATATCCAAGGGAGCGAATTGATCAAAAGTGATGGGATCTAACATGGGTTCAAGGTATTCAGGGTAGGTGGGGACAGGCTTAGGTTTGACCAGCTTTGCGCGCTGAATATCAATGGCTTCATCCTCAATTTTATCAAAAAGCAAGGCCGCTTGACCGAGTGGGGTGCCCACTTTGATTAAATGGCCTTCGCTGGCAAGGTCAGACCATTGCAAAGCAGAAGTCATCCCCAGCATCACTCTGAGCTTGTCAGAGACCTGAGGCATGAAGGGATCCATCAACACAGTGAGGGCTGCAGCGATTTGCGTGGCCACACCTAGGATGGCTTGAGCCCGAGCTAAATCTGTCTTCATCACCTTCCAGGGCGCTTGATCTGCCAGGTATTTATTGCCCACACGGGCTAAGTTCATCGCCTCAGCTAGGGCATCACGGAATTTGAATTGCTCCAAAGATTTCGCAACGGCATCTGCTTGTTTCGCAATGTTTTTCAAGGCTTCAATGTCAGCAGGCTCCTGGCCAATCACTGGCACCTTGCCATCACAGAATTTGTGATTGAGTACCATGATGCGGTTCACCAAATTGCCATAGATCGAGACCAATTCCGAGTTGTTTCGCTGTTGAAAATCAGCCCAGGTGAAGTCATTGTCCTTGTTCTCTGGCATCGTGGCACACAAGGCATAGCGCAGCACATCTGCTTTGCCTGGGAAATCTTCCAAGTACTCATGCAACCAAACGGCCCAATCTCTTGAGGTCGACAGCTTGTCACCTTCTAGATTAAGGAACTCATTGGCAGGCACTTGATCTGCAAGGATGTATTCCCCATGCTGCATCAAAATGGCTGGGAAAATGATGCAATGAAATACAATATTGTCCTTGCCAATGAAGTGAATCAATCGGGTGTCATCTGCCTTCCACCACTTTTCCCAATCCTTGCCAAACAGCTCCTGGGTGGCAGTGATGTAACCCAAGGGCGCATCAAACCACACATACAGCACCTTGCCCTCAGCACCTTCAACCGGCACAGGCACACCCCAGTCTAAATCTCTGGTCATGCTACGTGGCTGCAGGCCATCCCCGGAATCTAACCAGGACTTGCACTGTCCATAAACGTTGGCCTTCCACTCAGGATGGGACTCAATGTATGCCCGCAGGTCAGGGGCCAATTTATCCAATGGCAAAAACCAATTGGTTGTCTTTCTTAGCTCCAAGGTTGCACCAGATAAGGTCGATGCCGGGTTGATCAAATCCGTGGGGTTCAAGGTGGCGCCACATGACTCGCATTGATCACCATAGGCCTCAGCGTAACTGCATCGGGGGCAAGTTCCCTTGATGTAGCGATCCGCCAAAAACTGCTTCGCCTCCGGGTCGTAATACTGATCGGTTTCACGGGTATCAAAAACCCCTTTGTCATAGAGCTCCTTGAAAAAGCTTGAAGCCACTTCCTTGTGCTTTTCTCCGGAAGTTCTTGAATAAACATCAAAGTCAACCCCAAAATCCTTCAAGGCATCGCGCATCATCACATGGTAGCGATCCACAATGTCCTTGGGTGACACACCTTCTTTGCGAGCGCGCATGGTGATGGCCATGCCGTGCTCATCGGAGCCGCAGATGAAGGCTACATCCTCACCACGAAGACGCAAAAAGCGGACATAGATGTCTGACGGAAGGTAACACCCTGCCAAATGTCCAATGTGAATGGGACCATTGGCATAGGGAAGTGCGGCCGTGACGGTGGTGCGATTGAATTGACTCATGGGTTCACAAAAGTACGAAGCAGCCTTACCTTGGCAGAACCCAATTTCACATGAGCTCAATCATTCATCCCCCCTCCCTTGTTGCCGGCGACCATATCGCCCTGATCAGCCCGTCCAGGTACACCGATTCAACGATGATTGAACAGGCCAAGCAATGGGCTGAAAGCCATGGATTTGTTGGGGTTGAGGCAGGTAACCTTGGTGAACAATCAAACCAATTTGGTGGCAGCTCTAGTCAGCGAGCAGCAGACGTAAATGCCGCTATCGGACAACCCCTCATCAAGGCCATATGGGCCATTCGAGGCGGATATGGGGCAGTTAATATGGTTGACTTGGTTGACTGGGAGGCCCTGAAAGCATCGCCCAAGTGGTTGATTGGCTTCAGTGATTTCACGCATTTGATTGGCAAAGCTCACGTAAATGGACTGGCCGCACTTCACGCTTGGATGCCTATTCAACTGCCACAGCTTGACACATCGAGCAAAAACTCCCTTGCGCTGGCCTTGCAAGGCAAAGCCCTAGGGCTCTGCGCTAAGCCCCATGACCTGAATCGACATGGCCAATCCACTGGCCTATTGATCGGAGGCAACCTCAGTGTCCTGTATAGCATGATTGGCTCAGACAGCTTCCCCTGCCTAGATGGCGCCATTCTCTTTTTGGAAGACCTGGACGAACACTTCTACCACATCGATCGCATGATGTGGGCACTGAAGCGGTCAGGCTCCTTCAAAGGCCTTCAAGGCATGATTGCGGGTGACATGACTGACATGCACGACAATGACGTGCCATTTGGCATGAATGCCCTAGAGATTCTTGCAGAACATTGCCCAAAAAACCTGCCCTTTGCCGCAGGGTTTCCATTTGGCCACGAAAAACGCAATGAAACCCTTGTCACCGGCTCTCAGGTAACCTTGACGGTAGATTCGCAAGGTGCAGCATTCACCTACCTACCCTGACCGCCCCTTTTCCAAGCAAAAACACCTGATTGGGCAATGGGGAGAGCAGTGTGTTGCCATCCATTACCAACATGAAGGCTATGTTTCGATTGCCAGAAACTGGAGACATCAACGGGCTGAAATTGACTTGATTGCGCATCAGCCTGGGCAACAATTATTGGTTCTCATCGAAGTGAAGGTCGTGGGTCATCATCGAGACCATCCAGCTGCAAAGTCAAGACAGTTCAGGCGAATCGCAAAAGCTGGAGAAGCCTACTTGCGCATGCATGGACTGAATTGGGAAATCCGAATTGACCTCGCCCTGGTTCAAAACACGCAAGGGAAAAGCCATGTAATTGTACATCAGGGATTTTGGGATGGCTGGGGATAGTTCACGGAGCATATAAATTGACTACTTTTGCAAAAAATTTCAATAGTGAGTACCCAAGATCAAGACGCTTCATCTGAGAAGACAGGCCAAGGCAACAATAAGTTCAAATCCAGCATCGGAACCGATGGGAAAAAGGAGTTTGGACGCAGTGCATCCAGTAGTGACCGCGGCAGTCGTGACGACAGCCGAGGCAGCTACAATAAAGACAACCGTTCAGGCGGTAGCGACAACCGCTCAGGTGGTGGTGGCTACAACAGAGACAGCCGCTCAGGCGGTGGTGACAGCCGTTCAACCGGAGGTTACAACAGAGACAGCCGTTCTGGTGGCGGGTACAATCGCGACAACCGCTCAGGCGGTAGTGACAGCCGTTCAACCGGAGGTTACAACAGAGACAATCGCTCAAGTGGCGGTGACAGCCGTTCAACCGGAGGTTACAACAGAGACAATCGCTCAAGTGGCGGTGACAGCCGTTCAACCGGAGGTTACAACAGAGACAATCGCTCAAGTGGCGGTGACAGCCGTTCAACCGGAGGTTACAACAGAGACAATCGCTCAAGTGGTAGTGACAGCCGTTCAACCGGAGGTTACAACAGAGACAACCGCTCAAGTGGTGGTGACAGCCGTTCAACCGGAGGTTACAACAGAGACAACCGCTCAGAAGGTGGTGGATACAACCGCGAACAACAGGATGGCGGTAGCTACAACAGTGACAACCGTGACACACGCAAAGATGACGGCGGCTACTCAAGAGAGTTCAGGTCACGCAGTGGCGGTCTAAGACATGTCACCGCAGAAGAGCGTGCCTTGGGTTCAGAGAACATTCGCTTGAACCGATTCATCGCCCATGCAGGCATCTGCTCACGACGTGAAGCTGACAAGCTGATCGAAGACGGCATGGTGACAGTCAATGGCGTAGTGGTCACAGAAATGGGTCACAAAGTCAACCCAACTGATGAGGTGAAATATGCCGGTGAAAAACTCAAGGCAGAAAAACCCGTTTACCTCTTGATGAACAAGCCGAAAGGCTTCATCACCACCGTTGAAGACGAAAAGGCCCGCAAGACCGTCATGGACTTGATTGGCGATGCATGCAAAGAGCGCATCTACCCTGTTGGCCGATTGGATCGTGCCACCACTGGTACTTTACTATTCACCAACGATGGAGACCTGGCAAAGAAGTTGATGCACCCCAGCAATGGCGCACCTAAAATCTACTTGGCCACATTGGATAAGCCCTTATCTCCTGCTGATTTGGAAGCCATCAAAGAAGGCGTCACACTCAATGACGGGCTCGTTCCTGTTGACAAAATTGAGATGCCTAATGCAGACAACCACACCTTGGTTGGGATTGAAATCCACTTGGGACGCAACCGCATTGTGCGTCGCTTGTTTGAGCACCTTGGCTATGAAGTCACCAAATTGGACCGCACCAGCTTTGCAGGATTAACCAAGAAGCAATTAAACCGCGGACAATTCCGTTTCTTAAGTGAGAAGGAAGTTGGTTTCTTGAAAATGATTTAATGATCAAACGATTGATCCGTTTATTGGCATGGACCTTAGGTCTGTTATTGCTGACAGGTGGATCATTGTTGCTCTATGTTCAGAGCAGTTCTGACGCATTGACAAGCCGTTTTCTTGGCGCTGTCAATGACAATCTGAACGCAAAAGCCAGTGTAGACAATCTAGCCATTGATTTGTTTGGGCAATTCCCTGACATCTCATTGCGCTTGGATGATTTCTATATCGGAGACCCCACAGATGAAAAGGGGCTGGACACCTTGATGTATTTCTCAACGGTTTATGCGCAGTTCAAATTGCTGCCCGCATTGCGCGGGCAAACCATCCTCCAGCGCATCACAGCAAAAGGTGGCAAAGTCTATTTGCATTGGGACAGCAATGGCGATGGCAACTTCAACATCCTTGCTGACAAAGGGTCAAAGGGCGCACAAATTGACCTCAAAGGCCTCACCGTTCTCAACAGCCAGGTGCACCTATTGAGTGACGGCGAGCAGCCATGGAGCACGCAGTTCCTGGCCCATCGCATGCGCTTGAAGGGGAAAACTGATAGCAACTTGATTGAGGCAGTGGCAGATTGGGAGCTGGATATGCCCTCATGGAACGATGAACACATGATTATTCGCGGCAGCATGGACATGCTAGGCGATGGCCAGGTCACCGTCATGCAATCAGGGCGGCTTGAAGTCAACCAATGGGCCATGGACCTGACCGGTCAAATGGATGAGTCAGGCAGCCAATGGTCAATGCAGGCTAAGGCTTTGGACATTGAAGAGATTTTGCACCTGATGCCATCTTCATTGGTTCCAGACCCAGACATGGCACAGATTGATGGCCTGATGGACCTGACCGTTGACATCACCTCTACAGATCAGGGTTTGGACATCCATGCAGATGGGGAATGGACGCAAGGCAAGCTCAATGTTTCCAACGGCTGGTTTGATGCAAACAACATCACAGCAAGTGTCCATTTTGACAACGGTCGATTCAACAGCTTAACCAGCTCCACCCTATCCATGACGGCATTCACTGGTAAGTCAAGAGGTTCTGTGCTTGGCGGATCTTTCCGTCTAGACAACCTGAATCAGCCCACTTTGGCAGCGACGCTTGACTTCAACTCTCCATGGATGGACTGGATGCATTGGCTCAAGCTGACCACGTGGAACGGCTCATCAGGCCAAGTCAACGGTCGCGTTGGCTTCAAGAGATCCTTCACTTCAATGGAAGCCATTTCATCTGAAGGCTTGTGGCCTGCCATCTGGTCAGGGGACTTGCAAATCACGGATGGGCATTTTGCCATTGAGGGAGCGAAGCAACCCGCCATCGTGCATTCTGCCACGGTAGAACTCCACGGACAAGATGTTCACCTGATCGATGCCCGCGTACAAACAGGAAGCACTGTTGCTAAAGCACAAGGCATCATTCACCAGGCATTGGCAGCCAATGGACCCATGACCCATGACCTAACCCTGACGGGCAAGCGGTGGGTAATTGAAGACTTGATTGGTTCGGAAATCTGGAATGCCAACCTCACAGGTGAACCGGATGATGGCATTCCATGGGCAGACCATTACCAAGTCCACCTGAACTGCCAATCCATGCTTTACGATGGCATTCAAACCACCGATGTCAGTGCCGACTTGGTTGGCACAGGGCTGAATGTGAAGATTAACAAACTCAGTCTCAGCCATGCTGGTGGCTTGCTGTCGGGCAATGCCTTCTTCATGCCACTCAATGAAGGGCATCACAGCTTGTCTTTTCAAGGCTTACTGAGTCATGTGAACCTGAATCAGTTCATGGCTGAATGGCAAGACTTTGGCCAAGATCAGATCACCCACAAAAACCTGTCAGGCATGCTCAGCGCACAAGTTAGTCTCCAGTTTGAGTGGGATGCTAACTGGGATTTGCTATCCGATCAATTCACGGCATCTGCCGACTTCTCTGTGGCCAATGGGCGATTGCAGAACTACAGTCCCCTGTTGGATTTGGCGCGATTTGCTGACGTCACTGATCTGGTCGATGTGCGCTTTGGCACCCTGGAAAACCAGCTTCGCATCGCCAATGAAATCATCACCATCCCTCAGATGACCTTGGAAAACAATGCCTTGGTTCTCAAGGTGGAAGGCAGTCACAGCTTTGACAATGTCA
>Ga0307984_1001384_pt1 | contig 10183 bp, 8 predicted proteins | sample EllFjometageno78_FD_203169 | JGI IMG/M metagenome (GOLD analysis project Ga0307984, IMG submission 203169) | Marine microbial communities from Ellis Fjord, Antarctic Ocean - #78 | ecosystem: Environmental > Aquatic > Marine > Unclassified | place: Southern Ocean | collected 2014-10-09 | reverse complement strand
TTTGCCATCATCATTTTAGTTTCTTGTTTCTTCTTATAGATATGACTACCTGTAGACATAGCTAATTTAATTGCACTTAACCACATTATCTTAATCCCTCCATTTTTATTGCATTAGATACATCTTTCATTCGTTGAGCAACACCAGAACCTGATTTAACTGCTGCTTTATATTCATCATTCTTTAAAAATTCTTCAGATGCTTCCTTAAATTTACCTTCATTAATTAATCTAATAGTTAATGGACTTCCAGACAATGAACCTCTGTACCATGATGCTATTATATTTTGTTTTAAACTTTTAGATAAACTATCAAAGTTCTTAATATTTTTTTTAGCTTGTATTAATTTTTCTTTAATATTTTTAGATAAATCTTTATTAGCTTGTTCCTCTGATACCATTCCATCTTCTTTATTTCCCTCATCATTAAAACCAAAACCACTTGTAATGTTTTTTTCTTTACCTAATCTGTAATTTTTAAAATATTTTTTACCATCAATTACTACAACCTTACCTGTTCCTTCATATCCTTTTATCTTATCAATATAATTAGTTACTTCTTTATCTACATTTGCTGTTGCACTTGAAGCAGCTAGTACTGCTGCACTTGCTATAGTAGTTATATCTTTTTTATTCATAGGTTTTTTTTCTATTACTTCTTCTTCAATAAAATTTAAATTTGCATTTAAATTATCACCAACAATATATTCATCATTTTTACTAAGAGTTGAATTATTTGTTTCCATAACAGATACTCCTTCTAAATTAGATAATGCTAAATCTCCTGTTGCATATTTTTTTCTTTTAATAACTATACCACCATAAGAAAATTTTTTAGGTTTAATTGTATTATCAGTATTATTATTAATATTATATTTTTTAGTTATTTTTACACCACTAAATAAGTCCATAATCCATTTTCTATAAGTAGGTAAAGGAACAATCTTATCTAAAAATCTTCTCATTGCTTTATCAGTATCTCCTACTAAAGTATCTTGTGCTATTTTACCAACATCAGTTGCTACACTAGCAGCAGGAAAAGGAATAAACCATGGTTGTTGAGAACCTGGTCCAGTTAATCTTCCAACAACTAATTCAGGAAGTATACCTGACATACCTGATAATCTTAAAGATTCAGACCACCATTTATCTTCATTATAAGCTGGGTCTGTCATAACTTCTCCATGTTTAGCAAGTTCTCTTAACATTTGAATACCACCATATACAGGTAAAGCAGCTAATAATTTTACTAATTGTTTTGATTCACCATTTTCAATTCTTTGTAATAATTTATTTGTTTGTGCTGACTTAGCCATAGCCCATGAAGTAAATTGACCCATTAGTCTTACCCAAGGATTTCTACTTTGAGCAAACAATAATCTATTTTGTACTTGAGGTATCAAAGCATCTCTATTTGCAGCAAGAATACCTGATTGATTTAATATTTTATTACCTGCTTTATTTGCAACAGCATCATCAAAACTATTAAATACACCTAGTCTTAAACCATCTTGAACATCTATACTATATCTATTTAAATCTTTAACTAATTTTAATCCTTTAGTAGAACTTAAACTTCTTTTACCATTAGCACTAACAAACTTAGCTAATTTACTTGCACTTGTATAAGCATCTACTGCTCCAACATTATATGCATATCTTCTTGATAAACCAGTTAACCATTGAAGACCCATAATTTTAAAACCCCATTCATTTATTTTTCTTAATGGACCCATTTTACCCATAACATTTGCTGCTTGAGTAGCATCATCAAATTTTAAAACTGCTTCATCACCCATTACAGCTACACTATTACTTTTATTTTTAGTTTTACTTCCTGTTTTTATTAACCAACCACGAATTTCATTTTCTAAATTTTGATTTAAATTTTTAGCAAGTCCTGTTTCTCTTTTATTAGTAAAACCTGTTCTTAATGCACCTTTAAAAAAAGAAAGTAAGTTAGCAGAGTTAGAAAAAGGTTGAACCACATCTCCAAGAGAAGCAATAGTAACTCTATCTAACATATTTAAATTTGATATTGTTGCTAGTGTACCAGCAATTGATTTACTAACACCAATTTGTTTATTACCATATCTACCAAAATAACCATCAATAGTATTTGTTACTAAATCTATTTCAGCTCTTGCTTTAGCTTTCCAATTTTCATTAGTAATTCCAAATTGTTTTCCTGCACCATCTTTATATTTTTGAACTATACTATCTATATAAGGTTTTAACATTTGTCCTTGATTACCAAATTTTTCTGAAAAAGCAATAGATTTCATAGAACGATTATATAAATTAAACAATACATCATTAGCATTATTTACTAAGTAATTATTTTGTTCTAAGATTTTTTCAACTTTAGCATAAGGTCCTTCAAGTATTCTAGCTTTTGTGATATGTTCACTTAAAGGATTATTTTTTAATATTCCTATTTTACTTGTAGTTCCTTGAACATAATTACTTATTGCATCTTTATTAATAACACTATCATCAGCATTTTGTAGACTCTTTGAAAAACTCATAGCACTACTTTTTGCATTCTTATCATTCTTACCTAAACTTTTAAATATATCTATTAATACTTTTTCAAACTTTTTAGGGTCTTGTTTAATTACATTATAATCATACACTCTTGGAAAATAATTTTTTACTTCCATTAGTTTACCAGTTTTTTCATTTAAAGAAAATATACCAGCTTCTTCTCTTAATATTTTAAAATCTTGTAATTCTTTTTCTAATTTTTTAGCAAGATTATTTACTCTACTACTTACATTAGCTTTTGAACCTCTAATAACTGATAGAGCTTTAGCTTGTTCATCTAAAGAATAAGGTTTATTAACATTAGCTGTTCTTATTTGCCATTGTTTCATTAAGTTATCTGCTCTTTGTGTAACAGAATTTTTAGCAAATGAACTATCTATTCCTTCTAATAATTGTAAACCTATTTTTTCTGTCTCTCCACCTATAGCTGCTAACTTAGATGAAGTAGTAGTAGATGTTAATTCTCTAACTTTTTGAAAACTAAATTTAGTAGCATCTTGATATAATAATTTTTGTATCATACTTTTAGATTGACCAGGAATAATTTTACTAGCTTGTATTCCTTTAGATATACCACCTAGAGAAGCACCAACTAACATCCAATTATTTAAATTAGTATCTTCTGGACCCCATAATGTTCCAAAACCATAACCAGTTGCAGCACCCATTAAAGGTCTAACACTAGCTGATAAAACAACTTGAGCAGTTTTTTCAGTTAATCCTTTTTGTTTCCAAAGTTTTTCTAAAAATTGTACATCTCTTTTAGAAGTTAAGTCAATTACTTTTTTGGATGCAATAGATTGTTTTTTCCACAACTCAGTTTGTGCTTTATCAAAAGCTTTTTTTCTAACTTCTTCTGCTTTTTTAATTGTTTGTATTCTATCTGAAAGACTTTTTACAGCTTTCTTTTTATCTATTAAACCTACAACATCACTCTTTATAAGTTTTTTATCTGCTTTTAATTTTGCTATATCTTTATCTATTTTTAAAACAGATTTGTAAAATTCATCTTGTTCTTTAGCAATAGGTTTTATCCATTGCTCTCCAGCATTTGTTACTTGTTTATTTAATTTTAAAAAATCTTTATCTCCTGCAATTTTTTGTAAAGTTTTAAATTCAGCTTTAGTTACACCTAGTTGCTTTTGAGTTTTACCTTCTATTACTTGTATTATTTGTGAGATTTTTCCTTTATCAGCTTTAGGTAATAACTTTCCTATAACTTGAAAAGCTTTCATAGATGCAGGTCCAAGTACACCAGCAATTCCACCAGCTACAGCAATATCTTTAGGATTAACTTCACCTGTAGTAGCTAAGTTATCAAATAATTTATCTAATGACACAGTACCTGCAGATAATCCAGCTACTTTAGCAGCAGCTTTAAAACCTGTTTGTCTCATTGACATTGCTCTTCCCCAAGGAGTCATATACATAAAAATATAATAAGGGTCAACAAGAAAAGTTGCCATTTCTGAAGCAAGTACTTCTATGTCATCATCATATTTACCATCTCTAAATTTTTCATGTCTATTATATAAATCTGCTTTTTCATTAGCAGCATTTTCTATAGCAACTTGTTTAAATTCTCTATCAGGGTCAAAAGCTGCTTCTAAACCTGATTTAGCTACACGAAATACATTTCCAAAAAACATATTTTGTTTATCTAAACCATAAGCAATTTTTTCTGTAGTAGTAGGTTCATCACCACCAACAATAAATTTTCTATCAATTTTATCTCCTGTATATATAGATGATATACTTGTAGATTTTAAAGTTGTTTCAGGAGAAGTATCTGTAAGTTTAACACCCTCTAAGTTAGATAAATTTAAATCACTACTAATAGGAGAAGTTTCTACACCTTCTAAATTAGATAAAAATAGTTCATTAGTATTTGGGATATTTTCTTGAGAAGTAGAAGGAGTAGTAACACCCTCTAAGTTAGAAAGACTTAGTTCGTTTACTTCAGCCATGATTTTTATTTGCTCGGTTTATATTTTGTATTCTTGTTAATAGGAAAAGAAATATTATATTTATCCATTATTTCTTGTCCACTCATATCATTAGGTAAAATAGCTTTTATAGAATCTAATGTTTCAAAGTAACCTGATTGATTATCTGAGCCTACATCTATAGGTTTAATTTTTTCAACAACAGTTTCATTAGCAACTTTTTCCATAGCATTACCATCACCTGTCATAGCATCTTCTTTAACTGCAGGTATAGCAATATTATTAGCTTCTAATATTTTTTTATTTTTTTCTGTTAAAGGAACATTTTCTTGTTTACCATTAATAGTTACAGTAACAGTTCTTACAGTACTAAGGTCAGTAGCTATTTTACCTGAAGATATTTCTTCTTGTTTTATATCTGCAGTAGATTTATCTACTATATTAGTTTCTGTAGTTTTAGTATCTTTTGCAGTAAGACTTGGATATTTTAAATCACCATTAGATTCTGTAACATCTTTTAAAGCTAAAGCAATATAAGTTCTAGCATCTTGAGTTAATTTATTTTTACCATTGTTATCATTTTGTAATTCTAATTGTAAAGCATTAATATTTTGTTCTAAAGTACCACCTGCAGTTTGCATTCTTTCTCTTGCTGTTGCATCAATAAAGTTTTTATACACTTTACCAACATCTTTTCTTAAAGATTTATCAATAGTAATATTATAACCTTTTAATGTATTATCATTTAAATTAATAATAGAATTAGAAGGAACAACTAAAGCAGTTGATGTTGATTTTAATAAGTTTTTTATACTTCCTCCATTTAACACCTTACCATCTGCATACCATGAACCATATTCTGATACATGATTTTTAACTTTATCATATCTTGTATTTGTACTTAAATCAATTTTACTCTTATCTCCATTTGTTAATGTATATGTATCATTTACATTTGTATCTTTAAGAGAATTATTCATTAAAGCTTGAATAGTTATATCAGCATTAATAATAGATGGTTTAGCTATTAAAGTTCCATTTTTTGCATCTACTGTATAGAAATCTTTATGTTTTGTTTTAGGAATTAAAGTTAATACTGTATCTGATATTTTTTTATTATACTCTTTAGAAGAATAATCTATTTCTCTAGCTTTTTTTATATCTACTTCAAAACTATCTTTAAAAGTTTTAGGAATAAATAGTATTTGTTTTTCTTTATCTGCAAAAGTAAAACCTTTAGTATTTGTAGTATCAGTTTCCACAGCAATTTCTTTTGCTGCTAAAGTACCATTTGCACCATCTTCATTTTCTTTAACAACTACAGCAATATCACTATCTCTTTTTCCTAAGATAGCTTTTATTAATTTACTGTCACCTCTAGCTGCTTCAAGTTGAGTTTTATATTTTAAAGAAATGTTTGCTATATCCGATTCTAATTTATTATCTAATGTTTCTCTTGTAGTAGATGTTTTAAAATCTCTAACAGAATCATTACCGAAAGTTGCTAATTTAGCATTTAAAGCATTTGGATTATCTTTAAAAAGTGTTTCATATTGTAGTAATAAATTTGGATTTGTTTCCATTAGATAAGCTTTACCATATTCACTAGGAGCAACTTTTTCTGTGCTTCCTTCAAATTTAGCATTAACAGAATTAATAGCTTTAAATTTTTTATCTTCAGCTTCAAATGCTTTTAATTCAGATTCGTATTTTTTACTCTTCATAGAAATATGCATTTCTCTGTCAGCTTGTAACTCAGCTCTTCTATCTACTAATCTTTCTGCAGTTGCTGCTGAATCTGCATCAACAACTCCTGTTGCAAACGATGCAATATCTCCAAAGTTAATTGCCATTATATTTCTTCCTCTTCTGTTGTAGCTGCTTTAACTTTAGCAGGTAATTCTTTTTCAATTCTAGATAGTAAACTTTTATCAACTGAACTAGAATCAGGTTTTGTTTTAGTTTCTTGTACTGGTTCATCAGGTATTCCATCTCCATCCATATCAACTGGAACAACATTATCATCAGGAATTTCTGTATCAGGGTCATCTTCTTCACCTTCGTATAAAACATAATCTTTTATTTCAGCATAATCAGCAATAGCAATTAATAAATATATAGTAGGTTCAATCATTGTTAACATTAAATCAGGACTATATTGTCCAGCAGTATATCCTTGATATAATACTACTTGTGCAATTTCCTCTAAAGGAACACCTTCATTAATAATACTAATTAAACCTTGTAATTTTTCTTGTTCAGTAATTAAAAGATATAAAGCTTCCATAGCTTTATCATCATCAACATATTGAGGTGGTCTTTCCCATGCTTTTGCATTATCAGGTGAACCTGTTAAACCTTCACCAGGAATAGGAGTATTAAAACCTCCAAAAGGTTCTCTTTCTACTAATGATTTATCTATTTTTTCAGCCATTAATCACCTACCTTTTTCATAGCTTTTTTATGTGCTGCTGTAAAAGTTGAACCACCTAACATAGCCTTTGTCATTTCTTTCATATGCTTTGCTGTATGATGTTTCTTATGTTTAGTCATTGTATCTTTTTGTTTTTTTGTTAATTCTTTATTTGCCATTATGATTTTTTCTTTTTAGGAAAACCTGCTTTCATATTAGCATAGGATTTCTTTGTTATAGTTGTTTTACTTTTTGGTCTTGAAGTACCAGCTTTTTTACGAGCATTAATATTTTTATATAAACTCATTAACTTGCCTTATACCCATATTTTTTCTTAGGTATTTTAATAGTATTTTTCATTACAGCACTTGTTTTTTTATTTGCTGGTTTTTTAATTACTTTTTTATTTTTTTCATATTTCATATTTTTATTTCCTTATTATTTTATTATACATATGTTTCACCACTATTAAGTAAATTCATATTTTGATGATATTTTAAAATTCTATTTGCTGCATCAGCTCCATAAACTTTTGCAACTAAACTACCACCTTGCGAACCTTCTTGATTAGTACCTTCATAATTAGAATTAAAAGATGCAAAATCATAATTACTTCCTGAAAACATTGGTGCTTGATAAGGTACTACAGGAGCTTGTTCAGCAGGTTTTAATAAACTTTTAGTTAAGCTAGAAAGTTTTTCTTTATTATTTGCAAAGAAACCTCTAGTAGCTTCTTGTTTACCAAATGTTTCTCCACCAGTAAAGTTATAAGTACCTTGACCACCACCACCAGCTCTCATAGTATAATTACCAGTTTCACCTAAATCAGCAATCTCTGTTATATTTTTAAACTTACCACTACCTGAACCTACATAATCCATGTCACCAGCATACTCCATAATTTCATTAGTATAACTTCTTGCTGCTTTATTACTTTCTACAAATGAACCAATTTGTTCATCATTAATATAAGTATTCATTTCCATAGCTTTACTTTTAATATCATTATACATTCTTGTTGCATTACTTCCAAAACCTTCTAGTCTACTTTTGTATGCATCATTAATTGTATCAGCAACAAGTCTATCTGAACTTACTCCTGTAGCATTAGTTCTAGTAAACCATCCACCTTTACCACTTAGTGATTGTCCTGTAAGTTGTGAACCATCTATTAAATTTTTACCAATTAATTCAGCAGCTCTATCATTTGTTAAAGTTCTATTAATAACAGTATTATTATAAGAAGCAGGACCTATAGCAGGTTGCCCCATTAAATCTACACTACCACCTGGAGCTGTTTTAAATTTAGGAGTTACTGATTGTAATTTTTGTTTAGCTGAAGTATATAAATTTTTAGCACCATTAGATATTCTACTAAAAATATTTCCACCACCTTTAGGTGCAAACTTTTGAAATGTTTTACCTATTACATCACTAATACCTTTTTTAGCTACTGACATACCAGTATTAAAAGCTTGATAACCTAATCTTATTTGATTACCTACAGTACCTATAGCTCTTAGAAAAGTACCAGGTGCTTGAGCCATTGCATAATTAGTAAAAGTACTTAGTCCACCCAAAGCATAAGGCATAGCAATAGATAAAGCTATCATTCCAACTGGTCCAAGTTTGTTACTTATTTTAGCAACACCCTTCATAACTGATTTACCAATCTTCTTAATTTTTTTAGCAACTTTTCTTACTGACTTACTTACAGTTTTAGTTACTTTTTTAACTACTTTTTTTGCTGCTCTAAATATACTTCCCATAATTTATTCCTTAATTAAACTTTCTATTCGCTGTTTTTATTTTCATATTATTTATTCTTTTAATTTTTTTACCTGTTTTATCTATTCTAATCCAATTAATATATTTATCATCATTAAGTATAGTAGATATTTTTTTTACTGATTCTTTATAAATTGTTTTTATTTTATTTGGAGTAGTATTTACTGTTTCTATATGCCAACAAATATTACCACTTTGCCAATCTACATTTTCAAGAACACCTGTTTTTAAAAATTTTTGTTCTACTTCTTTATTTAAAAAAGCCCAGTTAGTAAATGCATAAACATCACCATAGTCATCTTCAAATATTTTATACTGATTTAATGATAAAGATGGAATTATTGCTATTGCAATATCTTTATCAGAAAGATAATTATATTTAGGAAAATTCCTATATAACTTTATTATCTCTATTATATCAGTATTATCGACCATTGTCAATACTTAGTAATTAATGATTAAAAATTATCCCAAATCTTATAAGCAAAATTACCTAAACTTTCTAATTGTTTTCTTCTATTATCATCAGCTACACCTTCATTTTCTAAAGCAGCTAATGTTAATTTAGTTTTTTGTTCAGCAGCATTTTGAGTTGAATCATATTCCCACTTAGCAGAATCTCTCATTTCTTGCCATAAAAAAGATAATCCTTGATTACTTAAATTAAAAGCATTCATAGCATTAGCTTGATTAACAGCATTCTGTCCTGCAGTATTTGCTGTATTTAAATTTCTTCTCCATGCAACATTTGATTGTTCAACAGCTAAAGAATTTTGTACATTAAATTGATTTCTATTATATTCAAGTTGTTCATTAAATTGTCCTATTTGTGAATTAAGAGTTTCTTCTAATCGTTGTACTTCTAAATCATTACCTTGATTTAAAGCTGAAACTCTATTAGCTTCAGTAATATTAAATTGAGACATTGCATCATTTCTTGCAGCATTTTGAATTTCAATTGTACTAGATAAATTAGTCATAAATTCAGTAGCTTGATTATCACTTGATGCATTAAACTGAGCAGCAGCATTAGCAGAAGCTTGGTCTGTTAACATTGCTTGTTGTCTGTTTTGTGTATTTAAAACTTCTGATTGTTGAGTATTAGTTAGATTAGTCATGTCCATTTGTAAAAATGCTTGAGCATTAACTACAGCTTTTTGTTGTGCATTAGATAAATTAGCCATATCTAAATTTGCTAAATTTACAGCATTTTGCATAGTAGCTTGTTGTGTATTATTTAAACCTGAAAGTTCAAATGTTTTATATAAATTAGAATTTGATATCGCAGTTTGTTGTGCATTGTTTAAATTTAAAACATCAAATCCTGCAACAGTTTGAGCATTAGCTAAAGCAGTACCTTGAGAATTACTTAAATTAGCCATACTCATTTGTTGAGTTAGCTGTGATTGAGTTAAACCTGCTTGTTGTACATTTGCTAAGTTAGCTAATCTTACTTGTTGATTTTGTGCAGCACCAGCTATAATAGCTTG
>Ga0307984_1001381_pt1 | contig 10188 bp, 8 predicted proteins | sample EllFjometageno78_FD_203169 | JGI IMG/M metagenome (GOLD analysis project Ga0307984, IMG submission 203169) | Marine microbial communities from Ellis Fjord, Antarctic Ocean - #78 | ecosystem: Environmental > Aquatic > Marine > Unclassified | place: Southern Ocean | collected 2014-10-09 | reverse complement strand
GCTCACCGGTATTGGCACTGCGGGTCCAAGTACCCTCTTCCATGACATTGCCCGAGTTGTCGTACAGGCTGTAGGGGCCATTGGGACGGCCGGTGTCGTAGGTCACCTGAGAGCGCATCGCGCCATCCGGGTGGAATCGGGACCAGACGCCGTGGCGCTCGCCATCGACCAAGGGTCCTTCTTCAAAAATTGCTTCTGCGGGGAAACCGACCACGCCCGATTCAGAACCTAGAACAGAAGTGTATACGGCGTTGTCATCATCGCTGTCACCTCCACCTGAAGTGAATGCAGTGAAAGGAAGTGAAAGCAGGGCGGCAAGGCCCAGAGTAGCAAGAGGAATGTGAAGATCGCGCATCATATAAAGTGGAAGAGTTCCCCTCACTTACGCGGCACGTTCGGTTTAGGTTTCGCTCAGCGACACTTTTTTTGCTTCGAGCATAATACTCACGAGCTCTTGCATGCTAATTTTTGGCGCCCATCCCCAGTCATTGCGAGCATCGGAATCTTCCAAAGCATCTGGCCAACTCGCCGCAATGGCCTCCCTAAAGTCCGGCTTGTACTCAACGCAAAAGCCCTCGACCTGTTCCGCTATTGCCGCTGCCAACTCTCCGGGCGTGAAGTCCATCCCGTGTATGTTGTAGGAAGTCTGTACGGTCAGGTCGGCAGCCGGCGCGGCCATCAGATCGTGGATGCTGTCTACCGCGTCGTCCATGTACATCATGGGCAGCCGTTGGTTTTCGGAAAGGAAGCAAGTGTAGGCACCCGAGGCGTTTGCTTCGATGAAAATATCGACGGCGTAATCCGTTGTTCCGCCTCCCGGTATCGAGCGGTGCCCAATCAATCCAGGGAAGCGCACGCTGCGCACGTCGACGCCGCGGTGCGCGCGGTACCAGGCACACCATTGCTCGCCTGCATTCTTCGAGATGCCATACACTGTGGTGGGCTTTCGCTCACCCTTCTGCGGCGCCACAGCGGGCGTCTCAGGGCCGAACACAGCAATACTACTGGGCCAGAAAATTTGCTCGACCACCTTCGAAACGGCTGCATGCTCCAGCACGTTGAGTAGCCCACGCATGTTCAAGTCCCAGGCCCACTCAGGCTCCCCTTCACCCCGTGCACTCAAAGCCGCAGCCAACAAATAAACCTGCGTTGCCCCCGAATTCTCCAGTGCAGCATCCACTGCCGCGCGATCGCGCACGTCGAGCGACACATAGGGCAAGCTCTGCAACCCGGGGTGTTCGGGCCGGCGTACATCACTCAGGACCACAGACATGCCACGGTCTTGAAGAGACAACGCCAATTCAGTGCCGAGCTGACCGCTCGCACCGAGGATGTAATGCACCTGTGTAGCCATGTTCCGTATCCCTTAAAGAAGTGTGTCGTCTTAAAGAAGTGTGCAAATAACGCCCAATATTTGCCCATTCAAACGGCGCACGTGGACCTCCAGTACAATTTACCCCCTTCAAGTATTGCCGCCAGACCGGCGTCGTGTCGGGACGGCAGCCGCTTGTTGCACATGTCTCCTATGGAATCGTGCACGGACCATGACTTTGTCGATCTCCCTGATTTAATCCCAGCTGGCGGCGCCTTGTGGACGAATGAAACGCGCGTACTCCATGCCCGGCTCTATGGACGCAAGCCCACCGGAGGCGCAGTAGAACTGTTGCTCCTCGACCCCGATGGTTCAAGTGTCGAACAGGCTATGACCGCCTCATCGGGCTGTACTTGGTACGTTATGATTGGCGGGGCCAAGCGTTGGAAATCAGGTGCGCTGTCTTTCGATTTTGCCGGCCTTTCGGCGCATCGCCTTCCGGAAAAGGGCGGCCGCTTTCGCGTCGAGTTTCATTGGGATAGCCCAGATACATTTGGAAGCATCCTCCAATTGGCCGGCAGCATCCCACTGCCTCCATATATGAACAGGCACTCGGATGCACAGGATAGCACCCGTTACCAAACCCTCTTTGCTAAGCACCTCGGCAGTGTAGCGGCGCCCACGGCGGGCCTCCATTTTTCTGAAAATGTCTTGTCGAAGCTCAGTGAGCGGGGCATCACCAGGGGAGAGGTTACGTTGCATGTCGGCATGGGGACCTTCCTCCCAGTCAGTGGTCCGCTAGACGATCATGTCATGCATGCCGAGCAATGTGAATTGTCTCCGGAAGCCCTGGACTTGTTGGTCGGTCAGCCAGACCGGACCGTGGTTGGAACCACGACTTTGAGGACCTTAGAAAGCGCCTATTGGCTCGCCTGCCTCATCGCGCCAACGCGCCCCAACACCCTCGGATCAGATCATCCATGGGCAGCGAGGGCTGAAGAAGCCTTGGCCGCCATAGAATCTGGCCGTGCGGCTCACATCCCACAGTGGATCGATCGCCAGGGCTTGCCAGAGTTTGACACCTTTGAAGAGGCAATGGCTTCGCTGGCTAATCAGGCCCGTGGCCAAGCGGTTAAATTCACAACCGAAATCATGGTTGTACCGGGCTATAAAATCCGTTCAACGAACCGGTTGATTACGAACTTTCACATGCCTGGCAGCACATTGCTGTGCATCGTTGAAGCTGCAGTCGGACCCTCATGGCGCGCAGCCTATGCCCACGCCGTCGACGCGGGCTACCGATTTTTAAGTTACGGGGACGCTTGCTTACTTAGTTTCCCGAGCAAGCGAGGTTGATTGCAAGCGAGGTTGAATTCCTCTACTATGGAGCTCAGTTGCCTGAGCGCGTATCCTGAACGTCGCCTGCTATCACCACTGCGCCGAGCAAGTTGCGCGCAGAGCTAGCGCGCATTTTCGAGTTGAGCACATTGGTCTCGCTGGTGAAGTCAGTCTTCTCAGGGGCTTGGGTTGCCGCCTTTCCGCGAATCACCCAAACGCCATTCAGGCCTTGGATAGGTCCAGACATGTCGCCCACGGCCAAGCCAGATGCACGTCCGATGATCACCGGCTCCGCACCACCTGCGGCGGGAATCGAAGGGGTCTTCAAGGATATACCGGCAGCTACTTTGACGGTCTCGCCAATGGCTTCAGCCACTTCTTCTAGCGTGGCGCCTTCCATTTGTGCCATGTAAACTGCAGCTTTTGCTTCAATCAAGGCGCCCGCCTTCATTTGGTCAAGAACAAACTCCAAAGGAGGTGTGCCAGCTTCTTTCACGCGAACCAAGGTGGCTACGATGTAGTCATCTCCTACACGGAATGGATTGCTGACCTCATCGGTCTCGGCGCCGAAACTCCACCCGATCACCTCGCCTGCATTTTGCAAGCCGGAGATCGCAGTCGCAGTTCGTGCGATTCCACGTGATTCAACTACAGCCCAACCCATTTCGTCAGCCGCTGTCCGGAATGCATCTGAAGATTCGTTGACGAAAGAGAACTCACTTGCAATGTCGTAGGCCGCCTTAGCCGCTTTTCCAGAGACTTCGAGCGACTGGCTCACACGTCCTAGGGTCACGTTTTCAGCCGTCCACTGCTGATCGAGGACCTCAATCAAGTGCAATCCGTAATTGGTTTCAGCAGTTCCGATCGCGCCGACGCGGTTGTCGAAACAAAAGTCCTCAAAGGACTTGACCATACGGCCGCGTTGGAATTCGTACTCGCCGCCAGTCGCTTTTGAACCGGGGTCTTCCGTGTGCTTATTGACCAAGTCTGAGAACGAGTCACCTGCACGCAAGCGGCGCTTCAATGAGTCGGCTCGCGCATGCAGTGCAGCCATCTGGTCAGCGTCCTTCACGTCGGTTGCTTTGAGCAGGATGTGGCGGCATTTAACCGTTGAGTCGGCCACCGTTTCGCGTGCAATCACACGGTCAAGTCGGATGAAATCACCCTCGAAATAAGGCCCGACTACTTGACCAGTTTTGGCGTTTTCCAAGTCCTTAGCGTTGCTTTCGTTCTTGAACTGTGAAGGCTTCAGGTCGGTTTGTGTGTACGCCCCGGCGTAGCCGGCATCCTCCATGAAGGTTGCGTCGTCATCAGTTGCAGCCCAAGATGCGGAAATGCTCTGCAATGCTGTCTGCGCAGCCGCACGGTCTTCAGCAGAAGCCGAGATAGGAATGCGTAAGTACTCGATGTCACGGCCTGCGCGCTGTGCGTATTTCGCTTCATCCGAATGGGCGTCGTAATAATCTTCTACATCACCATCCGATACACTCACTTCGTCTTCGCCGATGCTGCTATAACGCTTGAGGACGTATTCGAAATCCACTTTGGCAAATCCTGCGTTGTATTCAGCTTTGGCCTCCAGTGAGTTGGACTGAATTCCGGAGGTAACCAAGGATTCGAATTTCTCGAACTTGCGCTTGATCACGATGGCGTTGGCATACCCGTCGTACTTGACCGGGTCTCCACTAAACATCTGGCTGAACGTGGCCTGCCAGTTCTGTTTGGCATCTTCAGTAATTGTATTACCGTAAAATGATTGCTTGACAAATGCCGAGAGGTAATCTCCGTAACGGATATCGTCAAACTCTTCAGCACACACGCTCAAGCCCACAGCATCAAGCTCGTCTTCGAGCATTGTGGTTTGGATCAGTTCGCCCCAGACTTCATTGCCAGCGGCTTTGTTGTCTTGGTAGTTGAACAGGACCTGGCGGTTCTGCACCATGATGCGGTAATCCTGGAGAGAAATCTCCTGGCCGTCTATCACGCCAGCATTGCTTGGTCCAGCACTGTTCCCAAGCATCGCCATCACGGCGTCAAAAGGAACGAGGAAGCCCAACATGCCGAGTCCAATCACGCCCATGAGGAGGCCTTGACGGTTGCGAATTCTTTCAATCATTGCCATAATAGCAGGGTTTTGGAATGGTGCGCGAATATACGCAAGCGCCACCGATCAACCGCGGCTTTTGTAGAGCTCAATTGTGTCGATGCGATGACCCTGCACCGAGGTGACAATCAGTGTACTACCCTCCAATTGCAAGACGTGCCCTACTTCTGGGATGAGTTGGGCGTGGTGGATGATCAAACCGCCGAGCGTTTCGTAGTCCTCTTCCTTGGGGAGCCCTAGCTCGTGGCGCTTGTTGAGCGCGTCAATTTCCAAACGGGCACTGAAGATGAAGTGCCCAGGGCCCAATTCCCGCTCGGTTAGCACATCGCTATCGTGTTCATCTTCGATTTCTCCGATTAATTCTTCGACAATGTCTTCCATTGTCAGGATGCCGGACGTGCCGCCAAACTCATCAATTACGACAGCCAAATGGCGCCGGCGCTGAATGAATTGCTTCATGATTTCGTCAGCGGGCATGGGCTCAGGCACGATGAATGTAGGGTGGAGAATGCTGCGAATTTCCTCGGGGTTTTGGAACAAGTCCTTGGTGTGTACATACCCGATGATGTGATCAATATCCTCTTGGTACACCACGATTTTACTCAGACCTGTCGCTTCAAAAAGGGCTTCGAGTTCTTCGAGTTTTGCACCGACCTCCACTGCCACGATTTCGTTCCGAGGGACCAAGCAGTCTCTGGCTTTCACGTCGGGCAAGTCCAGGGCATTTTGAAGGATTTCCAATTCGTTGTTCAAGTCCAATTCGTTTTCTGCCGCAGGGCGGTCGTTCAATTCTCGGATGTAATACTCCAAGTCCACGGCTCCCAGCTGATCAGGCACTCCTTCGTTCGGCCCTTTTGCAACGATTAGCCTGGAAATCCCCAAGACGATGACCGCTGGGAAAAGAAGTACGTAGTGCACAATCAATAAAGGGAAGGACAGCCAGATCATCCATTTGTTGGGACGGATTTGAAAGAAGGACTTGGGCAAGAACTCCGCCAGCACGAGTACCGTTGCTGTGGCAATCAGGGTTTGAGCGGTCAATGCGAGCAGTGGACTGGGTGTGGCTTCCCATTGGTCAACACCGAATAGCCAGCTGCTGATCAATCGTGCACTTTGCAATCCAAACAAGACGAGCGCGAGATTGTTGCCGACCAGCATGGTGGCAATGAATCGTTCGGGACGCGCCAGCAGATGCATCACGATTTTTGAGGACCGCCCCCCTTGGTTCATATCCAGTTCAGCTTGCAAACGATTGGCCGAAACAAAAGCCATCTCCATGCCTGAGAAAAAGGCCGAAGCCAGAAGCGAAATCAGCAGTAGCGTCATCGCTGGATGCGTTTCCGTACGGTGCGGCGCAAGAAATACCATGCAAACGCCATGGCAGGCACGAAGAGCATGTCACGCCCAGACGCCCAACCGTAAAACACGATTTCCTGCAGAGCGGCCAGCAGGGATACGGCGCCGATGATCAAGAAGAGGATCTCGACCATTCGGTGGATGTCAAAGCGTGGGTTGCTCATGGCGCTTGCGTAGGCTTGCGAACAAAAATATGTCCTGTGGGCTCTAAAATACGGTAGTTGTCAAAACGACTGTCAGCCTCCAGACCTGTGCCCTCGACGATGCCGTCCTGGGTCAAAACGCGAACGGGGCGAGGGGTGTGGATGCGGTCGGAATCGGCCGACCAAAAGAGCAGGTCCGTTTCGAGCCGGTCGCCGGCTTGATTTGTCAGCACCACATTATTGCGGGCGGTGAGGTGGGCCTGTGCCTCCCAGAAATCGCCGTCGCGCGCCTTCAACACTGCCGTCACTGCATCTGAAGAGTCATATAACGAGAGCGCGAACCCGCCAGAAACCAACCAACGACCCGTTTCACTCGACGCTTCTTCATCGATTACCGCATGCCGGTCCATGCGGCCCGCTTCCATGCGGTGGGTGAGCATGCCGCGTTCTGTGTATTGGATTTCGACACCCTCTAGCACTTGGGTCGGTTGGTCACCAGATCCTTCAAAGTCGTAAACCGTTTCCAGGTCGTTGTGACAAGCAGAAAGCGTGAGAACACCAAAAATGGCGCCTCCGACAATGCATATTTTCGACCGGATGCCGTTCAAATTAGATGGGCACGATTAGCGCTTACGGATCGTGGTACTCTCTCCGAAGCACTTCACCAAGAAGGTGTCTCCCTCATCCTTTCCGTAAGTGAACAGGTCGTCTAACGTTGGGTACTGTTTCTTGGCGTTGCCGATCTTTATTCGTGCCTTTTCAGCCACGCTTGGGTCCCGGGCGATGCCGCGTTCGTAGTAGTCAGTGGCGAGCCAGTACACGGCCCGAGCACCGATCGCTCCGTCCTCACAGCGAGAGGCCGAAGCTGAAATCACATCGCCGATGAGTAGATAGGCCAGTCCGTTGTCTGGCTCGGCTCTCTTGACGCTTCGAGCGTAGCCCATCGCTTTGTCGATCTGGCCGAGGTTCGATGCGACCAATCCTGCCTTCAGCTCGTATTTGGCTTGCAAACTGGAGTCGGTGTTGTTTGCAGCGGCTTCCTCAAGATAAGTCATGGCCGTTACGTAGTCTCCGTTTTTGAGCAAGAGGCGCCCGATGGCGAAGGCTGCACTGGGTGTTTTGAGCGAATCGTATACGGCCTGAGCCAACGGCAAGTACAAGTCGTTGTCTGTGCAATTTCTATTTTCCAGTAGCCCGAGAGACTTGACCTTCAAGTCGAAATCGTCGGGAGCAGCTGCTGTCTTGGTCGCCAGCAAGGGGACCATGTCATCACACTCGGCCACCTTCAAAAACACCTGGTTTACATTCTTGTTTGCCGAGGTGTACCCTTTCTCACCCCGGGCATCCAAGGAGTCGATGGCAGCCTGTAGCCCATCATTGATGTAGCCCTGGACCATCAAATACTCAGAAAGAATGGTAGAAATTGCCTCTGACTTGGCCTCTTCGGTCTCCGCATCGCGCTTTGCATAGTGGAGTGTCAAGTAGTAATAACTTAGGGCTGCCGGTGGTGTAGCCCCGCCCAAGCAATCCATGGCCTCCTTGAACATGCCGTTGGCTGTAGCGTAGTCCTCACTGTAGAATTTAAGCCAATCCGTTGCCTTCCGAACAAGAACGTGGCACCGATTTAGGGGCTTTTTTTTCGTGGCAGGGTAGAACTCCATTCGGCGATCATACAGCATAAAGATGCTGTCATTCAACTCCGTAACACGGCCTGACAATGAATCTGCGAGGGCTTCTTTTCGGAGGCCTTTGAGCATGGCAACGCCGTGGGAGTACAAGCTCTGCTTGGCACCTCCAGGACAAGTCTCACAAGCAGAACGCCAGAATGGGAGGGCGTCGTCGTAGGCCTTCTGCTTGTAGTACGTTGAGTACAGGCTCAGGGATTCCTTGCAGGCCATTTGCTGCTCGGGAGTCGAACCGTACTTTTCGCTTTGAGCTGAAATGTTCAAGCTGAAAATGGCCAATGCGGCGGTCAGCATGAGTGAGGTGGTGCGGAATGGCATCAGAGTCATATTTGCTTAAATCGTGTCAGTCGTACTTGCGGGGAACGAGCCAAATGTTTTTGAAAAACGGCGAAAGTGAAACGCCAAATCGAAGGGTAAACAGGTCCTCGAGTAGTGCGCTTTCATTGTCTTCGATAGAACGTTGTCCAACTTCTATGCCGAAGTGAAATTGAGAGCCTGAGCGCGAGCCTCGCATTGGTGCGGTAACGCCCATGCTCAGCACCTGAGTCAAGGCGCGGTTGCCGTCAAAAGTCAGGTAGCCATTCGAGCTGCGCAGTCCCATACGGTACGTGCTGCGGTCCAAGATGCTCTGGCTGTCGTCAAGCCGCCTTGGGGTGTATGATAGTCCGAAGGCTTTGTGGGCTGCTTCAGTAAAGGCGACACCAGGATCAAGCAGATCCGTGTTGCTCTGTGTCCAATCCGCGACACCAATTTCTGCACCGATTTCAATACGCCGGCCCTCATTCGTATTGCGTTCGATGTGGAGTCCCAGGGTCCACGCCATGGGGAAAGAAGTTGTGATAATACCGGATTCAACGCGGACAGAGTCGATTTGGGCGACAATACCCGAAAGCTCCTGGGTGCTTGACCACTCGGTTGTTTCGTCTACGTTCAACCCAAAGGAAGGCGCAGCCGTGGCACCGATGCGGAGCAAGGTGCTTGAGCGCAATTTCCGGTCCACATCGTAGCTGGCCCCAATGAGCCGTTCGTGGATGATGCCCAACTTGAATCCGACCCCGCGATGCAAGGCCGAGCGCTTAATTTGAGAGTCTAGGTAGCCAGGGTCGATAATATTAACGCTGCGGGTCTGCCCCAAATCACCAAAAACCTGCTGGACTTGCGCGCCGAAGGATGTGCCGTGTGCGATGATATTCAAACTGTCAGCAGCCTGACCAGCCGCCGCGTCAAATGAATGCCATCGTTGCCCGTCGAAGCGGTAACTCCATCCCAAATGGGCCTCGCTGAGCCCGCCGTCACCGGTGTAACTAATTTCTACCTCGCCGATGCCAACTTCTTCGAAGCGGTCTGTTATGGCGTAGCCACTGCCCGAAAGCGGGCGAATACCGAATTGGAAGGCGCCCCGACCACTCCGCTTCTTCAAAACAAAGTCCGCCTCAGTGATGCCGCCGAACCAACCTTCTCCGGATGCAGACCCTTCGGTGAGCTTCAAACTATGGATGCCGATACCCGATTGGAATGTCGTGCGATGCAAAAAGGAACCCGCTGCGGGGTTGGATGAATTGATCGACGAACGGTCCAGCATCGCCGCTCCCAAACTGGCCATGCCGTGCTGAGCAGGCCCTCCCATCGTAATTAAATCACCAAAGGCAAACCGCGAATAAGGGGACAGCGAGGTCTGGGCCTTGGCAGAAGTGCAGGTAAGAACCAGGGTCAGGGAAGCGATAAGGAGTGATTTCACGTCGTATAAGTTGCTTCTTCGTGGGCGGCGGCAAGTGCCATCACCCCTTTGAGGGTCAATAATGAATCCGCGAAAGTCTGCATTCCGGGGAGGCTATCAAAATAATGTGCCCCTCCACCTGTCACAATTATTCTTGCGGCGGGATATTTTTCTAATAACCGCCGCACCAATCCGGCACATTCTTCCACCGCGCCGCACACGACGCCGGCAAAAATAGTCTCCTCCGTGCTTCTGCCGGGGAAGCTGATCCCTTCATTTTTCATCGATGCCAATTTAACTGCGGGCAGCGTATCCGTTCCCGCCGCTAAGGCCTGCGCTCGCAGCGCGACGCCCGGAGAAATCGCCCCCCCCAGCAGCCGCCCTCCCACGCGCAAGTCAATGGTGGTACAAGTTCCCGCATCGACAATAATGTCTGCCCCTTCTGGATCGATTGCGTGACAGGCTGCCATATTCGCCCAGCGATCCATCCCATGCCGCCCCGACTTAAAATCCACGTAGTCGTGAGTAAAATG
>Ga0307984_1001380_pt1 | contig 10191 bp, 5 predicted proteins | sample EllFjometageno78_FD_203169 | JGI IMG/M metagenome (GOLD analysis project Ga0307984, IMG submission 203169) | Marine microbial communities from Ellis Fjord, Antarctic Ocean - #78 | ecosystem: Environmental > Aquatic > Marine > Unclassified | place: Southern Ocean | collected 2014-10-09 | reverse complement strand
CCTTCTACTACGGAACATCGGACGGCGGAACGAACGCCGGAAGCTGGACCAGCTCCAGATCACTCGGAACAGTGAGCGGAACTCAATCGACGACCATTTCCAGCCTCAATCCTTCCACGACCTATTTCTTCCGGGCCCTCGCCACCAATTCAGGCGGCTCGACTTGGACCGCCGCCACAGGAAGCTTTTCTACCACCGTCATCATGGCTCCCACGGTTGCGAACCGCTCACCCGGCACCCTCACCGCAACCAGCGCGGCCCTTCGAGGTGAAGTCACCGACAATGGCTCACAAGATCCTACCGTCACCATTTTCTACGGAACAAGCGACGGTGGAAACACCCCAGGTTCCTGGGATGCTACCGTCACCGTGGGAACAGAAGGCGGAAACTATAGTCGCTTCGTGAGCGGGCTCACTGAAAACACCACTTACTTTTACACCTCACGTGCTGTCAACTCAGCCGGAACAAGCTGGGCACCCAGCTCAGAGACTTTTGACACGCCAGAGGCCCTTGCGGCTCGGGTTATCATCAATGAGATCCATTATGATCCACGCGATGAAACGAGCGCAGAGGAGTTCATCGAGCTCTACAATCCGGGCACCTCGCCCGTGGACATCTCAGGCTGGCAACTCACTGACGCGGTCGATTTTGTCTTCCCCGCCGGCACGGTCATTGACGGCGGACAATACTTGGCCATCGCCGAAGATCCCGCACAATTTGCAACGATCTTCAGCGCCACCGCTCTCGGACCTTGGATCGGTGGTCTCAGAAATGACGGCGAAGAAATTGATCTCCGGGATGCATCGGGAACGCTGCAAGATCAGGTGAACTATGACGCCGGCTTCCCCTGGCCCACAGGCCCGCGTGGAGGTGGTGGTTCCATGGAATTGATCAATGCCTCTCTCGACAACGATCTCGGAGCCTCCTGGCGCACTTCCGGCACCGCTGCCTCTTCTGGTGGCGGATCCGATATCACCTTCGTCGCAGAAGGAGATAGCAACTGGCACTACCGAAAGGGAACTTCCGAAGCCTCCAGTCCAGTCACCGACTGGCGCAATATTAACTTCACCGAAGATGCTTCATGGCTTATCGGCGAGACGCCCATTGGCTTTGGCGATGGTGACGACACCACCGTCCTCAATGACATGCGCTCAAACTACTCCACCGTTTATCTGCGCCACGAATTCACCGTTAACCCGCTGGAAATTCCCCAGCAACTCAAACTCCGCATCTATGCCGATGACGGCGCCGTCGTTTGGATCAATGGAGCGGAAGTCCAGCGAGCCCACGTCGCCGGAGGGCAGCTCCCCTTTAATGGAAATGGAACGAACCACGAAGCAGCATGGGAAGAATTCACCATCTCCGGTGCCGGTGCCTTCTTGGTCGGCGGGACCAATGTCATCGCCGTCCACGGACTGAACCAGCAGATCACCAGCAGTGACTTCTCCATCGATGTCAGTCTCTCTTCCACCTCCGGAGGAGCCGGCGGAGGCGCTCCCACTCCGGGAACCTTTAATAGCTCCTTTTCAAACATCACCCCTCCTGCGATTCGCCAGGTCGACCACTTCCCGGAAGTTCCTACGTCGTCAGACCCGGTCACCATCACCGCGAAGATCACCGATCCCGATGGCGTCGGCCCCGTTGAACTCGAGTATCAAATCGTTTCGCCGGGTTCCTACATCCGCCTCACTGATAGCGGATTCGACACTTCTTGGACCGCTGTCACGATGGTCGATGATGGCTCAGCAGGAGACTTGGTCGCGGGAGACTCCATTTACACTGTCGTCCTCCCCGCTTCGCTGCAGGAGCATCGCCGACTGATGCGCTATCGCATCAACTTCGAAGACAATGCGGGCACCTCCGACACCGCGCCCTATGCCGATGACAAGCAACCCAACTTTGCTTACTTCGTTTACGATGGCGTTCCCGGATGGTCGGGATCTTTCGCTCCTGGAAACTCCGTTGAAAATTTCCCCAGCACCTTGATGGATGATCTTCCCATCTATCATCTCATTGCCAATGGAACCGATGTCACCAGCTCCCAATACAGCGGAAGCTCGGATGGCCGGCATATGTCCGGCACCTTGGTCTACGATGGCAAAGTCTACGACCACGTCGAATTCGAGAACCGCGGTGAAGCCTCCACCTATGTCTCCGGTAAAAACAAGTGGCGTTTCCACTTCAACCGGGCCCGTCGCTTCTCCCCCCGCGATAACTGGGGCAAGAAATACAGTCAAAAATGGAGCAAGCTCAACCTCCAATCGATCTCCTCTCCTTGGGCCGCCGTCAATCGAGGGATGGCCGGACTCGACGAATCTCTCACCATGAGACTTTACGGACTTGCCGGAATCCCAAGCCCACGGACTCATTACTTTTCCTTCCGTGTCATCGACAATGCCACCGAGGCAAACGGAACTAATCAATACGAAGGGGACGTCTGGGGACTCTACCTCGCCATGGAGCAGCCCAACGGTTCCTTCCTCGACTCGCGGGACCTCCCTGATGGCAATATTTATAAAATCGAAGGAGGCAGCGGTGACAAAAAAGAACAAGGCGACACGCAGGTCACCAACTCCTCGGATTGGTCTTCCTTCTACTCCGCTTCAAACAGCGCCCAGACCGAACAATGGTGGCGCGATAACATGCACATGCCGGGATACTACTCGATGCGTTCCCTAAACCGCCTCCTCGGAAACGTTGATATCCGTATTGGCTACAACCACTATTTTTACCACGAGCCCACCCAGGACCAGTGGCACGTCATGCCTTGGGATCTCGATATGATGTACATCGCGGAGACTCACCAGGCAGGGGTCATTCGCCAGCAAAACTCGATCAACAGTCATAGCCAGCTCGCAATTGAATTCCGCAATCGAGCCCGGGAAATCTTCGATCTTGTCGCATCAGATGACACCGAGACCGGTGGACAAATCGGCCAGCTGGTCGATGAATATACCGACATTGTCAATCCGCAGAACCTGTCGCTTACTTGGGCTGATGTCGACGCCTTCATGTGGAACTATCACCCTCGCACTCGCGGCACAGTTGGCAATACATCAGGTCAATCAAATCATAAGGGCAACTTCTACGCCTCGCCCTTCACCGATTCTCGCTTTGGTGGAACTTACACTCGCACGCTCGCCTCTGAGGACCACGAAGGTTTCGTCAACCACATCATCAACTACACTACCGACACCTTCACCGGCGGCAACTGGACGGCTGGAAATGGCGTCCCGGCAGGCTACGGCTACGAATACCTCAAGGATGAAGCGGAAGATAACAACATCCCAAATCAACCAGCCATCACCTACACCGGCGGCGCAGGCTTCCCTCTCGATCAACTTTCCTTCTCCAGCGGTTCCTTCTCTGATCCAAATGGAAACGGCTCCTTCGGGAAAATGCGCTGGCGCATCGCCAAGATTCTCGCCCCGGGATTGACCGGATACGAAGTAGGAACACCGCGAACTTACGAAATCGAAACCGTCGCCACCTCGCCCGACTTCAATGTCTTCACCAGTGAATATCTCTTCCCTCCCAATGTCGCTGAGCCCGGCAGCACCTATCGCGTTCGCGTCCAGCACCAAGACAGCTCCGGCCGCACCAGTCACTGGTCCAACGCCGTGGAATTCGTTCCCGGCGCACCGACCACGAATCTCTGGACCGACAACTTGGTCATCAGCGAAGTGATGTATAACCCGCCCCAGCCGAACGCCACAGAGGCCATGATCTCTGCTGACAATGATGCCTACGAATTTATCGAACTCACTAATATTTCGACGAGCCTCACTCTGGATCTCAGCGATCTCGATTTCACAGAGGGAATCACCTTTGACTTCGCCAACGCCAGCGTAACCGCTCTCGCACCGGGAACCTCGGTTCTTCTCGTCAAAAATGTCGCCGCCTTTGAGGCGCGCTACGGCACGACCTTGCCGGTCATCGGCACCTATCCAAACTCACTCTCAAATGGCGGTGAGCAAGTCGTTCTCTCCTTTGCCGTGAATACCACCCTCATCGACTTCACCTACGGAACGCTGGACCCGTGGCCCAGCTCCCCGGATGGCGGAGGCTACTCCATGATCCTCGTCGATCCCGACTCCGCACCCAATCATGCCCTCGCCGCCAGCTGGACCGCCGGAGCAATCGTCGGAGGAACTCCGGGCGAAGAAGAACCGACCTCAAGCGGATACAATCTCTGGCTCAGCAGTCAATTCTCCCCCACCCAACTCGCTGATCCGAATATCTCAGGAGATGATGCCGACCCCGATGGAGACTCCTTCTCAAACCTTCTTGAGTATGCCTTCCTGACCGACCCACTGACCCCACCCGCGAACGGAGACCCAATCTCAGCTGGTATTGTCACCCTCGGTATGGAAAGCTACCTCACGCTTACTTACCCTCAGCGCACTCCTTCCGGAGATCTCACTTACTTGCCGCAAATCGGTGACACTCTGACGGGCTGGGATGATGGCCCTGCGCATCTCGCCGAAATCTCAAACGTCAGTCAAGGCAATGGCTCGTCGCTCGTCACCGTCCGCTCACTTTCCCCCATCTCTGGCCAGAACAAACAATTCGCCAGAGTCAAAATCACCCTCGCCACTCCCTAAAAAATGAACCGCCGCTCTTTTACCTCGCTCACCTCCCTTGCTGCCTTAGCTCCCGGACTTTCCTTCGGTCGCGAGGCAGGACGAAATCCCATCGGTGTCTCGACCTACAGCTACTGGGGCTTCCAGCGGGATGAATACCGCGACGTCGGCAAATGCATCGATCTCGCCGCCGCCAGCGGCTTCGATGGTGTCGAAATCCTTCAAGTCCAACTCGAAGACTTCTCCCCTGCCGCTCTCCAGAAGATCAAAAGACGCGCGCTCCTTGCCGGAATCGACCTCATGGGCTTCTCGACCCATCAGGACTTCGTCGACCCCGTCGAAAGGGTCCGACGTAGAAACGTCGAGCAAACCATCGCCTATATCGAGCAAGCCTACGCCCTCGGCATTCCCACCCTCCGCATCAACACCGGCGGCTGGGGAACCCGAAAGGACTTCGATGACCTCATGGCCCACCGTGGCATCGAAGAGGTCCTCGAAGGCCACACCGAAAAAGAGGGATTCGAATGGGTCATCACCGCCATGAAACAGCTCGTCCCTTACGCCGAAAAATGCGGCGTCGTCCTTGGGCTCGAAAATCATTGGGGCCTCGGCATCAGCCCCGAAGGCGTCCTCAAAGTTGTCGAAGCGGTGAACTCCCCTTGGCTTCAGGTCACCCTCGACACCGGAAATTTCCTCGAAGATCCCTACGCGCGTCTCGAGAAGTTGGCCGCCAAAACCGTCCTCCTTCAAACCAAAACCTACCACGGTGGAGGCCGCTGGTACACCCTCGACCTCGACTACGCCCGCATCGCCAAGATCATGAAGAAGGCAAACTACAAGGGCTACGTTTCTCTCGAATTCGAAGGAAAAGAAGACCCCCTCACCGCAGTCCCCAAGAGCCTCAAAATGCTCCGGGAGCATTTCTAAGGCTACCAACACGAAGAGTTAGGTAAGGGCCAACGGTCCGTGTCATACCAGCATGGGTTCAGCGACGGTGTCACGTACCTCAGCACCGGGTTGCCGCAGTGAAACGAAGGCTACCCGGGGTCGCGTCCACCCAGATCCCCCAACACCAACGGTGTTGTGTCCACCCCGCAGAATTCGCAAACTGCGATCAATAAAGCCCAGGAGGGGTGGCACATTCACACGCTCACCCTTGGATGATATCGCCACTCTTGTGGCTGACGCGCATACAACTGGGGAGAATGGCACTCGCTAAAGCGCTTTTCGGAGTGCTGAAGCGGAGGGAAACGAGCTTCCGCTTTGGACTCCACGGAACCAAAGCCCACTACCCCAGCGAATTGAAAGTCCAAAGCGACAGTTCCGCAAAGCCTTCACTCTCGCACTCCGAAACATCTGTCCAGCTCCCGCTTAACTGAGTGCCATTCCAGCTAGGAACGAAAATTCGATTCAGATTTAGTTTTTTTTCTCTTAATGACAACGATTAGATCGGATCCAGAATTCAGCTCCCCTCCTGCAAACCAGAAGGGAAAGTGGCTCCAAAATTTACGCGTCGATCTTACGGTAAGCAGCAATAAGTGCATCAAGGCCTTCTTTGCCCTTCTTGCTGGCTCCGTGCTCCATACCAATGATGCCGGTGAAGTTCTTCTTACGAAGGAACTTGGTGACGGCGACGTAGTCGAGGTTTCCGGTGCCAGGCTCTTTGCGTCCCGGTGAGGCTCCGTATTGGACGTAGCTGACCTGGTCCCAGACCTTCTCGGCGTTTTCGATGAGCTTGTCACCATTGCCGATCTGCCCTTCGTGGTAGAAGTCGGCGAGAAGCTTGCATGATTTACGATCCACAAGTTTACAGAGAAGGTGTCCGTCCTCAAAAGAGCGGATGAGAGGCTCGCCTCCCTTGACGTTATGGGAAAGGGGCTCTTGAGCCATGATGATGCCGTGCTCTTCGACCAAGTCGCAGCAGAGTTTCATGGAGTCGACGGAGGCCTTGATCTGCTCTTCACGAGTCATGGATTTATCCCGTGCGCCGGGAATCATGGTCATGTTGGTTTGACCGGTGATTTTGGCGACTTCAATGCCTCGCTCGAGGTCTTTTTTAACCGCTTTTTTCTGGTCTTCGGTGGGCTTGTTGAACATTGCTCCGGCTCCGCCTGTAATGACACAGACGCCGAGTTCCATTTTCTTATCCTTCATGAACTCGGCGATTTTTTCGATCGTTTCGTTCTTCTGTCCCTTGAGACCATTGTCTTCCCATGCGCGGAAGCCAAGGTCGTAGGCTAGCTTAAGTTGATCGACATAGCTGAGCTTCTTATCTTTACCGCCGAAGAGGAGGCCCGGATGCGGACCAAAGAGCGCCTTAAAGGCTTCTCCCTTATGTTTCCCATGGTGATCAGCAAAAGCTGGGGTTCCGGCAAGGGTGGCAAGCGAGGCTCCTGTAAGCAGACTAAAGTGACGACGGTTCATAGTGCTGGAAGTTCTAAAGTGAATTGGCCCTCAGGGGAATTTCGAATTCCTATTATTTTACCCGCCTTTCATTCTGGCATTTCCAGAAGGTCAGAAATCCGTATGATCCGCCGTAATACCATGGATCAGAACATTCGAGAGCGACTCGACGAGTTCATCCGCAAAAAGGGACTGCGTCAAACAGCCCAGCGCGATGAAATCGTAGAGGTCATTTTTGCCTCGGATGAGCACTTCACGCCCGATGAACTCTTCGATCGCCTGCGACTCGCCCGCTCAAAAGCATCCCGCGCCACCGTCTATCGCACCCTCGGACTCCTCGAAGAAGCCAACCTCATCCACGAGATCGACCTCGGCGATGGCCACAAAAACTACGACCCCAATTTCGTCGACCGCCCCACTCACAACCATCTCGTCTGCGTCGATTGCGGAAAAGTGGTCGAATTTGAGGACTCCCATCTCGATCTTCTCAATGACTGCGTCACCCGCCGCCTCGGCTATCGTCCGCTGAGACAATCTCTCCGAATCGAGGCCAATTGCGACAAGCTACGCAACAACGGTGGCTGCCCCGATCTCATTCAGGCTCGCCTCAAAGGCAAGCGCCTCCCCAATCAGAAAAAGTAGGCTACTAATGAGAGTCTTCCTCATCCTCCTTCTCGTCCTGCCCACCTTCCTGGGTGCCCAGCTCAGGATCGACCCCAAGCGCTTCGCCATCCCGGAATCCGAGATCCGCGAAGTCCTTGAACTCACCATCGCCGCCTTTCCCAAGGGCGACCTCCCCCCCCTTTTCGTCACCAGCTCTCCCGATGGCCCCATCACCTTGTTCGATCGCAGCGCCCGCGGCGAAGTCATCATCAAGCTCGATGTGCGCGAGCGCTACTGGGCCCAGATGATTTACCAATTCGCTCACGAACTCGCCCACGTCCAGGCCAACTTCCGTCCCGATGCCGACGATAATAAATGGTTCGAGGAGACCCTTTGCGAGACCGCTTCCCTCTATGTCCTGCGCAAGCTCTCCATCTCCCTTCGCGATCACCCCAACTTCGGCAGCTACCGGCACCACCTTCACGACTACGCGCAAAAAATCATCGCCAACCGTGAAAAGGTCGATCTCAAAACCCTCGCCACCTTTTACCAGAAGCACGAAGCCACCCTCCGCAAGAACGCCACCGATCGACCGCTCAACGGCGCCATGGCCGTCGCCCTCCTCCCTCTCTTCGAAAGCGATCCGAGTCACTGGAATTCTCTCGACACTTTAAACAAGACGCCCGCCAAGAAAGGCCTCCCGCTTTCCGGCTTTTTTAAAAAGTGGCACGACGACACCTCCGCCCCCCAGCGCCCTTTCGTCCAGAAGGCAAAAAGCCACTTTCTTCCCGAAAAATAAGTTCCCAGCGCCCCCTCGATCTGGAAATGTAGTCCCCACATGACTATCTCGAACAAATCAGGCGTCGAACTCGGAATTCTCGGCACGCACCTCGGCTTTCTCGAAGCCCTTGTGCCCGATGACGAAGGCCACCTCCCGCGCGATGCCTCCGGTGAACTGGTCGTCTTTGCCGGAGCCCGCGACATTTGCGAACTCTCCCCGGTCAAGGTTGACGCCATTCAAATTTCCGCCTTCGGCACCACCATTCCCGGAGACATGGACGAACTCCTCACCAAGGTCCGCACCATCGGCCTCGAGCCGCAGCTCGTTATGATGGTAGGAGGCGCAAACCCTTACGACCCAGCCGATGAAGACGCCGCCCTCGCCCAGCTCCAGGTCAATATTGGCGCGGCCCTTCGCAACGACGTAAAGCAGATCAACTCCACCTCCATCGAGGAATGGATGAGCGGAACCGAGCCCACCAGCGCCGAAGAATTCCAAGCCCGTGTCGCTCAAAACATCAAACTCCACGCCCGCGCTTATCGCGAAAGTGGCTTGGCCGATTCCTGTGTCAAAAACTGGAACATCGAGTTCCTCCGTCCCGGCGAGTTTGCCAATTTCACCTCTCTCGAAAAAATAATGCCCATCATGAAGGGCCTCCTTGCCGAAATTGGCTCCCCCTTCTTCCGCGTCCTCGTCGATGCCGCCCACTGTGGCGACTCCGATCTCGATATCCCGCAAAACGAAGCCCTCATCGCCGAGCTCGCCGACGCCGGAATGCTCGGACCCTTCCACTGCTCCGTTCCAACGACCCGCGGCTGCCTCACTTCCGACGACGGCTGGATCCCCGCCCTCCTCGCCGCTTCTGCAAAAACCGGCAAACTCGAAAGCGCCTTCGTCGAACTCTTCACCCACGATGACCCCGCCCTCCAAGGCCTCCGCGACCTGGAGCCAGGACACGGCGTCGATACCACCGACGGCCGCAGCTACACCCAAGTCATGGTCGACGGCCTCATCGAGACTGCCCACCGCTTGAACAATTTCAAAGCACGCGGAATTCTCTAACAGCAAAAGGATCACTTCCCAACTTACTCGAAAATTGCGATGACTGAAACCGACGCGCCATTTAGAGGCAACTCGATCGTAGGAGAACTGCTTGTGCTGTCCCCGGACCAGCGGACAAAGCTGGCTCCCTCTTTCGGTTTCGCGGTGAGAGTTGGTGGGAAATCGCGAAAGTATTGCCCGGTCCAGGGCGAAGCGTCCAAGTCTATGGTATTGATCTGAACGGTCCCCTTGGAGGGATCGCTCGACGCAATGGTGACCGCGGCGAGTCCTTTGGAGAGATTGAAATGGTCAATCAGATCCTGCCGCAACTTGTCTGGACGCGCTCTGGCAAACTCGCGCATCGACTCCACATTTGATTCCCAATGCGCCACGGTGAGAGGTTCATCTTCTTCCTTGTGCGGGATGCCGAAACCGCGCGATTGGATCCCCTCCCAGCTCCAGCGGGAAAGGTGGCGACCCATTTCGGGCCGAATTACCCCAGCCATGGTGTCGATGCGCGCCAACACACGCTCGCTCTTGAACAAGGTGTTCAACAGATCGGCGCAGCGTTGCACGAAGCTATTTTCGAATTCGTCGCTCTCCAGCATTTCGCGCAACAGCAAGGTCCGCCCACCACTGTTAGGCCAGCCTGTGCCACTCCCAACCGGGTTGGTGTAGAACGCGAACATGTTCTCGTAATCCGAGTAGTCGCGCCTCATCGCGGGGAGGTAGACGTCGGGTTTCCACAGATTGAAACTGTAGTCTTGATCGTAGAGCATC
>Ga0307984_1001378_pt1 | contig 10195 bp, 18 predicted proteins | sample EllFjometageno78_FD_203169 | JGI IMG/M metagenome (GOLD analysis project Ga0307984, IMG submission 203169) | Marine microbial communities from Ellis Fjord, Antarctic Ocean - #78 | ecosystem: Environmental > Aquatic > Marine > Unclassified | place: Southern Ocean | collected 2014-10-09 | reverse complement strand
TGGATAATAATGTTGCCACAGATGTATACTATTGTTATCATTTCGACACTAACCATTATACTTTAAAAGAAAGTTTGAAATAATATCACTTTTATTTTGTTATATGAATTAATTGTATTACATTAGTAGTGTAATCAAAATATATAAGTTATGAGAGGATATGTAAGAAATAAAAAAGTGGGGTACACCTTCACAATCGTTGATAATAGTGGTATGAAACATCACTACGACATTTTTAATATGGATAAGTTCTGTAAACGATTTATGAATGAATCCAAAGAGAATGTGTTACAACAAAGAAGTATTGGAGATTATATACTTAAGAAGTTAGGTTTTGGATATGATGTTGAATTAGATTTCCACACAAGAGATAGTTTTGTAAGTCCATAAGAGTTTTCATTTATGTTTAATTAATTGATTAATTCCCTCATTAGAAATAGTGAGGGTTTTTTTATGTTTAATCCCCACCCGAATCTTGAGTCAGGGCCCAATGCACAATATTAGTCGCACAGATCCGTGTGGATAACAATCCGACCTGGATCACCTGGGCCATGTAACAGCAGCAACTTCATCGTGATCCAGGTGCAACAGCACATGTCCCAATTGTTACCCGCACAATAAAAGAAGAAAAAGGTTTGTATATAATAAATAAAGTATTATATTTGTAGTGTAACCAAATCAAAAGAATCGTGAACATCACAAAAAAAGAATTCGAGAAATCAAAAAACAATTTCAACAAGTATCGTAGACTAATGGAGAAAAACCAAGAAATCATGATGACGTATATTACTGGTAGTAGTGAGTTACCCGAAGAATACAACACACCTATTCAATATTTAGGGTTTGGTGTTAGGTTAATGAATATCTTACGTTCGGGTAGAATTGAAACCTTGGGTGATTTATGTAAAAGTACACCAACTGATTTATTTAAGTTGAGGGGGTTTGGTAAAAAAAATCTTAGAGTAATGAAAGAATTTTTAGATAGTAAAGGAATTAAGTGGGGTGAGATAGGAGTAATAAACGGTTACATACAGTAAAAAAATCAACCTCTACATCGGTAGGGGTTTTTTTATGAGTAGTCCTTGTGCAGATAACAATCCGACCTGGATCACCTTCACGGTATTTTTTTAAACCCAATCCTGATCGAACCTGTCGGCGTATCCCAAATTATTATCTGCACAATAAGTTATATTAATAGTTTGTGTATTACAAATAAAGTATTATATTTGTAGGGTAATCAATAAACATAATCATTATGGACATAAAAAAATTAGAGTACTTGTATCAAAGGGAGTTTGACACGGGAGAAACATTAAAAGTATTAACTCACGACAAAACCATTTATTGGAGTTGGGGAGTAAGTCAATTAATCAATTGTCAGAATAAAGGTTTGTTACTTAAAGTAAACGGACACCACCATAAACAATACGTATTAATTACGTTGAAGTGGGATGACACATATAAAGTAGATTACCTTAATAGGAATCTTAAAGTATTAGACACCAATGAAGATTTATACTTTGACCAATTAGTAGAGTTCATTGATAATAGAATTGAAAGAATAGGAGAATACGTGGTTTGATTGGTTACACTTTTTTCCACCAAAGACCCTCACTTTAATTAGTGGGGGTTTTTTTATGTTTAATAGTTTTTCCTGCAGGGCCCCTGCAAAATTGTTAGTCGCACAAACCCCGTGCAGATAACAATCGACCTGGAGACCGTGCCTCTGTTCCAGAATGTATTACATATAGTTGTGTATTTGTAAAATGTTAGTATCTTTGTGGTGTTGTTCGTAGGAAAGACAACAGATGAATGGAACGAAACTACGACGAAACCCTTATCTTAACTGATGAGGGTTTTGTTATTTAGGGACGACAGTGGATCCTGAAGGCACGGTAAATTGTTATCCACACAGAAAAGTATAATATTCCTTTGGTTATATGTAGAATTATTTTATATTTGTAATGTAATCAAAACATACTAATCATGAAAATAACATCATTTATCGGGGTTGAACAGATGACCTCTCGAAGTGGGAACGTAGTTCCTAATCAAACAATACTTTCTGATATGACAGGTAAAACCTTTGTATCCTACGGAAGTAAAATAGTGTATCAATCTAAAGACAGAGCGTCTGATGGTTTACCACTTGAAATAATAGTTGATGAGAACTATTGGGATTATTCACGTACAACGGGGAAATACCGTAACGAGTTTATGAATATGGGAGTTCAAGATGTAAGAAACTATATAAAAGAAGGTAGAATCAAATTAGGAAATTTAAATAGAGAATAAAATGATAAAAGATAAACCCACCACCAACGGAATAACAATTGACTTAACTGGTCCACAAGGAAACGCATTTTTCTTGATAGGAACCGCTAAGAAGTTTTGGAAACAATTAGGATTGTCTAATGAAGATATTGAGGATAATGTTAAACGAATGACATCGGGAGACTACGATAATTTAGTAAATTACTTTGATAGTGAATTCGGAAATCATGTTACCCTCTATAGATAGGAATGTATTACATTAGATGTATACCCTTAGTGCCTACGTCTGCTACCGATAGGATAATTCAATGGTAAAGTTGCAGAAACCAAAAGAGCTTAGGATTACATTTTTTAAACAACCCCTCATAATGTAGGGGTTTTTTTATGCCTTACAACTAATGTGTGTAGTGTATCTGCACAGTTCCCAGGTCGATTGTTAGTCGCACGTGCAGATAACAATCCCCCCTGTGCCGGCCAGTTTTGTATGACAGCAACTCCTTTCTGATCTGAACCTGTCCCTTCAACTTCGATTATTACCCGCACAATTAAATACGATTTGTTTAGGTGTATTACATATAATGTATTATATTTGTAGGGTAATCATTTAAAACATTTTATTATGAAAATTAATGGAGAATCAATTATTAACATTGTTGAAACGGAAGACTATATTAAACATCATGTAACTTATATGGACATGGTAAAGTTACAAGACACCGAAAATTTATGGGAGTACGAACAGAGAATAAAATTCTTTGAGGAAACTAAATGGAGAAGATTAATTCTATCTGATAAAACGAAAAAAAACCTATCAAACTATACGGTACCAAAAAATATTCGTTATAATGTTTTGCGTTCATTACCTAATAGAACCGATAGTATTATGATTGACCGTGTAACTTTATTTCGTTACATCAAAACAGACACACACATTTTTGCAATGTTTGACACTGATAACCAATCAAGAAAAAAATTATCTAATTATTATTTTTCTTTTGATTTGGTTGAGGAAAGTCTTAAACTTAGTGCTGGTGACTTTGAAGAGGTAAAGATTACTGATGATAATGTTAAGGAATCATATAACTTATTTACTGAAAAGTTCTTTTCTTTATTTATGGTCGTTGTTACTTATTTGGAATTGACACCAACCACATTAGATATAATTGAGGGTGGTCGTAGTTTTGGAACCAAAAGAAATTTTAAGGTTAAAAATGAAACCAAGAAGAGATTTATTATTGTTAACACAAATTGGAATGAGGAGAAAATTAACTTACGAGATATACATGTAAGAGGACATTGGAGATTACAACCTTATGGTGTTGGTCGTAGTCAATACAAATACATATATATCCAACCCTTTGAAAAAGGTATTATTCATAGATTGGCACAGAAAGAATTGGTTTCGTGTTAATAAGATTAGTAGACCCCCGCAGAAATGTGAGGGGTTTTTTTATGGGGTATCTGTGTGTGGATAACAATTCACATGTCCCGGCCAGTTTTGTATGATAGCAACTCCTTCTGATCGCCAGTTCACCTGTTCAGGTAGATTATTACCCGCACAATTAAATACGAATTGTTTTGGTGTATTACATATATTGTATTATATTTGTTAAGTAATCAATACATCGTTAATCATGGAAAATAAAGGTTTAAGAGTTCAGTCAGTAGTACACCCCGAAAAGAATTTATCTTTTAATGAATGGGCACAACAACTAAATGTGTCGTGTTTGTATGATGAACGACCAAAACAAAGTGGACATTACTACCCACCGATTGAGATTAAGAAAAGTTTTTTTAAAAGATTATCAATAATGTTTGGTATAACCAATTAATTGTTATATCTTTGTTGAGTAATCATTTAAATATATAGAAAATATGTTAACAAAAGAAAAAATTATTAAATCGGAATCAGGTACTTACGATGGTTATGATGAAGTTTACGATATCATAATGGAGGAATGTAGTGACATTCAAAAAGAATTAATGAGTGAGATGGAAAATTATTTCATGAGGGAATTTCAATCTGATTTACTTGATAGGTTAAAGAGTAGGGGTCTTGAGTTAGGTGTACATATCAAAATACCTGAAACCGAACTATTCCATCCTATTGAACCTTACTTTAGTGAAGAAACCGAAACAGAAATGAATGAAACTGTAACAATAATATATTAGGACTCATGGATAAACATTTAAAGAAATTTAACGAGTACCTAAAAGGTAAAACAATCAAGGAAGTAACTTGGTTAGACGATAGTAGTATGGAAAATCTAATGTGGTATAAGAAACCCGTAGTTATTCATTTTACGGATGGGAGTATTATAATTCCTCAATCCGATGATGAGGGGAACGATGGTGGAAGTATGTACTTTCAAGATGAAGAAACGTCAGATGTTATATATGTGACATAAAAATATGTTTAGTAGTTTTGTTATTGGTTGACAAACGGAAAGACCCTCACTTTAATTAGTGGGGGTTTTTTTATGTTTAATAGTTTTCCACCCGCGATCCTGAAGGCACTGTAGAATGTTATCCACACGTGCAGATAATAATCGAGAAGACCGGCAAGTTTCTCCTCAGGAGGATTTCCTGATCCGACGGGAGACAATTATTATCTGCACAATTATTTAAAAAAAAGTTAGATTATATTGATATATCCAAATAAAAGTGTTATATTTGTAGTGTAATCATTAATAATATAATAGACATGAAATTATCACACCTTCATTTGGAAGACCCTTATGGGAACAAAAAGACTTTAATCTGTAAACTTATAGAGGGGTCAATTACTTATCGTTTTTATGGAAGTCACACATCAAGTGGTACTGCGTTTGCACTATCTAACTTAGGATGTAACTTACCCGTAGATAAACGAAACGAATTTGAAACAAAGGAAGAATTCCAACAACGTATCATTGAAGAAGTAAATACAAAATCTTCTTGTAGAGTAGTCAATGAAGTATCAACCGAAATAACATTTTAATTATGGATAGTTACGAATGTTATAATTGTATGTGGGAAGGAACCTCACAAGAAATAGTACATGTTATGGTAGATAATCCTAACCTTTCTTCTGTTCTTGAAGAAAAGGAATGTTGTCCAACATGTAAATCACACGAAACTTTAGTTAACGTAGATGAAGATAGCCGTTATGAGAATGAGGCACATTCTAATTGGAATAAATTTTACTTATAAGTTATGGAATATAAAATAGTATATAGTAGTTCTCCCGAAGGACTTGAAAAAAAAGTAACGTCTCTAATTGCGGAGGGGTTTACACCCACGGGTGGTATGATGTCATACATAACAAAATCACAGAATCGTTTCAGAGGTAGTCAACATGTTGACACCATCAATAATATAGAATACACACAATCGTTACTAAAAAATGAAAACACTTAAGATTAAATTTGAAATTAAAAATGGTAAAATACACATAAAGTGTCCAAAAGTTACTTTGGATGAATACAAAAGGATTGCCGACCAAATACATAAAGTGGTCACACCTAATGTAATACAAACCCATAATTTTAAATCATCAATTAATGTTATATTATAATGGATATGTAATTTAAACACCATATCTTTGTGGTCTTGTTCATTGTTATATGTGAATGATTACACTCATCGAAAGATGGCAATAGACCTCCTATGCAAATAGGGGGTTTTTTTGTGCCTTATCGCCGAAGGCAATCGGCCACTGTCGAATGTTATCCGCACCGATCCGTGCAGATAATAAAGTGTACACGGACCTGGTCAAAAAACTTGACCACAGCAACTTCACTTGAGTCTGATCACCCGACGCTGTTCGATTGTTATCCGCACATAAACATAAAAAAAAAGTAGATTAAGTTTGTGTATTATAATAAAAACGTTATCTTTGTAATAGATATAATTCAGTATAACTAAAGCCGTGGACGGGGAGATAATTCCGAACAACAACTTATTATGTTTAAGACTAAAGAACACACAGTACTCTACACTACAGATGTGGAAATGTTTAGACCGACAACCACCAATCGAAATTTGGATATGTCGAGAGTAAAAGAGATTGCTAAGTCAATGTCAGAAGAGGGTTTATTGTTAGTACCAATTACGGTAAACAAAAAGAAACAAGTGATAGACGGTGAACATCGTTTAGAAGCTGCGAAGATTGCGGGTAAAGGTATCTACTACCTTATGGCGAACAACTACGGTGAAAAGGAAATGATTCAAATGAATCGTAACAATAAGTCGTGGGCAATGAAGAACTACATTGAACACTACGCAAAAGGTGGAAACAAACATTATCAGAAGTTAATGGAGTTTCGTGATATGTTCCCTAAGATTGCATTATCTAACTCTATCTTCTTTTTACAAAATGGTAATAAGACAATGAGGTCTGTTAAAGAGGGTGATTTTAAAGTGGTGTCATACAATAGAGGTGTACGTTGGGGTGAGTTTATTATGGAACTTGCAAATGTTTCCAACATCAATAACTCTTTCCGTTATGACCACACAATCTTCATTAGAACTATGGTGTCTATATTGAAGAAGTATGAGGGTAAAGGTTTCGAGATGAACGAGTTTTTAGATAGATCCTTTAAGTACCCACAATTATTTAGTCTATGTGGAGATACGGAAACATATTCTCGTATGATTGAAAAGATTTATAATCACAATCGTAGAGGGGATAAAAAAATATTCATTCGGATTTAGATAACTGAATTATATTTATCCGAAGAACTGAAAACCCTTACTATTAATTTAGTAGGGGTTTTTTATTGTATGACATTTACTCCCCGATCGGGACGGTCCCATCCCACATTGTTAGTCGCACAAATCCGTGTGGATAACAATCGACCTGGAAGAGATTCGTGAAGGTTCAGGAAAAAGTCAATTAAATATATTAATTTGTTTGGTGTATTACAATAAAAGTATTATCTTTGTTGAGTAATCATTTAAAAATTATAAACATGATAAAAGAATTTGAAGATTTAGTATTTGAAAAAAATAGACACGGAGGATTAGGTTCCTCAACTAAAGTTGGTGACCACACCATAAGTATACAATGTGGTAAGTATGTTTACTCGACTCCTCGTGAAGACGCACCCTCACAAAATATGTTTTCTTCATACGAGGTAGCCATCTTCGATAGTGATGGTGACTTTGTAACTGAGAAATTCATAGACGACTCGGAAGTGGGTGGAGTTGCAGGTTGGGTAACAAGAGACACAATTAATCAAGTAATTAATAAATTAATAAAATAATATGACAAACAATGAAATTTTAGTACAGACTGGTTTAGATTGGAATGTACGTAGTGAGGAAACTCAAACCGTAAGTGGAATTAAGTTAGACAAGGTTGCACTTGTAAGGGAAGATACCAATCAAATATTGGGGGTACACTCTAATGGTTATGCAACATATCAGAATAGTCAGCTTGCAGACTTATTACAAAAGGTATCATCATCTACGGGTTTAGATATTCATAGAGGTGGAGAATTTGGTGGTGGAAAGAAAGTCTTTATTCAATTAAAGAGTAATGACCTTAAGCTGGGTAATGATAGGGTTGAGGGTTTTGTAACAGGTATCAATAGTTTTGATGGTAGTACTTCCCTCGCATTTGGTAATTCCAATTTAACTATTAGTTGTCAGAACACGTTCTTTGCGGCAATGAAGAATCTATCAAAGGTTCGACACACTAAAAACATGGAACTACGTATTGACGATATATGTCGTGGGGTTGATATGTTAGTTGATGAAGAAAAGAAAATGTTTAATAACATTACGAAGATGTCGGAAACTCGTTACGATAAATCACTTACAGATAAAGTAACTAAAAAGTTATTTGATATCGATATGAACATTAGTTTGGAGAACTATTTGATGAAAGATGAAATCTCTACCGCAAAGAAAAATAAAGTATCAAGATTCTATATAGACTTGAATGGTGAGCTTCAAGAAAAAGGAGATAACCTATGGGGATTGTTTAGTGGTGTTACCAAATACACAACTCACTCTTTATCTAAAAATGATAATACTGAAAATAAGATGTTCGGTACGTATGGTAATAGAGAAAGAGTAATCTTCAATGATATTATATCGGAACATAACGTTCTTTGGTAGACCCACCTAATTTAATAAAGACCTCCACAGAAATGTGGGGGTTTTTTTTATGCCTAATCCTGATCACCTGTGGGCCCATTCCACATTGTTAGTCGCACAAAACCGTGCGGATAATAATCATACCTGGAGTTGCGCTGCACTTGCGCTGCAAAAGAGCTGCAAAGTTGCCACATGCCCTGCCATGCCCTGGTATCGATTGTTACCCGCACAATTAAATATTAATCTATATTGTGTGTTTAAATAAAAAGTGTTATATTTGTATCAGTAATCATTTAATAACATATAACAATTTAATTATGGGACAGTATTTTAAAGTAGTAAACACTACAAAACGACAAGTAATGACACCACACAAATTCGATAGTGGTTCAAAATTAATGGAGTTCTCATCCGACGGAATGGGAATAATGCAAGCTCTTGCCATATTACTCGCGGACGGGAATGGTCGTGGGGGTGGAGACTTAAGAAGTGAGAACCCAATCGTAGGTTCTTGGGCAGGAGATAGTATCGTTGTTTCGGGAGACTATGCCGATGACGGAAACTTCTGTGATAATCCAACACAAAACCTTTACACTAATTCAAAAAACTACAAAGACGTTTCTTTCGATGTGATTGAAGCTCTATGTGAGGATAGTTGGTGGAAACAAAATTATTTCAATAATTGGAAACAACATAACTTTGAAGACTACAACGAAGAAAGACAGGCGTTTTGTGTAAAAATGTTCGGTAATCAAAATCAAAAACAAAAAGATTATGCATAATTTACATTACGTAGTGGTATCATCTGATTCTTGTGAAGAAGCAGTGTTGGAAGCAGCACACTTACTTACTGATTGGGGAACTGAGAATAATTGGAGGTCTTTCGGTGGATGTGTCAGTGAGGACAATGAGGTTTATCGTGTTAAAAAATCTGATGATTGGGGTAACTCTCGTTGGATACCCGAAGAAAACCATACAATCGAAATGATTAATAAACAAGTTGGGGATTGGTTAAAACCTAATGTGTATGACAAAGAGAAATTCGATGACTGCGCAAATAGTAAAGTCGATACTTTCTTTGATTGGTATAGTGCCAAGAGACATTGTGAACATATGTTCCAAATAACTAAACATGGTACTAAGGACTTCAATGTATTACAAGATGACCTTTATGAGTATGACTATGGTAACTGTGGTGTTACTCAACATTCACTTGAAGATAAGAATTTAAAACAGTACGTTGTTTTCATGGATATGCATGATTAGTGTATGACATATAGGATTAATAGACCCTCGCAGAAATGTGGGGGTTTTTTTATGCCTAATCCTGATCACCTGTGGGCCCATTCTACATTGTTAGTCGCACAAAACCGTGCGGATAACAAACCCAACTGGCCCAGAAACTGGGATACAGGGTACGCCAGGGGGAATTCCCAGCCGACCATCTCTGAGGAATGTTATCCGCACAGATATAACATAATTTCTTTGTGTATAACAATATAATGTGTATATTTGTATAAGAAATCATTTAAAAATTATAGTATTATGGGATTAGACCAATTTGCGTATCGTATTAAAAAAGGAGTTGTTACAGAAGATGTGGACTTCAGTACCGAAAAATACAATGAGGAAACATTAGATTACGATGTTGTTGTAGATAAGACAGAGATTCACTATTGGAGGAAACATCCTGCAATGCAAGGGTGGATGAAAGAACTGTACGAATCAAAGGGTGGTGAAGAGCCTTCATTTAATTGTGTTAATGTGAAAGTAACTGAAGAAGACTTATTAGAACTACAACGTGATATAAAGAATGATTCGTTAGCGTCTCGTTTTG